>ENA-ORXC01001940-ORXC01001940.1-marine-metagenome-genome-assembly--contig:-NODE-1940-length-11629-cov-670.681787_pt1 | contig 11629 bp, 12 predicted proteins | sample MGYA00237865_ERZ511478 | MGnify/ENA metagenome assembly ERZ511478 | reverse complement strand
CCGCGTTCGAGTCGCGGACAGCCCACCATATTTAGAAAGCCCAGTTACTATCTTAGTAACTGGGCTTTTTTTCGTCTAGGTTTTTTAAACGTTGTTTTTTAGCTATTAGTTTCTTAGCTTTTATATACCTCTATTTATTATGCTTACGTTTAAACAGTCGAAAGTTATCTCTCTTGCGCCATAGTAGTTTATGTCTGATCGTATCCTTGATGGTACGTGGATGCTTGGGCGCATGAGCGATAAACTCATCAAACTCTGCCTCACTCATCGCCAGCTCTCGTCCATGTGCCATCATCACCATTGACGGTTGTAATGCCCTAATTTTTTTTAACGATTGAACATAAGCTTTAGGATAGTAGACGGGAAATGGTGCTACGAACTTATGGCGCAATTTAATGATTAAATCAGCAGTGTATACTTCGCGACTGGGTAGATGAAACAATGACAAATCACGATCCGTATGACCTGGCGTCTCTAATACTTGCCATTCATCAAAATGTGGCACAAGCTCACCATCTGTGACGGTGATATCTGGTTTTAGACTTGCCGAGTAATATAGGTTTTTAAATGGCTTACCTTGACGTCTGGCCACATAATATCCTAGATGGATATCTACAAAGTGCATCGTGCGCCCACCAATACCGCTATACCACTGCTTTTTTCTATCTGCTGAGACAATCAGACAGCCAGTCTTTTCTCGAAACTTATTTGCCCCGCCTGCATGATCCGGATGCATATGTGTGACCACCACTACTTTTAGATCGGTGACGGGTCTTTTTAACGTCGACTTAATATAGTCGAGCACCATTGGCACATCAGCACGGCAACAGCCATCTAACAGCATTATTTTATCTGGATATACTGCCAGATAGCTACTTTGGATATACCCTTCTAATCTTACAATTTCACATAGACTCATTGGTGTTCCCTACCTCATTCGTCGTTATTATTGTGAGGCTTTTGTTCAGTTCTATAGCCAATCTTTAGTATAGCGCCCGTCACCGCAAATAAAACGACTTTGAGTGAACGCTTGTGACTATATATAGAAGGGATATGCAGAGACGATGTAGCTAACAAATAACTATGGACAACTTACTGTTAATAACCGCCTGTACCATTTTATTCATGATAATTATTACTTTATTAGCAAAAAGCAAAAACCCAGCACTTAGGCTGGGTTTGAGTGAACACTTAATATTTTAAGTAATTCTTGAATTACCTATTTATCGACTATGCAAGATCACGAACTTTTGGCTCACGTTCCCATAGACGAGACTTAGCATTACCAATAAAGGCATCTAGCTCGGCCAATGGCGTCACAAATTCATCTTTTTCAACTGGCAGTTTACTTAGGATAAATTCATCAGTCGCGCCGCAATAGGCGATGGCTTTGCAATGATTAAAGGCATCATTGAACCAATCTAACGCAGAGCTGTCTTTTGCGAGCTTCTTCGCTTGGTCAGGCATAATGATACTAACAACGGCATCAAACATCACTGATGGACCACCAGCGAGGCGCTCATCCGCTTGTATGCGTGTACCATCATCCAATACGACTTCTTTATTGGGCGCTACAATCTTGACGCTAGCACCCTGCGCTTTCGCTGCATCTTCGAATTTTTTGACTTCGCCACTATTAGAGCCTTCTGCAACTAATATACCGATCATACGACCCTTTAAGCTATCAGGCGTTAGACCAATGGTTTGTATCGCTTTAGAGGTTCCCAAGTCTTGGACAGGTGCAGCAGCATCAGCAGGTTCTGGTAATTCCATACCCAGTGCGGTTGCCACACGATTCGCCAAATCTGTATCAATATGAATCAAATGGCTCAGCATACGCGTACGTACATGGGCTGTATCTACTTTGCCTAGCTCAAACGCATAAGCGGTTGCGATATGTGCCTGCTCAGTTGCTGTCTGGCTACGATAGAACATACGTGGCTGGCTATAATGATCGGCAAAGCTCTCGTCACGTACGCGACCTTTTACACCATCATCCAGTTGCTCATGAAATGACTCAAAACCACGCTTAGCGCTTTCACGAGGACGAGTTGGATCTAAGCTTTGTGGTTCATACAATGTACGAGTCTTCGGTACTTGCATTTGCATATGACCGTCTTGCTGATTGTTAGCAAACGGACATTTCGGTGCATTGATAGGAATCTGAGCAAAGTTTGGCGATCCTAAACGTGATAGCTGAGTGTCCAAGTAACTAAACAAGCGACCTTGCAACAATGGGTCATTACTAAAGTCAACGCCAGGTGGTAGATGCGATGGACAGAATGCTACTTGCTCGGTTTCTGCAAAGAAGTTATCTGGATAGCGGTTCAATACCATTTTGCCTACAACTTTTACAGGCACCAATTCTTCTGGAATCAATTTGGTCGCATCTAAATGGTCAAATGGGAACTCATTGGCTTCTTCTTCAGTAAATAACTGTACGCCAAACTCCCACTCAGGATAGTCACCATTGTTGATAGATTCGAACAAATCACGACGATGATAATCAGGATCGGCACCTGAGATTTTCACTGCTTCATCCCATGTGGTCGACTGTACACCCAATACTGGCTTCCAGTGGAAACGTACAAACGTGCTCTTACCGTCTTTATTGATTAAGCGATAGCTATGAATACCAAAGCCTTCCATCATACGCAAGCTACGTGGCAGACCGCGATCACTCATCAGCCAAATCAGGTTATGCATGGTTTCAGGGCTTAGTGAAACAAAATCCCAAAACGTATCATGGGCAGAGGCTGCTTGTGGAAAGCCGCGATCTGGCTCTGGTTTTACTGCATGGATCAAATCTGGAAACTTCATCGCATCTTGGATAAAGAAGATTGGCATGTTGTTGCCAACGATGTCCCAGTTACCTTCTTCTGTATACATTTTTACCGCAAATCCGCGCACATCACGTGGCGTATCTTTTGACCCTTTGTTACCCGCTACTGTCGAGAAACGCGTAAACAATGGCGTTTGCTTACCTGTTTCGGTCAATACTTTGGCAGTCGTATATTCTTCTAGTGACTCTGTTAGCTCAAAATAACCATGTGCTGCACTACCACGAGCATGGACGATACGCTCAGGGATACGCTCATGGTCAAAATGATTGATTTTTTCACGTAATACAAAATCCTCTAATAGCGTCGGTCCACGTGAGCCTGCTTTTAGAGAGTTTTGGTTATCAGCGATAGCCACACCTTGTTGCGTGGTTAATACTTTAGTGTCATCGCCTGCACGCTGATGGGTTTCACCACCATTGCCACGTTCCGTGTTCATGTTTTTGGCGGGGTCCGTATGATCGATATTATTATTCATAAAAAGTCCTAGCTAATAGATTGAGAATGCTCTTTCAAATCAATAAAAGAGTGCCTACACAGGTTTAATATCCTTTGAGATAGTGGTGACTTCATCTGTCATTTATTTGTCTGTGTTTTCAGCATTGCCTAACGTTAAATTGATACCGCACTAAAATTCGTAAAGGAATAATAGGCTTAGGAGTTATACTACCCAAAAAATAAGTCAAATATAGTTGCGTATATAGTAAACCTTGTTGATGTTTGGTTAAGGTCTATAAACGCTATAAACCAGCTGCTTTAGATGGCCTTAAATGAGCATAAACGTTAACAATAGAATCTTGTAATGTAGTTATTCTTTAAGGTATGCTTTTTATGCAGTACTAGAGACTATTGATAAATAAATTGGCAGGGTTTTAGCCTTATATTTATCTTTTCATACGACTATTTTATATAAATATAAGGCGCTCCATTATGTTATCAACTCTAAGCTCTCCGACTAAAAAACCTTATCACTCATTGCTAGTAGGCGCGTCAATGGGTCTAATGGCATTAACGTTCAGTCAAACGGCTGCTGCTATCACGACTAAAAACGTTACCTATACGGTCGATGATAAAGCGTATGAAGGCTATTACGCCAAGGCAGATAAGCCAAATGCACCTTTTATCTTGTTGATTCATGATTGGGATGGTCTCACTGACTATGAGCGCAAACGTGCTGATATGTTAGCGGCTGAAGGCTACAACGTATTGGCGGCCGATATGTTTGGACAAGGCATTCGCCCCACTTCTATCGAAGAAAACAAACGCCTAACTGGGGAGCTATATGATGACCGTAATAAAATGCGTCGCATATTGGCAGGAGCACTGACAGCGGGACAACTACAAGGCAATGATGTGCGCAAAGGCACGACCATGGGCTATTGTTTTGGTGGTACGGTTGCTTTAGAGCTAGCACGCTCAGGCTTTGAACAAAAAGCCTTTGTACCCTTCCACGGTGCTTTTGATGTGCCAACGGGTCAAAGTTATGACAAGACGACGGGAGAAATCCTAGTGTTCCATGGCTCTGCTGACCAATCTGTTTCGCTAGAGAGCTTTGCGACTCTAGGTAAAACATTAGAAGCAGCTAAGATACCGCATGAGATGGTGACCTATAGCGGTGCGCCACATGCCTTTAGTGTTTTTGGCAGTGATAGATATGACGAGCGTGCCGATCAACGCTCTTGGAAACGCTACTTAGACTTCTTAGCAGAAGAATATAAATAACCTCATTCTATAAATCGAATAAGTAGCAATATAAGTAAGTCCAAACAAAAAGCCACTTCAATCCAAATCTTATAGCGATCGACTGAAGTGTCTTTTTTCTTTAGAGCTTTTAGACCATCTAAAATTTAATACTCAATTTGCCAACACCCTTACTATCACTCTGCATAAGTCAGGGTTATTTTACTAAAGTGTGAGCCAGTCGCTTGATACTCAAATGCAGCAGCCAGTTCGTCAAATGCAAAGTTTTTATCCAGTACAGGATGAATATCATTCACCTCAATTGCTGCGACCATTTTTTCTTGCATAGCTTTGCTACCAACCGCCAATCCCGACATTTTTATATGACTTAAAATCACTGATGGCAACTCAATCTCAGCAGTCATACCACCCAATATACCAATTAAACAAATATGACCACCCACGGCAACGGCATCGATAGAATGCTTTATCGTAGCATCAGCGCCCACATCTAGTACATGATCGACACCACCTGAGCGTTGTGCAATGGTTTTACCCCAGCTTTCATCCGTACGGTAATTAAAAACTTCATCTGCACCAAGCTCTTTCAAACGGGCCATTTTCTCGTCAGATGATGAAGTTGCATAGACATAAGCACCTGCCGCTTTTGCTAGTTTTAAGGCAAAGATAGACATGCCACCCGTACCTTGAATTAAAACAGAGTCGCCTGCTTGCAAATTGCCTTCTACCATCAATGCGCGCCATGCGGTAAGTCCTGCGCAAGGCAATGTTGCTGCTTCTTCAAAACTATAATTATTGGGCATACGGGTCAAAGATTGTTCTTTTACGCACGTGTACTCGCTTGCAAATCCATCAGTAGTGTCACCACTGATTGCTTGCGTATTTTGGGCGTTAGGCTTACCGCTCAACCAGTCTGGAAAAAATAAGCTCATAACCTTATCGCCCTCTTGCCAAGTGCTCACGTTTTCGCCCACAGCAACCACTTCACCTGCACCATCAGACATCGGCACACGGCCTTCTTCAACAGGGATACCACCGATACCCACCAAGTAATCATGGTAGTTCAAAGAAGTAGCGCGCCAACGTACCAAGACTTCATCTGATTTTGGCTGTGGCATTGGTTGTTCAGTAATATTTAAGTTTTCAAGACCATTGGGGCCAGTTACTTGATAAGTTTTCATGCTTTGTTACTCCTGATTGTTTTAATAAAGGGTCTAATACGTTTACTGCATAGACGATTTTTTTAGATACTTGAAGAGGCCATAAACGGTTAGGGTCTGATAAATCGTATTTATTATTTGCAGAATTATCATTGCCGAGCGATAATAAAACGATCGTTCCATAATATTTTTAGATTATAATAGAACAATCATTCCAAAACAAGTCATTAGTAGTAAAACGTAGAGGTAATATTATGGCAAGACCAAAAACAGACAATAGAACCGCTTTGGTTGACAGTGCCTTATCAACCTTTTGGAAGACAGGCTATCATGTTGTTTCAATGACTGATTTGGTACAAGCAACTGGTGTGAGCCGAGGCGGTATTTACAGCGATTTTTCTGGTAAGCAGGCACTATTTCACGCCTGTCTTGACCGTTATCAAGACGACTTCGTAACCCCTTATCTAGCACCAGTAGAAAAACAAGACGCTGGTATCACAGCTATTAGAGCGTATCTAGAAAGTATTATCTCAGCGGTGGAGAGTTCTGACAGCCCTTCTATGGGATGTCTTGTGGTAAACACATTGGCACAACTAGATCCGGATGATACTGAGACCCGTGCCTTACTTGAAGCCCATATTCAACGACAACAAAATGCCTTTTATACGGCTATTAGCAACGAAAATAAACTCGAAAATAATTTGAGTGAAACGGAAATTGAAATGCTAGCCGAGTTCGTGACCACTTCTATACAAGGACTGGCTGCACGTTATCGTATGGCGGAAGATACACAACCAATGCGCCTGTATGCTGAGTCGCTCATGCAAATGCTAAAAGCGAGACTACATAAAAATAAGACTTTGTAAAAACAGTATAGTCAATCAATGTTATAAATGGTACAAGGCAGACGAGTGCAAGTACTACAGTAGTAGGCTAAGCGAGTCTAACGCCGTAACACTTTAATAGTGGTTCGACTATAAAGCCCCACAATAGAAGCAATTGCTCCTATTGTGAGGCTCTTATACGTATGAATAATGACTGATGCGCGTCAAAAGCGTTTTTGAAAGACCAGTAATTGGTTATTGGCAGGCATCGCATAAGTATTGACAAGTTTCAGGTGATGTTTACTGGCTAAACTGACAACATCTTCTTTATGGCGAATGCCGCTGTCAGGATTGCCTGCTCTCAACATTGCATCAAAGCGCTGATTGCCCTCACTGGTATAGTCACCATGCTCGTTAAATGGGCCATATATAATCAGCTTACCGTCCACGGGTAATGCCTCACCAGCCAATGTAAATAACCGCTCAACTAGAGCCCAACTAATGATATGCAAAGTATTGGCTGTAAATATCACATCATAAGGTTTGTCTACATAACTGCTATTTAAATGACCACTATCTAAATGGCTACTAATAGGTACTGAGTCATGTACTAAATCAAATGCCAATGGAGAATATAAATTGGGTGCAGGATGAGCACTGTGCCAAGCGATTATATGGCGGTGATTACTAACCACATCGCTGGTTTGCCATTTTATATTAGGCAACTTAGGCGCAAAATACACACTATGCTGACCTGTCCCAGAACCAATCTCTAATACATGATTAAAGCCTTGTAGCTCTGTTTGAAGTACTTCTAGAATAGGCTGCTTATTATTTTCACACGCTTGAGAAAACGGTAATGTAGAAATATCTATTTTACTATTTGGATTATCACTATCCAGATTATCGTCTTGCATCACTATTTTCCCAGACTATTTATTATGCTCTCAGTATTGATAGCAGTAGATGAACAAGCACTGTCTATGACTGACCTAATGGCCGCCAAACAACTGACTACTAGTAAATACCTGCCTCTACCCCAGCAGCCAGCGTCATAGCAAGCTCTTCTACTTGCTCGGCAAAGCTGTCTTGCCAATCGCCTTGTAGTATCAGCGCCTCTTGAATCCATGACCAACGTAGCCCCGTTGTAATCGTTTTGAGCGCAAGCTTGGTCCCTGTACCATCATGCCCTGCGCGTATATATACCGCAAACGGCATGCCCTGCTTCTTCTCTAATACAGGATAGTAGCAACGATCAAAGAAGTCCTTAGTCAGCCCTGCCATATACGCCAGATTTTCGGTTGTACCTAGCAGTAACGCATCAGCAGCCGATATATCCTCAGGCTGCGTATCCTGCGGTGATTTCAAAATGACAGTGATATCTATATCAGGATGATTCGCACCGTCATAGGCTGCCTGCGCCAATTTCTGAGTATTGGGCGATGGCGCATGAGCAACGATAAGTAGAGTCTTAGTGGACATATTAGGCTTCTGTGCCATTGTTAAACACTAAGTTTTGAGTGATAGCAGGATCCAAGCTATTGCCTACTGGGCAGGTCAATGCGGTTTTATAAAATCGTTTTAAGGTACTCTCATCCAATGCTTTTGAGAAATTAACTATCACATGTATTTCACTTACACGCCTTGGTTTGGTAGCCATGACTTTGGTAACTTCTGCGGTAGTACCTGAGATATCGATATCCATCGCTTCGGCTTTGATACCGATAATTGTTAAGATACAACTGCCCAAACTGCTCACTAGCAAATCAGTAGGAGAAAATGCTTCGCCCTTACCATGATTATCCGTCGGCGCATCGGTAATGATTTGATTGTTAGACTGTAAATGGATAGCTTGGGTGCGTAAATTACCTTGGTAGGTTACTTTTGAGGTGGTCATGAGGTTCTCTTTGATAGTTATTATCGGACTACTGATTTTCAGTAGAGGATTGTTTTTCGACTATAAAATTAAATTCAGCATTTAAAATAACATATTTCAGGCTAATTAAATTGCTCGATATTAACAGTACCCGCACGATCAACTAAAAAGGCTATTGCTTTGGTTGCCTGCGCGAGCCGAGCGCCAACGATGGCATCATACGACAACAGAGCAGCAACGCGAGGTTCTAAGGCTGATCGCAGGACTTAAGCTACGTATCGAACTCATGCGGCTCCGTAAAAACGAGCAACTAGGATTTGATTTTGAAGAAGACGTTGAGATGGGTGAGTTGTTTTAAGGTTTTAAGAATTGCGACATATAATCAATCTTTCAATGCATATTCTAATTATTTTTTAAATTAACCGGATAAGTTTTATCACCTAAAGTCAAGGTAACTGACACCCCTATCTTCATTAATTCAAAACCTAAGTGTAATGGCTTTTCTGTGCCATTTGGCATCATAGAGATACAAATATCTATGCCGCCGTAGAACCTAAGATATAAAAGATAAATACCAAATTGATCAGGTTCAGAAAATTGATAGTAAAAAACTTCAGAATTTTCACCTTGCTTAGGTATACCTGACAAATCTATTTGAGCTCTATCCTTAATAAACTGAACAAAATTATTATTACTTACATCTGTACTATGAAGATAACCGAGTAAGACCTTCACTTCACCGCTAAATTTATGATTAAAATGTTCGAGATACAACCCATAAGCTATGTGTTCAAAGCATCTATTTAATCTAATATGATCTGGTGTTCCCCAAATGACTTCTAAAAAATCATTATTCTTTGTTTGTATGAAATAATGCTTCTTTTTAGTAAAGGCCTTATCTATAAGTCTCATCGAACTTCTTCTAATAGCTCTATCAACTTTGCCAAATTTATGCCTATAACCAATCGAGTTGTTGCCAAATATACCGGCTAAGCTAACTAGAAGAAACTCATCATCTTTACTCTTGCTACTATTATGTACTTCACAAGATGGAACTGTAATTAATTCTTTTCGATAGTTTTCACCAGTTACATCTTTTTGCTCTGGAAAAATGCATTTTGGAGGTACATGTTCTTTAGAAACAGCTTTTTCCTCACACATGTAGCAATATTCAAATTTCAAAATAAAACTCCATACAAAATTAACATAGCGTCAAGTAAGCAAAAAATATTAATAATAATATGAGCAAGAGTAAAACCTACTGCTTGTTTTAGTTCTATTTATAATACAAGTGGAAGAATATTCCAAGCGACATTATGTTTTTGCTCATAGCAATCATAGACAAATAAGTCTGTTCTAGTGTTAACAGGGAGATCTATTTTCGGTATGTAATACGTAGATGGGTCGCTTTCATTAAGACTAATTTTAAAATGTTGATTTATTAAAGAAGATAGCGTGTTGTTATTGTTAAGTAGGCTGAATGGGCTGAACCTCGCACAGAACATAACTATATTAGCTGAAACTGCATCTAAGACATTTTCTAATGTTGCTTCGTTGAACGAAGAATTACGATCATGTTTAGTCTTGTTGTATGAGTCGTACCATTTTAATGATTTTGTCGGTTGAGATATATCCCATTGAGAAAATGGTATGAAGCTTCGTAACTCATTATAATTCTTGAAAATAATTTGAAACTCATTTAAACGAGCTTTAGACAATAGTTTTACATAATCATTTGTGGTAAAAATCCGATTGTTTTGAGGTAATACTCCTGAACTTTTAAATATTGATACCCTTAAATTTTCAACCTCTGTACATGCCAAAATAAGTAGTTCTCTGGATTTATGTCCGTAAGATTTTAATCCATTCTGATCTGGTTCAATATACAGTAGCAGGTCATCTAACTTTTCTATCAATACTCTCAATGCTTGCTCGGCTGAACGTTGCTCAAAAGCGTTGATTTTCAAAGCATCATGAATGTCCTGTGTGTAATATAGAGATGGCCTCCAAAGGTTTTCTATGGAATTACCAATGGGTAATTATAATGGCTTTATATCTTGAGCTCCAAACACTCTAATGACCCAATCATGCAAACTACCGCTTTTACCTTCAATTACTGTCAGACCGACAGAAATAACATTGAAGCCATAATCTTTACCGTAAATATGAACGAAATGTGAGTCTGTTTCGTAGGCATAACCTAGAGCATTTCTTTCATGCAAATTATCTACCCATCTAGGTATATTAGTTTGCGTATTTGTATAAAAAACTCCGTTCAATTTTCCCTCTCGCTCTATATGTACCATCATAATGTAAAAAATAACTATTAAAGAGAATATTTATAACTGATTGAAAAAGTATCTATTAATGTAGCTTTTTTAAGAATTCAGCCACTGACTCCAATTTAATTTAGACCATCCACCTAAAGGATTTAATGGTTTCAGAGGTTGAAGTGGATTTAAAGGCTTCAATGGCCGAAGTGGTTGTAACAGCTTTAACGGCTTCAAAGGAGTAAATGGCTTTAAAGTACCACTTGGAGTAGTCCTATCAAGCCATAAAACAGGTTTACCATTGCGATCAAGTAGCGAACCTCTGTTAAATGGACCCAACCACTGCAATGAATTCGACGAAAAGAAATTACCGTCGCTTAAGAAAGCAACCCACTGTAGATTTAAATCAAAAACGTCTTCTCCATCAAACCAACCTGATAGCTCTGCATATTGATCAAATATTGGCGTCATAAGTTTTCGTATATATATTTAGTATTGTTTTATAAATTTGGATTTAGTTGTAAATTTATCAATCTTATAGGAGAAGTTATACCATATATTATTAAACACCTGTTGATAATATATTAGATGAGAATTGTTGAGGATCTTATTAGTAACAAAGAAAAGCCCCCTCCGCGTTAGCGGAAGGGGCTTTTACTTTAGAATAGAGAGCTGACGAACGAGAAGAGTGCCGTTAAGGCAAAGCACTGCTAACTGCGAGCACAGCTCTTGTCTTGCGTCGGGCGAAACAGTGTTTCGCTTATTCCTCCTCAGGCAGCGCAAGAGCAGATCCTATTTAAAGGATTTGCTACGTAGGTCACTAGGAATAAAAGATAAAAAAAAGAGCCACCCAATTAAGGATGACTCTTTTTAAGTATAAGGAGCTGACGATGACCTACTCTCACATGGGCGAACCACACTACCATTGGCGCTACGATGTTTCACTTCTGAGTTCGGG
>ENA-ORXC01001939-ORXC01001939.1-marine-metagenome-genome-assembly--contig:-NODE-1939-length-11633-cov-14.209328_pt1 | contig 11633 bp, 6 predicted proteins | sample MGYA00237865_ERZ511478 | MGnify/ENA metagenome assembly ERZ511478 | reverse complement strand
CCAGGATTGATCTGCAGTGGCCGATCGCAGATTCTGTGGCCACGAGTGGCCGGCCCAATTGCACACAGCGAAAATGGAGGCGGTACACGAAAAAAGATGATTCTGCCTCCTGAACAGGCCATAGGAATTCTAGACGACGATCGCATTCGCCAGAGGCGGACACAAAACGCATACTCAAATGACGCGCGACGGCGGATCGGTACACGGTAAAACACTCCAACATTATAGGCTGTTTCCAACGTCCAAAAGGGGTTGAAGCGATCCGCATCACCCCCCAGAAATGACCATTCCGGGTGGCTATAATAACGCGCAATCAACGTCAGATTCGCCTATCTCGAGTCGGGAACGTGGACGGCTGCTAGCCAATCAATGGCCCTCGGCTGACGGCCGTGTTGGGGAGCCTCCCAATTGAAAATATTCAATGTTCCGATGCAGTTCCGCCATGGGAGCAGCAATCGGGTACCGCTCCAGGGACAGGGAGTGGGTTGCCTGCCGCAATCGATCTGGTGGGTGATCACCACCACTGTCGTGCCGCGTCGCGCCGCTCGCCCCCGCGTCACCCTGCGCATCCCCCCGCATCGCCACCGCCCGCTGCCTATCTTCCCTCCCCCCTTTCTCTCCGCCGAGCTGCTGTCCCTCTGCGGCTTTTACTACTACAGCCGTCGCTTCGACCACCCCGCCACCGCCCCCGTCTGCGGCCTCGGACACCGCACCTGCGGCGGTGCAGCGGCCTGTGCCGCGGCGCCCCCGCTGCTCTCCCGCCCGGCTAGAACCGGGTGCCGGCGGCTGTGCCTTCTTCGTCTCGTCTCGCTCGCGGAGCTCCCCCCGAGCCCCTGCCACCTCTCGCCGCCGCTGTTGCGAATGCAGCGGCCATCCCCGCGAGCGCTCCCCGTGACGGAGCGGCGCCTGCAGTCGCGGAGCAACCGCTGCTCGCCGGCTCGGCTGGCGCCCAGTGACGGCGGTAGAACCCTGCTCGTCTTCAATCCCCCCCCGCTTCCCTGTCCTCTCTTTCCGCCGCTGCAGCGCGTCCGGCAGCAGCCGCGGCGGGCGCCCTCAGCGGCGTCGTGGCGGCCGCTGCCGCGGCGCCACCACTGCTCTCCCGCCCGTCCGGTCCCTGGTGTTGGCGGCAGTGCTTTGTTCGTCTTGGAGCTTCCCCCGAGCCCTTGCCCTCCTTGGCGGCCTCTGCCACGCGTGGGGCGGCAGCGGGTCCAGGCGTCTCACCCGGCGGTGCGGCGGCCGCTGCCGTGCTGCCACGGCCACTCGCCCGCCCGCCCGGCGCTCCGCGCCGGCGGCGGGGCTTGGTGCGTCGTGACGGTTCTCCCGCGCCTCTGCCCCCTCTCGCAGCCGCTGCCTCCCCGCGGCGCTTCCAACCTCCCAGTTTTCTGCCTTCACCGCTTTGTTTTGGTGGCACTCGCCTTCTACAATGGGGGGGTACTCGACGACGGTGCGTGTTGTCATTGTTGTGGTAGCGTGCGGAAGCGGTGGCCTCCCTCTGTTCGTGCTCTTCCTCGTCGCTGCTTGCTGCACGACCACGGTCGCTGCGGCCTCTAGGCAGTCCCCGTCGGCTGGTGATTTTTCTCTGCCTGTCGGACGGGGCTCTGCGGCGGACCACAGTGCCTCAGGCGCCCCTTTTGAGCAGCTGTCGGCGGCGGCTCTGTTCCCCGACCTCGGAGCGCTGTGGGACCCGTCCGCGGCCGGAGTGCTGGCCCCTGCGCGCACCACGTACCAGTTTGACGGCGGCACGATGGAGTACATGAGCGCCGACGTCATCCTGGCGGCCAACGACGCCCAGCCGCCCCACTCTAGTGGATTTGCTCCCCCCACAGCTCGCCGAGATGCAGCCGGCTGGCAAGAGGAGGGTCCTGGCCGGGAGCTTGGCTCTGGGCTACGCTTGCGCGAGTCGCTGGGTAAGGTGTTGGAGGTGCTCTTTTGTACGATGGCTTACGCGAGCCTCAAACAGCGGTTTGATTCGAGCGACGACACGCTGCGGGCCATGGCGGCGCTACGCAATATGCGGCGCATGCGCTCTAAGATTACGTACAAGGCGCTGCGGGGTCGGGCGTGGGACCTTGCCCCGAGTGGAGCCATCGGGGTTGTGCTGAGATTTGGCGGCCACGGGTCACGCAGCGATGCGGGCCAGCATCAAGTGGTGGTGGCGACCGCGTGGCTGGACGGGAAGGACGTGCGGTGTGCCTGCAGCGAGGAGGAGCAGTGCCTCGGGGCTGACGGCTGCTCCCTGCGCCATCTGATGGTGGGCGCCCTAGAGAAGGTGGGGTTGACGATGGGCGTCGACATGGTCACCCTCTTTGACGTTCTCAATGCGGCAGTCAAGGTCCAACGCCTTCACGCTGGCAAGGGGGTTCTCTACGGGGACAGAGTTTGCGTTGTGCGCAACGGCAAGACGAGCTGGCCCTTCTCAGCTGTGCGCCAGTCGCGTGGCGGGGCGTGGGTGTGCCTATCGTGCAGGACGGGGGACATGACGTGCGACCATGCCAGCATTGCGGTGGCTACGAACAAGGCGCATGCGGACGGGCTGGGCGAAGACAGTTCGGACTCGGACATGGAGGAAGACGACAACGACGAGGCGCGCTTGCTAGCGGTAGCGGACGCGGCGTCCGACGGCCGTGACCTGGAAGCGGCCGGTGCCGTTGAGCTGCCTCCCCACCTGCCGGGCAGCTCAGTGCCGCTTGCGGCGGTGAACAGGTACAAGTGGAAGTCCAGGTCGGCTGAATGCCGGCACCTCGTGCCCCCCCGCATCGCGCAGCGGGAGCGCGCCATCCTGATGAGCGCGCGCCGCAACCAGGACCACAAGGTGCACTACCCTGCCGGCCCGCGGTGCCCCTTTTGCCTCGTCGGCCGTTCGCCCACGGTGGACATTGTCATCAAAAAGGCCAAGGTTGAGTTCGAGGACGGGGTCGTCCCTGCCACGGTGGAGACGTGGCGCTGCCACAAGTGCCTCTTCCGTGTGCTGCCGGACGGCGCCGCCCGCGGCGTGATCTTTCACTCGTGCTACACCGCCTACGCCGAGGCCTTTTTATTTGAGGTGGCCGTCAATCTCGCCCGCAACGGCACCTCCTTGCACTCCTCTTCCTACTTGCGGGAGGCCTTCACGGAGCTGCACACGGGCTACAAGTACCCGCCGTCGGACAAGCGCATGCGGTCGGTGACAACCTTGCGCAAAGCGCTCCTACTCTACTTGGCGTCGGTCATCAAGGGACTTCCGTACGACACCGTCTCGTGCGCCACGTGCCGTCGCGCCGACGGCAGCTACACCGTCGTCTCCTTTGACGGGTTGCAGCTTGGATACCGCGTCAAGTACAAGAAGGCGTTCTGCCGCACGTCCATAAACATCCACGCCGTCCCCCGCGCGTCGAGGGTGTCGTGCTTGATCACGGACGACTCGGTGGCCAAGGCGCTCGGCCGGGTGCTGTCGGCCAAGCGGGAAGGTAAGGCGGTGACCTCCGGAAAGAAGCCGATCACTACCGTGACCGCGATGAGGGGCCACGTCATGGCGGTGACGCTGCTGTTGGGCAACATTGCCGTCGGGGGGGAGGAGAAGTCCTTTGCGGGGTCCCGCCCCCACCTTGATGGGACCAACAAAGAGCGGGGTTGGGACCCCATCGTCGACGGCGGTGCGTCGGTGGAGCTGGTGGCGCTTCTGCGGGGCGTGTTTGACGTGCGCCGCGCGGCCCGGACGTTGGCTTTGACCATCCTCGACGCGTCGTACGATCTACGCCGCCGGGTGCCCCCGGCGCTGATGTACCGCATCAACGAGCTCGCCACGGACTCGACAGCAGCCCCTGCTATTGGCCGGAATGCTTTAGTGGAACCACCTGGAGGCGATGGTGACGGCGAAGGAGAGGTCGCAGACGACGCCGGACTGCGCGAGGCCGACGCGCAGCGCGGACAAAAGCGCGTCCGGCGGACGCCTGTCGGGTCAAAGAAGGCTAGCTCATCCTCCTCGTGCGAGACCGCGAGCGACGGCGACGTCTTTGCCAGTGATGACGACGGATTCGATCTCCCTCCCCCTGTCAAGAAGTCGGCCAAGGTCGAGTGGGACAAGGGCGCCCCTCTGCTTAGCTACGGGGAGGCGCTGGACGAACCGGCGCTGGGAACGACGGGCGGCGTCACCGGTGAGGAGCGGCGGCTCGTCATGAGCTTGCCGCTGCTGCCGCATGTGCCGGGAACGGCGGCGTCCATGCTCAAGATTTTGGAGTTTGTGCGCGCAGTGACGGTCGACCCGGCTTTCGTGTGGGCGCCTCAGGGGTCGTGGGCGGCGGTGGATGCAGTGTTGGGCGTTCTGCGGGCAAGCGAGTTTTCCGTCGCTTCCCTCGCTGCGGTGTTGAGCTTGCCCGTCGTCAAGGAGCAGCGCCTGTTGCGTGGCGCCCTCGCGTGCTTTGGTCCAGGGCTCGAGGCCGACCACGAGATGCGCAACCTGCTGGCGGCGGTGCTGTAGGCGCTCAAGCGCAGAGTGGTGGAGTACAACAGGTGGGTCGGAGACTCTGGCGGGGACGTTGCGCTCGACGGTGCAGCGACGGAAGCCCTGCGGCTGGAGATGGCCGCGGCGCACCCGCTGCAGACGTTCTCGCACAAGTCGTACACGTGCGCTTGGCTGCTTCCGCCGGCAACTGTCGCCGCCTACCGGTCCGTGTACGGCGAGTACACGGACCAGTGGGATGACTACCTGCGGACGGGTGTTTGGGCACCCGGCCTGCCAGTTCTGCGGCCAATGCCCAGCTTCGCTGGTGCCGCGACGGCCAACACGGACCTTCCAGACTGCAGCCACCTGATGGGTGCCGAGAACTCGCACACGGGCGGCACGGTCGGCGTCTTCTGTACGTGCTCCCACCCCAAGTGTCTTGGCGTGATGGTCCTGACCGGCTCGGAGAGCCAGCGCATGCCGCTCGAGTTTGTCGCGCAGCGGTTCGTCAAGATGCCGCTGGCGATAATCTACGACTTTGCATGCGCGACGCTCAAGTCCGCGCTGGTCCGGCTGCCGTGGATGGCTCGGCGGGTTCCGCTCAAGTGCGACCGGTTCCACTGGGGCGAGAACCACACGGACTGCTCCGCGGCCCTGAGCCCCAACTCGTACGCGTCGATGGACGCCATCAACACGTCGTCGTGTGAGGAGCGCAACGCCCTCTCCAGGCGGCAGCAGCACCACCTGCGGCAGATGAAGCAGGACCAGTTCATTACCTTCACTGTCTACCAGCAAGCGGTTTCCAACGCGGTTGCAATGCACAGAGACAGCAAGGCGCTGGGGCCGGTCCACAAGTGGCCAGAGTGGTATCGTAGGTCGCATGTGGATGTGGTTGGGACCAATAGATAGAGTGGGGAAAAAGAATAGACCACTGTCTTTGAATTTCCTTTGTCACCAAGACGACAAACAGAGCTCCCATCATCCTGACAGAGTCCGTCTTCGAGCCCGATCAGTCACCCGCCCAGCACCTTGTCAGCGTGCCGTATTGTTTTTCATGGGGCTTGTGGTCGGGTGGTGTGTCAGGCGGCAGCAGCTAAAGTAGGTTATCCGCACAGCCACTGGAGCGAGTGGCGGCGGCGTCGGCCACGGTCCCGGCGACGCTGGAGACCGGTCATGGCAGGGAAGGGCGCTGAGCACTCTGACGCAGCCGCCGTTTGTGGCTAGGTGGCCAATGACGGGGACTCGCAGGGCTGGGCGCGGGCCGCTGTGACACAGCCCGATTAGTCGCTTCCCGAACCCGTAAAGGAGGGGAGGGGCCCGCCGCTGTGCAGCAGCTACCGCTGGTGGTGGCGCCGCAGGCGAAGGTGGCTGGCAGGAAACTGTGCCAACCGCTCCTCCGCAGACCCAATCGGTGGCTACGAGGCCATCGATAGGGACTAGCAGGGAACGGCGCAAACCGCCGTGCTGCAGCAGCATTTAGTGGCGCAGCGACCTGCGACCGAGAATGGCAGGAGAGGGCCCCTTTCGCTATACCGCGGCCACTATCGACCCAACCACGGTGGGTCCCGCTGTTTCAGACCATCACTGAAGAATGGACGGTGAATAGCCACAAGAGCCGCTTGGCCTGTGGAAAACAATCGTGCACGTCTGTCATTGAGCGGCAGGGAGAGGTGTGTTTCGGCCTGTCGCCCCCATCGCTGTTGGGGGGCGGGGTCACCCCAAAGCACCAGACGCCATCTGATACGCGCCCGCAGGGAGGCACAGCCCGAGTACCCGGCCTTGGATTTGATGAGCGGTGCCGCCCACGGGCGGAGCAGTGCTTCCGTGGTCGTTTAAAGAAGTGGTAGGGGTGGGCGGCCGTTGCGCTACCGCTGACCAACCACAATGACAAGGACCGCGCGTACTGGTTCCGCCGTCTCTTCAATGGTGGCAGGTGCTCAAATAGAAAGATGGGCCCCGGCTCCGACGGGGCAACAGCGCACAGGGGGCAGCGGGGCAGGGGCAGCAGGCGGCAAGCCAGTCTGCGCGTTTGCGGCGGTTCGTGGAGCACCAAGTGCGCAGGGGCAGCGGGGGCAACCACGAAAATCGCCGCCTCAGACCCCCCAGTCGGCGATGCAGGAACCCCCCTCAGGTACCGTTGCAGCCCCCCCCGCACAGCAATGCTTCAGAAGGGGTCTCTGTGGTCGGAACGACACACGCATCGGACAGAATTCGTATGTGTCCATCTACACAGACTTCGAAATGTTCAAGTTACCGCAACACACGACAGAGAGAAGATGGCGCACAAAATGGCGTTCCAGAGCGGGAAACCATGACATTGCACGGATTGCTCTCTCCGTGAAGGTCGGAGGTGTCGTCAGATGGGGCATTCAGACGAGATCAGGAGTAGTGGACGGATTACACAAGCAGCTGGGGTCCAAAACATAGACCTGACGGGCTTTTGAACGGCATTTGAAAATGTCGATGAACTGCATATTCTGTGTCCGTCAGTGTGTCGATGAAATTTTCCTTTGGTGGAGGTATGCACTATCGGAAGAAAGACACCGGTCTGGGCAACAGCGGCCAGTCGAGGAATCGAGCTAGTTTGGACAGCGACATGGCACTTGGGCTTGCCTAGTCGTCGAAGAAAAACATGGATACAATGAAATCCGTTCGGAAATCAGTGGATCATTGCACAAGAAGATGAGCAGGAGTTTCCAATTCGGTCAATAGGCGGCCTGGAGGGTTCTCTGCGCGGATCAGAGTTACTATCAGCGTGAAGTCGTCCAACTCAGAGATTTGTATGGGCTATTCTTTCGCATCCAGTGTTTTGGTTTTCTTAGCAGTTCAGTACGCTGCGAAAGCCGCTCGTGCGGTCAATGGTGAGCTGCTTGCATCGGTGTACCCCCAGCCGGTGCCCTCGTGGCGATTTCGATGACATCGAGGTGGCCACCGCCGCCTCCTGCTGTTGCTTTGGGAGGGGGCACTGGGCTCTGGTCGCCCTCACGCTGGCGGTTGTGACCCGCTGCACCGATGATGGCGCGATGGTCGCGGTGACTGTGGCGGCCAGCGGCGGCAGCCCTTGGCCGCGACCGGCCCGACGAAAGAGACCAGCGCACTGCTCCTCGGCTCGCTTCTGTAGGAGTACTTGGCCGCGTCTTTGATATGTGCATGTGCGGGAGAAGGGCATATCCGGAAAGAAAGAAAACACAATGCAGTGCATACCACACCCACAGATGTCAAGCTCTCTGCGTCTCCCCCCGTGCAGCTCCAGACATCAATACATAAAAAATCAAAGAGAGGCGCAACTGGTCACCGTCCACAGGAAACGACGTCATGTCGAGCCCGTAAGCGAAGCACGAGAGGAACACGAGGGCAAACAACCCACAGTTGTAGCCGTCCATCTGCCGTGGCGTGTTGACCTCCTCAAACTGCCACTCAACCGCACCCGTGATGTGGGTCTTGGCCGGGGATGGCCCGCCCAAAGAGTCATACAGAGTCACTTGTCCCGTCAACAAAGACACAGCAGCAGACATCCAATGACAGTTATCCACATTCAAAAGCATGACAAACCGCGTGACGGACGAGCTCCACGAGTCAAGCACCTTCAACACACGCGGAACAGCACTCTCCAAGCTTACCTGCTCTCCCCCAACGTGAGTGAAGGATGCCGACTGTGATGTGGACAGCACACCGATTGCAACAGACCCGGCATCGCACCTGCTCTGCAGCTCCGCCAAGCCCGCGTCTAGAAGCGCATTGGTGATCCACTCCTGCTGCCCGGCGTCGCAAACGTCTCGCACGTTGACCATGCAGCCGGAAAACACACCGGTCGCCTTCTCAGCGCGCGCCGACCCGCAGCGGGAGGGAGACAGAGACCACACGCAGTCGCCGAGCAACCGGCCCGAAATGCTGTCGCGCACTTGGTTGACCATCGATGAGATGGCCACTGACTCGCCCGACCAAAGGTTGAGCGGCGCGGGAAGGTGCGCGTCGGTAGCCGCAAGCGTGCGCATCCAGCACACGAACTTGGCCGACGACACAATGCCCTCGTTGAAGGCCAATACTGAGCTCATCTGGTCTAGCGTCGCCTCAAACGCGTAGACAGGCTTGTCGTCGCCGAGCCGCACGGCCAACTCGTGCCCGACGGGGACGCCTCCATTGCTGCTGCGCGTGGCGGCGGCCAGCGACGCGAATGCGTTCTTGAGCAGGGCACGGGGGAGCACCACACGCACTTTGGTGCTCGCCCGCATGGCGGCAGCAAGAGGGGGGCCAGAGAGAAGCACGACAGAAAAGACCGTTGTCGGGGGAAGAACCGGGACCGCTCGCCGCGTCCACATGTCGTGCATGCGTGTCACAGCGGCCGTCCGCTCCAGCGCCCACAGTGGGTCCGGCGTACGAAACGCGCTGGAGATGTCACCCGCACTGTCCCGGCGTGCAGAATCACCAGGTCCTTGACGAGCGCCGCTGGGTCGGCCATCTGGTGGTGATGGGGAGGCACGAGGGCGGCTACAAGGAGGAGGTGCGGGTGGAGGAGGAGCACCGGCCTTGGAGATTGCACGTGCGGGGGAGGTTCTTGTCACCGTGGCCTTTGTAGCCGCCTTGTCGGCACGAGCAGCTATCGCCGCTCGCGCAGCGGCGGCGCTCTTGGCCGCCTTGGCTTGAGCCTTCTTCAGGCGTGCGGCGGTAGCAGCCTCGGTGCGCGCCTTTTTCGCCGCCGCCGTCTCGTTTGTTGCCCGGCGCTGCTTCTTGGTCGTCTTGCCGCCCATGTTCTCCGCGCCCTTAAAGGGGTCCTTCGGGCGGTATCTCTTCTTGCGCCCGCTCGCAAGCGACGCAGCAAAGTAAAACTCAAATATCTTGGCCCAAATGGGCGAGACGTGGGCCTCCACGCACAGCACCAACCGCTTCCTGTCTGTGCCGTGACCCCTCGATGACGGGTGGGTCAAGGGAAGGTAGTGTGAGCCGTCCACGGCTAACGCCACCGCCGGCGTCGTCCACTTGTTCCCCAAATGCTCCAATGGGTAGCACAACGCCCAGGAGAACGGCTTAGACTTGGTCTGCTTCCGAATAAAGTGGCTGGTGGCGCTAAACAGGTCCGACGCGTCGTCCGACGTGATCTCCCGCACGTTTTGGAGCCCCACACGGGCGAGAAGCTTGTCGAGGTCGGCCGTCGCCGATACGTTTGTACACAGCAGCCCAGGGACATAAAACGAGTTCTGAGCCCGTTTCTGCTGTCAAAACGCGTTTTTGAGCACGTCTTCCACGCGCCCCACCCCCATATTCGTCAGAAACAGGACCGAACGGGCCTCTGGGCTATCTTTTCTTTGGGAGCTCGCCGGGCTATTCTGTCTTCAGATGCAACTAGAGGGACCCCACAGCTTCAATATGAGCACACAAGCACCGCCAACAGCAGCCCACAGCCAGAGCCATGCTGATTTCCCTTTTGACCCCCCGCGACACACATGCGACCAAGTGACCGACGCTTTGGGCCGTCGCTATGACGCATATTTGGGAGGTCCCCCTATACGAGCAGGGACATAAAACGTGTGCTGAGCCCGTTTCTGCTGTCAAAACGCGTTTTTGAGCACGTCTTCCACGCGCCCCACCCCCATATTCGTCAGAAACAGGACCGAACGGGCCTCTGGGCTATCTTTTCTTTGGGAGCTCGCCGGGCTATTCTGTCTTCAGATGCAACTAGAGGGACCCCACAGCTTCAATATGAGCACACAAGCACCGCCAACAGCAGCCCACAGCCAGAGCCATGCTGATTTCCCTTTTGACCCCCCGCGACACACATGCGACCAAGTGACCGACGCTTTGGGCCGTCGCTATGACGCATATTTGGGAGGTCCCCCTATACGAGCAGGGACATAAAACGTGTGCTGAGCCCGTTTCTGCTGACAAGATGCGTTTTTGAGCACGTCCTCTTTGCGCCATCCCCTGATATAGACCGGTCATGATGTTTCCGCGCTCTGTCTGCCCGAACCCTGGCATGCTTGCGGCGCCTGATTGCGTTGCTTGAACTGTTTCTCGGGTCTGTCACCTGGGAACTAAAGTGCTCATATGGTTCTTGAACACACTTGAGGAGCGGTGCGCGCCTGCGAGATGTTCTAGTGAGAGGGGAATGGTCGTTTTGCTTGTTGCAATGGGTGGACATTGTGCAGCTTGTTCTATTGCGGCCGAGTGGTTGTAATCTATCTGCTCGAAGGACGAGACTGCTCCCCAGTGGAGTCAGGCATCGGGTCCTCAAAAAAGCGGCTCATGTCGTCGTCGCCTAGGCGCAGTTCAGTAATGAACTGGCGCATAGAGGCAAGCACGGCCGGCACGGTAAGACACACACTCGCCGCACACTCCATCAGCTCGTTGCACACGTGCTCCCGCGTGAGCTCGCGACACGTGACAGATGCACCCGTGTACATCCTCCCCGGCCCAATAAACTGTGCCATGGCCGCCCTAACTTTAGAAAGCTCGGGGCATTCCGGGAGCGCCACGTACCGCTGAGCGGCTCGCTTCAGCTCCTTCCCTTTGACGTGGAAGAAAGGGCTTGAGCTGCCCAAAACTTCCTCCACAGCGAGCGAGCGGCCGCCGCTGAGCCCGGCCTCCTTGTTGCGGCGCCGGGCGCCAGAGCGGGTGCTCGCCGAGTACTTCGGCGCGTTCTTGAGCGCCTCCTGCAGAGACGCCAAGACGGTCGCTGCCCGGCCCCCTTCCTCTACAGCTGTCCCCAGGGGGCCTGGTACGGCTTGAGCCGAGCCGCCCGTCGGATGGGCGGCTGTATCAGCAGCAAAGGCCCCCATGGCGCGCGCCGCCGGACGGGACGAGCCCTCGTCTTGCAGCACGGCCGCAACGCGTCCCGCCGTCCGCACCGCCGGGGATGCCGCCGCTCCGCCCAAACCCGTCAAATCGATGAAATTTGATTGCCGAGTGTGCATATTCAGACGATCACCGTCCTTGGGCGTCATTTCGGCAAGCGTGCGCTTGTGCCCGCGGGTCGCGTTGGTCTGCTCGCGTACGGTGGGGACGATCTCCCGCAGTTTCGGCTGCAGGCGCGCTTGCATAGCGCCCATCTCAAATGAAGCGCACGACCAGCGAGGGGCCGCACCTCCTTGAATTAAAACGTCAAGGTTGTCTGGCTCGTGCCCGACCTCCTTGCACACATCGCAGGCGGCCGAGCACCTCCCGCACGAGCGCTTCTTGCAGCCGCACTTGACGTTGCTTCTGTATTTGATTGGGCAGC
>ENA-ORXC01001938-ORXC01001938.1-marine-metagenome-genome-assembly--contig:-NODE-1938-length-11638-cov-24.780815_pt1 | contig 11638 bp, 10 predicted proteins | sample MGYA00237865_ERZ511478 | MGnify/ENA metagenome assembly ERZ511478 | reverse complement strand
TAGTATTATTCGGTGATAATGACACTACCTTTTAGTTCATTTTCGGTAGGTTTTTCAAACCAGGTTTCCATGAAATCAAAATTCTCTTGACTAACTTCAAACTCGAACGTAGCTCCTTTTTCGGTGTTGCGCTGTTGTACACGTAGCCATCTGGTTTCTTTAGAAATGTCTAAAAAATGAAGTTTAATTTCGAATCCATTAGAAGCTGCAAAAGCTCTAAATTTCTCGCGATGTTCAAATTTAGATAAGCCCAAATCTAAAATAGCGTCTGTACCAGATTCTTTTAATTGCATTACCACGTTCAATATCATTTTCTCCGCCCGCTCTATACGCTCTAAAAACCATTCTAATCCGTCGCTTTCGGTTTTGTCTGGTAGAAACAACGTATTGTTCCAAGTATCAATAGAAAAGAGTACTCCATTGGTTTTCTTTTTAAGCTTGTTGGAGTAGGTGGTTTTACCTGATCCTGTATTACCGACGATGAGGTGTAGCATGGGTTTTTGTATTTTTAGATTTTAAAACTTTTTGAATGCAATTAATCAATACATTTAACTCATTAATACTATCCGATGAATTTTAGTGTTATTTTGTATCTAGTCTATTGTTTACAATAAATTTATATAAATTTTTGACTACAGGTTATATTGGTTACATAGTATTTTATCGAAGATCAAGTCTGATTTTAAATAATATGAATTGTAATAGGTTATTATAAGGAGACTTTAAGTTTTTTAATGATGTTAAAAGGATATAGATTTTTTGTTTTTTGCCTACTTATTTTTCTTTCTTGTAGTAAGGAAGAGGATAAACCTACTCCTGAAATAGACATTGACAAACCCGAAGTGGATACCAGTATTACTAATGAAGATATTGAGGGAACTTGGTATGTTTATGCGGGTGAGTATATGGAAAGGTTTATTCAAGCTCCTCCTAGATATACGGTATGTGGTTATGATTATTTAGTTTTTTCTAATAATGGTGTGTACAAAGAAGTATTGTATAGTAACAATGATTGTATTCCAGAAAGAGAGTCTGCCAATTGGGTTTTGGAAAACGGAATAATTACAATTTCAAATTCTCAAGGGGAAAAAGAAGAGCTTCCGGTAATTGAATTTCAATCAACTGAATTAGTTGTGAATTTTCAGTATGATATTGATAATGATGGTAATGAAGATAGTATTAAAGCTTACCTAAGACCGTATGATCCATTATCTAATAATCATATAGCTAATTCATTTGTTAGGGATTTAGATGAAACTGAGTTATTAAAATTTAACTGGAAAGTAGAAACCGATATTGATTCTTTTAGTAGCTATGAGGTATATCGTTCAATAGATGATACCTGTACAAAAGAGGGAGCTACACTATTGACTGAAATTAAAGATATAAATAACTCTACTTATATAGATTTCGATCCACCAGCTACGCAAAATAATTTATGCTATTTTTTAAAAGTGTATTCTGATGATGGTCTGGTGGGTGAAAGTGAATTGCTAACTGTAAATCCTAAAGAATTAACCATGAATGGTGCATTGAATTTAATTAATGCGAGTCTAGATGGGGAACATGTTTTTTTGGATTGGAGTGAATATAACAATCCTTACTTTTCACATTACGAAATTGTGTACGCGAATACTGATGGAAGTAATTTACTTTTTCATGAAGAAGATACTATAATATCAATTGATTCTTCTGAAGAAACGAGTTTTCTTGATACTGATCCACCTTATATTGAGAATCCTTTTTTTGCAATATACGCTTATAATATATTTGGGAATAAGGTGGTTTCAAATTATGAACAAGTAATCTTTAGAAGAAAAGAATTGACAGGTCCAATTTGGTTAAGTCATATCGAAATTGACGTTGATGAGGCATCGGTGTACTTACATGGTGTAAGTAGTATTCCAGAATGGAGCAATTATGGCGTAAATGCAATTTTACGAATAGATTACAATGAAAGCTTGTTAAGGTCAACTACTAATAATGAGGTTTATGTAGCCGGTGAGTTTCCATTTAGAAAACCATTTAATTTTCCTGAGGGAAAGGAGTTGGTGACAAATGGACGCTCAAATTTACATTTTTTAGACCCAATATCTCTAACTGAGAATTTTTCCTTTGGTTCTTTTTACTTGTATGAAGAATTTGATTTAGGTGGAATTGTAGATTATACATATACTGCAAATGGGTTTCTGGTTGTAATTGATGCGACTAACATATTTGTTTTTCAACTAAATGGGGAAGAATTAATACTGCTTGACAAGGAAATCCATTATGAAACTCACCAAGGAGATAATCTAGAGAGAATACTTCAGGTAAATGATAATGAAATTATTATAGGTCATAAAAATGAAGAACAAAGTATATTATTTAAAGTTGATGAAAATGGTTTGTTACAAAACAAAAGAGTTATATCAATACCATTAAGTTCAAGCTACATTGATAAGTATAAAAACACCTCTTTTTACAGTGATTCAAATAACACACTTATAAATTATGGTAACAGAACATTATACTCTACAATTTCTTTTCAGGCTGAGGTGCAAATGCCAGATGAATTATTTGCCCTTGGTTTAGATAAAAATTCAGATTATATCTTTGCAAGTACAAATGATCCAGATTGGTATGGAAGTGATGTAAAGACTCAGTTTTTAAAGCGCGAAATATTATTGTTTGATACAGAAACTAATCAAATCGAATCTATAAAAACCAAAGGTTATCCAATTTGGGTATTTCAAAATGATTTTGGCGAAACATTTTCAATTTCGATTCCAGAAAACCAAATAATTACGGAGTTTGATGTTTTTGTAGAGAAAATTGAAATGCCTTGATCATTTGGAATTCAAGAATAATGCTATCATTTTATTCAACTCTAAAACCCTTCTCAATCAAATCAAAGCCTGGTTTATTTGTCACATTATCTTCCATAGCTTCTTGTATTAGAATTGCAAAAGTTTTATTGCCCTTATAAAAGAAGTGAATATTACCTTCATGATCTAAGCCTAGAATACTTGCGGTAAACCCTATGGAAGAAGTATCAATGTCGTTATAGGTATCGTCAACGGCATCTTCAAATTGAATATTAGAATTTCTATAAATAATATTATTCGTCAATTCTTCTTGAAAAATATACGCCCATTCACCAAGGTCAATTTCACCATTGATCCATGTCATAGTTACAATGCCACTAGAATCAAAACCATCTTTTTCTATAGAAAGGTAATATCCTTGATCATCTATGTTTTCTTGATCTGTAATTTCCCAACCTGTTGGGCTGGTTATTAAAACCCCGTCTCTTTCAAATTTTGCAGGTTTACTTTCGCTACAAGAAGTTATAAATAGAAATAGGGATGCAATTAATAATAGTGGTTTTTTCATGTGTTTGGTCTTGAGATATAATTGATGTTTTTGGTAAAATATATTAATGTTTTAATTTCCGTTTACTTTTAAAATAATCATATATCCATACTAATAGTATTATAAAAGCTATAAGGAATGAAAGGGCACTTGTTGCTGAATTCAAGCGAATCAAATTTGAATTATAGTCTGTAATCGGAATTTCTTCATCATTAGAAATTCGGGCACCTAGAATATTAATTTCGGGTTTGATGCCTAAAATACTATTCTGCTTAATTTTTTTCTGAAAATATAGTCTTTCAACATCGATAGTGATCTGCTTATTTATTTCAACAGAAGAAACTAGTTTAAGGCCTTTTACAACATCAATATTTAAATAATCTATCTTGAATCTCTTATTTGGGTATTCAGAGAATTCAAATCTTATATCATTCGTCTCTTCATAGTCTGTTATAGTGGGTTCAAAAGAAGATATTGTCAATTGTTTAGAGATTACATCACCTTTGTATAACCTTTTGTCAGATTCATTGAGGTAATAAAAACCAAATAACAATAGAATTATTATAAAAATAAGAAAGAAAAAAGTTTCGTTTATTTTCATTCAATTAATTGAACGTGATAATTTTAGTTGTTATTGTAGTTAGGTACAATTAGACTTGTTTTTACAGAATTCAGACAAAACGATAATAAGTGATGTTTATGGATTTGGAGTAGGACCGTGAATACCAAACAGCATTAAAATCCACCAACCAATACTAGTGAAAAGCAATAATACGGTGATTAAAGTAGTAAGTAAAGGAAGAGCCGAAATAATAATATATCTACGCCCAAGCCTTTTAGCAAAGCCCAAAACCAATTAAACAATAGTTATTAAAACCGTAAATAGTAATTGAGGAATCAATTCGTCAATTCCGTATTTAGTAAACGCTAAGTATATAAATAAGAAAAATAGAAATGAATTTACAATTGGTGTATATATACGAGTAATCATAAGAATGATTGCTTAGCGATTAACGGCTTAGCCCAATTTTGTTAGACTTTTTTTTGATTAGTTTAATATTACCCATTCGCCTCTTTCGCCTGTTCTTCTAAATCAGCAATATTTTCAAATTTTTGCAGCTGTAATTCTTTATTGGTCGCTTTTATTTCAGCAACTAAGGCAAGAATTAAATCTAAAGGTTTGGCTTCATAGCCAAACATATTTTGGTCGAATTCAATACCTGCTAATATGCCGTCGTTTTCCATGCCAACACCCCAATTTTCTATAAAATCTACTAATGCTATTTCTGTAATCTGGTAGTTCGCCCAATGGTTTATGGTGCAAGATTTAGCTCTAGCACCTTCTCCCCAAAAACATAGTATGTCAACAGGTTTGCCACGTTCATTTTCATAATGCGCAGAAGCTGAGGTGGCAAAGCCTTCATGATTTTGAAGCGCATAAACAATGTCTGTTTCGCAAACCGTTTTTATAAATTTCTTGTATCTGTTTTCAATGATATCTGAACCTTGTTGTTCCATGTATTGTGTTTGTGGGAAGTAATTTGTCAATAATTTTTTGATTCAATTGCTAAGGTAAATTTTATATTTTTGATTTGGAGCACTTTAATTTTCTTAGCATTAACTATAACAAATAATCAAAAATACAATTTGTAGATATTTCATTTCTCTACACTTCGGGTATACCAATTGATTTAAGGTATTGAAACGTTTCATTATACCTAGTTTCTAATCGAGTTAGGTCTGTTGAGTCACCTAAAGGGGTAAAGATTATCATTCCCTGTCTGGCCCGTGTCAACAATACCCTGTAAGTATTTAGTAAGTATTGCTGCGTAGATTCTTTTCCAATATTTGTCCATTTACTTCCAATGAATTTTTGAAAAGCCCAATTACCATTTTTTAAACTCAAATCACCACCCCATGCTACGCAGGCCCAATCCAGTTCAAGACCTTGAATGGCAAATTCAGTAGAAGGTATTTCAAGCGATAAGGATGACCTCACATCTTCGTCGGAATTCAAGAACCAATTTGCTATTTTTGAATCGTCAGATTGGGATCTCAATGCATTTTCGGAATCAATTCCCTCAGGGCGAAGCCTCTTAGCGTTTAGTGAGACAAGAACACCAGTTCTTTCACTTCCACGTTTCCTTTTATTCAGCCAGCCTTTGTAGATGTCGCGATTTCGGGTCAATGCTATTGGGTATTTATCTCTCAGTTTATTAAATAGTCTTTTTGATTCTTCAAGTTCTAGATTCAATAGATTTTCAATAAACGATGAGAGAATCTCCGACCTAAATGAACGAACAGATACACCTAAATGAAGATTGCTGCTGCTATGACCTTTGTCAGTGGTCCAGTCAACAAGGTCTGCATCCGTTAGATAATTTTTTGATTCCATTATTTTATCCGAATAGTGAACGTCCCAAGTAGGAAATTCAGTCTTGATAGCTCTTATCCATTCATTGATTCCTGCCTCTCCGGTATTTATCTCCTGACCACCACCAACTAAACAAATAATAGAACACCAACCTTCATGCCTATTCATATAGTCAATCAAACAATGAGGTTCGGACATTAAAAAGTCTGGAAGATTATGTTTCTCCCTGACAAATTTTGATGTTTGATGAACATTCCAGGCGCGTTGTGCTTCATCAAATACAGCTACACGTTCATCTGGCGCTACTTTGCTTTTAAGATAGTCGTTTCTGAAGTGATGGACATTTTGAATAGTAGGTTTCACCTCTCTACGTGCATCTGAAATTTTCAGTTTTTCATTTGCTTCATTTGCGGCACGCTTCCTATCCCTAGCTAATGCCTCTCTTAATACTGTTACTAGAGGGCCATTTCCTGAAAGAAAAACGGCGTTCTCATCTTCAGCTATCTTTTTTCGTTCGTTAGTGACGTTCAATCCTACTAGTGTCTTTCCTGCGCCAGGAACTCCGGTGACAAACGATATGGATTTTCGACCTGTGGATTTTGAATGTTCAATAATCTTGTTGAGCTCATTTGTAGTATTGAATAGGCTTGTTTCCCCTGCTTCATACCTACTTATGTCTTCAACACTATGGCCATTATAGAGTGCTTGAGCAGCCTCAATTATTGTTGGAGTCGGCTTATACTTACCATTTTCCCAATCTTCTACAGCACTACTATCTTTAGAGTTTAATTTTAAAAGGTTTGAAATTGAATTTCGAAGTGATTTGGAATTACATAGAAGTGGTTCGTAAAGATTACCTGTCTTGACTATAGAGTTGTCTATTGTGGGGGCATCAGTAGATACCAAAATTGGTACTAAGAATTTTGAATGACTGCTTTCATGAAAATTGAGAAGGTCTAGTGCATAGTCGACCACTTGGTTAATACTAGATTTGTCGTAGGTTTCTGAACCAATTTTAAATTCAATAACTAGAATGTGGTTGCCTAAGATTATAATATTGTCCGCTCTTTTGCCCATACGTGGAATAGCAAATTCAAACAATAATTTTTCATCTGCTAAGTCAACTAAACATGTTTTAAGTAAATCTATTTGCACCTCCCAAGCACGAGTCTGCTTGATATTAAGATTTTCATTCGTGTGGCTTGCGTTGAGCTTTCCTAAAATACTTGAACTATCTTCATTGATGAAATTGGTAACAGTGTCTGAGTAATAACTTCTATTCATATTTTATATTAAAGCTAACATTCAGTATAAGAAACGTAGGGCAGGTGATAAGCACTTTCGTTTCGGTTTATTACTTAGCTAAATATAAATATTTTGCTTTTATCTTTTCTACTATAAATGTCAAATTTTATATTTAGCGGACTTTGCAAATAAACACAGACCTTTCGGAAAGCCTTAATTGCCCTATGTTTTTTATACACTGTTGGCAATAGTTATTTGATTATCTCTAATTTCAAATGACTAGGTTGTCTAGTGTACCATCTAATCGTCTGCGAACTTGCCTCTTTCATAAACTCATTCAATTCATCATATTCTGTAGGTTGTATTTCGTCTCCAGTCAGATTGAAATTTGATTTTGCGTGAACAACTTTATTTCTTGTTTTATAAATAATTTTTCCAGCAATATTACAAGCTGTTGTCAATTTTTGCTTATCAGTAGAGTAATCTAAATCTTTTACTTGAATACTCGATTTAATCTTCTTTTTTAATGAAGCAGGAAGTTTTGGAAATAGACCGACAAAATCGAAGCAAGTATTGAATGAAGCCTTTATTAAATCTTCATCATTATATCTATCTCGCATTGAGTTTGCTAATGTAAATATTGAACGAATATAATCTCCATCCTCAAAAGAACTTTTAGGTGCATCTAGTTTTTTTCTCATCAATTCGTTAGCTTCAATATTAACTGCAATTGGCGAGAAATGTTCTAAAACTTTATAAAAGTTAAGGAATTTAAGTTCTTGGTCTTTAATTTGTATTGCAGAAACAAAGAATTCCATTCCAATATTATAAGGTTCTAATTCTCTTAAACTTTCAATATCTCCTTCTGCAATTTCTCCGGTTATGTCCGTTAAATCATAAATAGGATTTCTTATTTCAGAGAATGTAAGTGCTATATTTACTGTGTCTGCAACTTCGAATATGTATGAGTTGATTAAATTTTCTTCTGCTTCTTTACTTAAAATATCATTTTCAGTTTCATATTCAATTTCGATAGAAATATATGGTGTGATAGTTCCCCAATTATCACTTTCATATTCCTCTAGTTTTGTAGCTACCATTCCAACTATTAAAGATTCATCAATTAGGTTTATTTGATAACCTTTTCCTTTTGTATATAAAGAATGAAAAGATAAAATGTGTTCGTCTGTAAAGTCATTGGCACTTACTATATAAAACCTTGATAGTTTCGTTTTTATATAGCTACTGTCAATGATTTCAATTGTTTTAATTTCTTCAACACTATCAATAAAATCATCAACTTCGAAAAAAGTATAGTCGTGTTCTCCTGGAAACCAAATTTCTATACCTTCAATATCTTCTTCTTCCTCAACAATTTCTTTTATTCTGTCATCGGAATAAATCAACTCCTCATTATCTTCTGCTATTATTGGGCAAAAATCAAAAATGGCATTAATTCCTTCGTTAACTTTCTCTAATTGTTCCTTATTAAGTTTCATTTTCTAATTATTGCCAACTATGGTGTATGTGCACAATTACACATATTCCGCTATATTCAGAAATATGTGTAATTACACTTCTAATATACCACTAAAGAATAAACCTACAATTAACATTTCACTCTCCATTACGGGAAACCATAATTGGTCAACATTTATGTATGGTTTGGGTATTTTTGCGACCAAATGGTCATGTCAAAGAAAATTCTATTTATCTATAATGCCAATAGCGATACGGGCAGCAAAATGCTAGACTTCGCCCATAAAATCATTAACCCAGCTACCTATAACTGCAATCTCTGTAGTTTAACCTATGGCAGTTTTACCGAGAACAAACAGTGGAAAGGGTTTAGGGAAAGTTTATTAGCCAAAGGCTACGAGCTAGAATTTTTTCATAAAGACGAATTCCAAGAAAGCTACAAAAGTAAATTTGGGCATAAGTATACCTATCCTATTATATTGGTAGAAACAGATCATGATCTAGAGGTGTTAGTGTCTGCCCAGAAGTTGAATGCTATGGAGACGGTGGAAGATCTTATTGGTGAAGTAGGCAGTTTCAGTGATCAGTAAGCAGTTTCAGTTTTCAGTCTTACTCGGTCGCTGAGCGTAGCCGAAGTGATACTTGTTCCGGTCTCTTCGACTGCGCTCAGGATGACATTTTGGTTTCAATAGACAGTTACAGTTGGCAGTGCCAGTTTTCAGTAAACGGTTACAGTAAGCAGTTGTTGGTTGTACCACTGTCAGTTCGAGTGAATTTCGAGGTACGAGAAATTTGTATCGAGAACAGGTTTGGAACACGCGAGGGTTCTCGATAAGAATTTTTCACTTCCGCTATGTTTCAGTAAAAAATCCACTCGAACTGACATTTCGGTTTGCTGGGAAATCAGTAACAGTAAGCAGTTTCAGTTTTCAGTTGTTTTCGTTAGTGAGTACCACTGTCAGTTCGAGTGAATTTCGAGGTACGAGGAAATTTGCTTGCCCGCCGATAAGGAGGGTATGGAGAACAGGTTTGGAAAACGAGAGGGTTCTCGATACAATTTTTTTACTTCCGCTATGCTTCAGTAAAAAAACCACTCGAACTGACATTTCGGTTTGCTGGGAAATCAGTAACAGTGGGCAGTAACAGTTTTTAGTTCTTTTCGTTGGCGAGTACCACTGTCAGTTCGAGTGATTTTTTTACTTCCGCTATGCTTCAGTAAAAAAACCACTCGAACTGACATTTCGGTTTGTTGGAAAATCAGTAACAGTGGGCAGTCACAGTTTTCAGTTGTTTTCGTTAGCGAGTACCATTGTCAGTTCATGTGAATTTCGACGTACGAGAAATTTGCTTGCCCGCCGATAAGGAGGGTATCGAGAACAGGTTTGGAACACGCAAGGGTTCTCAATACAATTTTAGGCTTTCGTTGAACTCATGCTAAAATCACTCGAACTGACAATGCGTTTACGAGATGGGTGTCGTGTTCCAAATAAGCAGATAGCCGCGCTTTGCTCGCTATGACGGAGAGATTTTATATTCGTCTTTGCGAGGAGCTTTTCGCGACGTGGCAATCTGTTGAAGGTGTGTTCTGTATTTGGTTGTTGGTCCCGCTTGGTTAATGGTTTTGGTTGTTGGTTCCGCTTGGTTAATGGTTTTGGTTGTTGGTTGTTGGTCTCCCTCGGTCGTAGAGCTTACTCGGTCGCTGAGCGTAGCCGAAGAGATTCGTGTTCCAAAGTTCTCGACTGCGCTCGAAGTGACATTTTGGTTTTAAAGAGTAAAAAGTACAGCGTATGAAGTCGTAAGTAATTAAAGAGTACAAAGTAATAAGTACAACGTATTAAGTAGTGGATGTGCAGTGTAAAGAGAATAGCATAAAGCAAACAGCTCTGAGTACGAGGTACGAAGAACTAACACAAACAGCTATGTACTTAATACTTAATACAAAAAACGCGCAGCGTTAAGAAATACTGCCAACTGATACTGCCAACTGTCAACTGTCAACTGAATACTAGAACAAGTACTTAATACAAAAAACGCGCAGCGTTAAAAAACGAACAACGAACAACGAACAACGAACAACGAACAACCATCAACCATTCTTCGTTGCCTCAAAAAACTTCTCGTTGATATCATTTATATACGCCAGTACTTCATCACGACCGCTACGGTGGCTAGAGCTGGTTACAAAATGTGGTGGTGCTTCTTCCCACATATCGGCTAAAAGTTTGTCCAGATATTGTTTTACCTGGCGCTCAATGGCTTTCGGTTTTAATTTATCTGCTTTGGTGAAGATAATGGCAAAAGGTACTCCGTTTTCACCCATCCACTGCATGAATTCCATATCTATAGGTTGTGGGTCATGGCGAATATCTACAAGCACAAAAGAACACACTAGCTGCTCTCGTTGTAAAAAGTAATTGGTGATGTATTTTTGAAAGGTATTTTTATCTCTTTTAGAAACACGGGCATAACCGTAACCGGGTAAATCTACCAGAAACCAATTTTCATTGATTTTAAAATGGTTGATCAATTGTGTCTTACCAGGTCTGCCAGATGTTTTTGCCAAGCTTTTACGCTCGGTCAACATATTGATCAAAGAAGACTTACCCACGTTAGAACGACCAATAAAGGCGTACTCGGGTAAAGGCTCTTTAGGGCATTTGGCAACATCAGAGTTGCTCATTACAAAGTCGGCCGACTTTATTTTCATCCGTAGGTTATTTAGAAATTGTTTTTCGTCAACCACTCATCAAGAATGGTATTGAATTGGTCTGGGTGCTCCATCATGGGTGCATGTCCACATTTATCCATCCAAAATAAATCTGAATTAGGTAAAAGCTCATCGAACAGTTCTGCAACGTCTGGCGGAGTAACCGTATCATTTTTTCCCCATATAATACAAGTAGGGGTTTTCATGCTAGGTAGGTCTTGTGCCATGTTATGGCGAATAGCACTTTTAGCGATTGCCAAGGTCTTCACCAATTTTACACGATCATTGACCGTAGCAAAAACTTCATCTACTATTTCTTTGGTAGCTACTGCCGGGTCATAGAAAACATCTTGTGCCTTCTTTTTAATGAACTCATAATCACCACGTTTTGGGTAACCGTCACCCATAGCGCTTTCATAAAGTCCAGAACTACCGGTAATCACCAAAGCTTTTACTTTGGCAGGGTATAATTTAGTATG
>ENA-ORXC01001936-ORXC01001936.1-marine-metagenome-genome-assembly--contig:-NODE-1936-length-11646-cov-3.622958_pt1 | contig 11646 bp, 11 predicted proteins | sample MGYA00237865_ERZ511478 | MGnify/ENA metagenome assembly ERZ511478 | reverse complement strand
TTCATTAAAAGTTTTATTGGTGTCGGACCTGGAAAAATCAAGGAGTTTTTACAGTGATGTATTAGGCTGCGAGGTAACGGACTGGTGGGCAATCCGTGATGGATTTTCAGGACTGGCAATAAAATTGCTGCAAGCCAGCAATCCGAAAGATGTGAGGCCTAATCCGCCGGCAGCAGGTGAAAGACAAGGGTTCGACCTATATTGCTATGTTGAAGACTGGAATTCGCTTGATGAGTTATACCATGAATTCAAGGAAAAGGGGGCGCAAATGGCCATCGAGCCATGGGTTGATGAAAATAATGGCCCCTGGAAGGAGTTTGCCATCAAAGACCCTGATGCCTATTGCATTGCATTTGGCGGGACGGACGGCTATTAACTATGCTGAGGCATGCTGTTAGTCAAGTTTAAGCCACTGTAAGGATGCGATCAAAATAACTTTTTAGGATCAGCCACCTTGCCGGATAGGTTACAGCAAAATCAGCTATTGTCTCATTTGAATACATCAGCAGACAATCAATCTGTTTTTTGTGCATCTTTAAATCATAGAACAGGGCGTGCGGGATTGTATAATGCTGGTTTAATTGATAAGGGTTTAATTTTACAGGAACTACGCTTTCTTTATCCATTAAGTCCAGCAGGGCCGCTTGCTGTATTACAACGCTCTCATCCTGCACGTGCCCATTTATATGAATCTTTTCATTGATCAAATAGATTCCCTTCATAGAAATCCCCTCCACGTTTTAGGCAATTTAGTAAAGTTATTGCCAAAAAAATAGGAGGGGATACTATTTTATTCGGAAATATAAAAGTGGAATTCTAATGATGGCGGATATTATAAATCATCCCTGCAGTATATTTGCCGGAATGAACAACAAAACACGGCATTCATGAACTTGTCCCCTTTTATTTATTTCACTATTAATTTCATAACTACTCCTCTGTTTTTCACCTTCAATAATGCCCTCCATGACATACCCAATTTGCTGTAACTCATTTGTAACTTCCATTTTTTAAGATGATGTCAAAGCTTGTGGGCTTTGGAATCACTATTTTAAAGGGGGAAAGGAAATGAAAGCTGGTCAGCGGAATTTTGTTTTATCTTTTATGCTCATTTTGGTCCTGTTGTTTACAAGTGCCTGCAGTGGATCGGGGACAGAGAAGTCAGGCGGTACGGAAGGAAAAGAAGGAAAAGATGAACCGAAGAACACGGAACCAATTAAGATTGGTGTGCTGGCTTCGCAAACAGGCGGACTTGAAGCATATGGGAAGCAGACACTTCGAGGATTCGAGCTGGGGCTTGAATATGCTACTGACGGAACGAATGAAGTAGCGGGCCGAAAAATCGAATTCATCGTTGAAGATACGGAAACCAAACCTGAGGTAGCAGTCCAAAAAGCAACGAAGCTGCTTGAAGAAGATGAAGTAGACTTCCTGGTCGGTTCATCAAGCTCAGGCGACACATTGGCAGTCCTGCCATTGGCTGAGGAATATGAAAAAATCATGATCGTCGAGCCGGCTGTAGCGGACAGCATTACTGGCTCTGAATTCAATGAATATATTTTCCGCACGGCGCGTAACTCTTCCCAGGATGCTGTTGCTGGTGCCGCGGCCATTGCTAAGGATGGTGTAAAAATCGCGACTCTGGCTCCGGATTATTCGTTTGGCCGTGATGGCGTCGCAGCGTTCAAAGAAGCAGCAGAAAAACTTGGCGCTGAAATCGTCCATGAAGAATATGCAGATCCAGCTGCAACTGACTTCACTTCCAACATCCAGAAAATCATCGACCAGAAGCCAGATTACTTATTTGTCGTCTGGGCTGGTGCGAATTCACCATGGAACCAGATTTCAGATATGAAGGTCCAGGAAAAAGGAATCAAAATCTCCACAGGAGCTCCTGATATCGCAGCTCTGGCAACGATGGAGCCGCTTGTCGGCATGGAAGGTTTCACAGTCTATTATCATGATCTTCCGCAAAATGATATTAATAAATGGCTTGTTGATGAACATAAAAAGCGTTTTAACGGTGAGCTGCCGGATTTATTTACACCAGGAGGCATGACAGCCGCGATGGCGATTGTCGAAGCATTGAAGAAAACCGAGGGTGACACGGATTCCAAGAAATTGATCGAAACGATGGAGGGAATGAGCTTTGATTCTCCAAAAGGCAAAATGACCTTCCGGGAAGAAGACCATCAGGCACTCCAGGCATTATACGCTATCAAATTGGAGAAAAAGGATGGAGTCGACTATCCAGTCCCAGTCCTGATTCGTGAGCTCTCTCCAGAAGAAACAGCGCCGCCGATCCGCAATTAACAAACAGGTCCATAATGAACTTCGGTAACCCAGCCGGAGTTCATTATGCTTTTACTGAATCGGTTATAGGCGCAATTCAATTAAGGGTGGTGAAGTACATGACGGCAATTATCGAGACGAAAGACCTTAGCATTACATTTGGCGGCCATACTGCGGTAGATTCTGTCAGCATCTCTGTGCCGCACAATCACTTCAAATCAATCATCGGTCCAAACGGTGCCGGAAAAACGACCTTCTTCAACCTGTTAAGCGGACAGCTCATGCCGACGAACGGACAGGTCATGTATAAAGGCAATGACATCACAAAGCTATCTCCGACCAAAAGGACAAGGGCTGGAATCGGGCGGTCCTTCCAGATCACCAATGTTTTCCCAAATTTGACGGTGATGGAGAATGTCCGTCTTGCAGTCCAGTCCCATGAAGGAGTCCGCTTTCAGATGCTGAGGCATTTCCGTTCTTTTAAAAAGTTCGAAGAGCAGGCAGAAGAGTGGCTCAAGCTTGTCCTGCTTGATGGCAAGAAGGATGCGCTTGCGAGGAATCTTGCACACGGAGAGAAAAGGAAGCTGGAAATTGCGATGCTGCTGGCTTTGAACACCGAGGTGCTGCTGCTCGATGAACCGACAGCAGGCATGTCGCTGGAAGAGGTCCCGGCAATTCTCGAGGTAATCAGGAAAATCAAACAACGCGGCGACCGGACAATCGTTTTGATTGAACACAAAATGGATATGATTATGGATCTATCGGATTCGATCATGGTATTGTTCAACGGTGCTTTGCTTGCCGATGGGACACCAGAGGAAATTATGAAAAATGAAACGGTACAGTCTGCATATTTAGGAGGTTTGCATAGTGAACACGCTGCTGAAGCTTGACCAGGTCGAGACATTCATCGGCCAGTATCACATCCTTCAAGGAATCTCGTTCGAAGTTCCAAAGGGGGAGGTCACCGTACTGCTGGGGCGGAATGGCGCCGGGAAAACAACGACACTGCGAACGATCATGGGGTTGAACCCGGCTGCTAAAGGTTCGGTTCAATTTAAGGGAGAAGAAATCAAGAGCCTGCCGACTTTTACGATTGCAAATAAGGGAATCGGATATGTGCCTGAAGACCAGGGAATTTTTGCCGGCCTTACCGTCGAAGAGAATATCAAAGTGGCGGTAAAAAAAGAAAATGATGAAACCCGGCAGCGGCTGGATTGGATTCTTGAGCTATTTCCTGACTTGAAAAAGTTCTGGAAAAAACCGGGCGGGCTTTTGAGCGGCGGCCAAAAGCAGATGCTCTCCATCGCAAGAGCATATGTCAATGATAATGAACTGCTCTTGATCGATGAACCAAGCAAAGGCCTTGCCCCGATCATCGTTGAGAAAGTAATGGAGTCCATCCAGCAAATGAAGGATAAGACAACAATCATCCTTGTTGAACAAAATTTCATGATGGCCAGTACGATTGGCGACAGCTTTTACATTATCGATGATGGCAGGACGGTTTCGAATGGCTCAATGAATCTCCTTCGTGAGGACGAAGAAATGAGACGGAAATATCTCGGCATTGCGTAGGAAAGGGGGAAGCAAGAGTGGATGTATTGATTAATTTAAGCCTGAACGGCCTTGCCACAGGAATGCTGATCTTCCTCCTGGCAGCCGGCCTTACTTTGATTTTCGGCTTGATGGATGTGCTTAATTTTGCCCATGGCGGATTATTTGCCTGGGGTGCATACAGCGGCATTTGGATTTATAGCTCGACTGGAAGCTTTTTTGCCGGAATCATCGGGGCCATCCTTACAGGCATGATTCTCGGAATCGTCACAGAGCGTTGGATCATCAAGCCTGTTTACGGCAACCATGTGCAGCAAATATTGATTACGCTTGGTTTAATGCTTGTTTTATCAGAGATGCTAAAAGTGGTCTGGGGACCTAACCAGATTTCAGCAGCAACCCCTGATTACCTTTCTGGCAGCTGGGAGTTTGGCGGAATCATCATCATCAAATACCGCGTATTCATCATTGCCGTAGGATTTGCGGTATTCCTTGCAGTTCAATATCTGTTAAAAAAGACAAAAATCGGCCTTGTTGTTCGAGCAGGTGTGATGAACAAGGAAATGGTCCAATCACTGGGCGTCAACATCCAGAGAGTTTTCATGTTCGTGTTCATGATTGGGGCCGGCATGGCTGCTCTTGGCGGAATGCTTTTAGGGCCATATTCTGGCGTGATTTATGCGGATATGGGCATGGAGTTTGCGATCCTCGCATTCATCGTAGTGGTCATTGGCGGAATGGGCAGCTTTACAGGCTCGGTAATGGCTGCAATTCTGGTTGGATTGTCAGGTTCATTCATGGCCTACTATGTTCCGGACCTGGCGCTGGCAGCAAACATGCTGCTGATGGCAGTCGTGCTGATCTTCAGGCCGCAGGGCTTATTCGGGGCAAAGGGGTGATGAGACTATGACAAAAATGTTTTCTAATCGCATGAACATCTTCTATTTGCTTGTCGCTGGCTTCCTAGGAGTGCTCCCATTTGTGTACGATTCAAGAAGCATGCTCATCCTTCTCTCCCAGGTGTTTATTTTTGCGGTATTGGCGATGAGTTATGACATCCTGCTCGGTTACACCGGCATCGTCTCGTTTGGCCATGCGATGTTCTTTGGAATTGGGGCGTATACAGTGGGCGTCTTCATGAAAAGGTTTGAACCCGAAACAAGCTACTTTCTGCTCGCTGTCCTGGTCACGATTTTGCTGACTGCTGTGGTCAGTTATTTCGTCGGGCTGCTGACACTGCGGCTGAAAAGCCATTTTTACGCGATGCTGACGATGGCGTTCGCCGGATTGTTTTTAGTGCTAGCTGAAAAATGGCGGACTGTTACTTACGGAAATGACGGCTTTACTTTCAGGGTCCCGGACTTCCTAAAGGACCGGACGGACTTTTACCTGATTTGCCTTGCTTCAATGGTCATTGTCTTTATTTTATTAAAAAGATTCACCAACTCACCTCTGGGAAGAGTCCTTCAGGCGATTCGGGAAAATGAACAGCGGACAGAATCGCTCGGATATAGCGTTCTTCAATATAAAGTCATTGCCAGTGTCGTGTCAGGAGTCATCGCTGGAATTGCAGGGATTTTATATGCTGTGTCCTTAAGATTCGTTAACACGAGTGTTTTTACGATGGACATCACACTCGATGCCTTGCTGATGACAATCATTGGCGGAGTAGGGACGCTTGTAGGGGCGATCATCGGTGCTGGAATCATCGAGTTTTCCCATCACTGGCTGACAGCGCTGGCTAAGGTGCACTGGATTTTCGAAAGATGGATTATCTTTTTCGGAATCATTTATATCCTTGCTGTCATGTTCTTCCCTCAGGGGATTGTCGGTTCTTTGCAGAAGCTGAAATTCAGAAAGAAAAAGACAACTGCGGTTCCAGTAGACTCAGAGACTATAAGTCAGGGAGATTCGTGATGGAAACAAAGCAAGTCACTTCATTCGTCCTCCGCTTCCAGCTCACGGACATCGAAATGGACAGCAGCAGAAAATACTGGAGAGTCAAGGTAACGCATGTGCAGGAAGAAAAAGAAGCAGTGTTTGATTCTGTAGAGTCAGCAATGGAATTTATCAAAGGAATTGTTGGGGAATCATAGGTTTGGTTTTTAAAGGAGGGAAGTTAGGATGCAGATTTGCATTGTCAGTACGGGAATCTACCTTCCTGAAAATTTTGTCACAGGAGCGGAAATTGCCCGGTTGGCAGGAATTCCCGAGCAGGTTGTGGAAGAAAAAATGGGAATCAGGAAAAAGCCGGTGCCCGGCCCGGAAGACCATACATGTGAGATGGGAATCAAGGCTGCGAAAAGGGCATTGGAAAAAGCGAACCTTGACCCGCTGGACATCGACCTTGTCATTTATATTGGCGAGGAATACAAGGAGTATCCATTATGGACAGCCGGAATCAAGCTGCAGGAGGAAATCGGTGCAAGAAATGCCTGGGCCTTCGATACCGCGTTAAGATGCGGAACAACTGTGATGGCCCTTAAGCTGGCGAAAGGGATGATGCTCTCTGATCCGGGAATCAATACCGTTCTCCTTGCCGGGGGCTATCGCAATGGAGATTTTATAGATTACCAGAATCCGAGAACACGGTTCATGTACAATCTTGGGGCAGGCGGCGGGGCGATTATCCTGCAAAAGGGCCATGGGAAGAACGTGCTGCTGGAAACAGAAATGATTACGGATGGATCTTTTTCAGAGGATGTCGTCGTTATTGCCGGAGGAACAAAAAATCCGATTTCAGCGGAAAATCTGGCACAAGGCCTGTACCAGCTTGATGTTCTCGATCCGAAGGGAATGAAGGAGCGGCTCGAGCAAAAGTCGATGGCCAATTTCCTGAAGGTCATCTCTCGGTCTGTTGAGAAAAGCGGATTCTCAGAAAAGGACATTGCCTATGTTGGAATGCTTCACATGAAGAGATCTGCACATGATTATGTATTGGGGAAGCTGGGTTTATCGGAAGCGAACACCATCTACCTCGAAGACTATGGGCACATCGGACAGATTGACCAGATCCTGTCTCTGGAATTGGCAAAAAAGGCAGGGAAATTAAAGGACGGAGATGTTGTCGTCCTAGTCAGTGCCGGGATCGGCTATGCATGGGGAGCAACGACTATTGTTTGGGGAAAGGGTGTGCTGTAATGGAAAAAACGGCAGTAGAGATGAAGAAGGTTAATTTGCGCAATGGGGAAACAATCGCGTATAGGGAGCGGGATGGCGGAACCAAAAATGTGTTATTGATCCATGGTAACATGACATCGTCCAAGCATTGGGACTTGTTGATTGATCAGATTGACCCCGAGTATAAAATTTTCGCGCTTGACCTTCGGGGATTCGGTGAGTCAAGCTACCACAAGCCCATCATGTCGATCAAGGATTTTTCTGATGATGTAAAAATGTTTGTCGATGAAATTGGGTTGAAGGATTTTGCACTTGTCGGCTGGTCGACGGGAGGAGCGGTAGGAATGCAGTTCACCGCTGATTATCCGGGATATTGCGAAAAACTCGTGCTGCTCGCCTCTGCATCAACGAGAGGATATCCGTTCTTCGGGACGAGTGAAGAAGGTCTGCCGGATGTTCACAACCGGCTGGTTACTTATGAAGATGTTAAAGCGGATGCTGGTAAAACGATTGCCGTCCAGACAGCCTATGACCAGCAAAATAGAGGATTTTTAAAGGCAATGTGGAATATGTTGATTTATACCGATCGTCAGCCGGAAGAACGGCATTATGACGAATATGTTGATGATATGCTGACACAGCGAAATTTGGCGGAAGTCTACCATTCTCTTAATACTTTTAACATTAGTGCTTTAAATAACGGGTTAAAGGATGGAACAGACCAGGTGAAGGACATCCAGATTCCTGTGCTTGTGCTTCGCGGCGACCGTGATCTCGTTGTTACTAGCAGGATGGCTGAGGAGATTCTCGAGGATTTTGAAGGCCGCGCAAAGTTTGTAGAATTGAAGGGGTGCGGCCACTCGCCTTTAGTAGATGACCTGGGTCAGCTATTGAGGCATATCGAAGGATTTTTAGCAGATTAGGAAGGTGTTTTTATGAGATTGAAAGATAAAGTAGCGATTATTACAGGTGCAGCGAACGGAATCGGGCTTGCTGCAGCAAAGACTTTTGCCCGTGAAGGCGCAAGGGTAGCCATGGCTGACTTTGATGAGGCAACTGGTTCGCAGCGCGCAGCAGAATTGTCTGCTGAGGGCTATGACGTCGCTTTTTTTCAGGTGAACGTTGCTGACAGGTCCAGTGTTGAAACGTTGGTCCAAAACGTTCTTGTCCATTTTGGTAAAATTGATATTTTAATAAATAATGCAGGCATCACAAGGGATGGGATGCTTCACAAGCTTGCGGCTGAGGACTTTCAAAAAGTCGTTGATGTCAACCTGACTGGCGTATTCAATTGCGCACAGGCGGTTGTGCCGGCGATGGTCCAGCAAGGATCAGGCAGAATCATCAATACATCTTCCGTTTCCGGCATATACGGAAATGTAGGCCAGACCAACTACGCTGCGACCAAAGCGGGAGTCGTCGGGATGACGAAAACATGGGCAAAGGAACTCGGCCGCAAAGGCATCAATGTTAATGCCGTCGCACCTGGATTCATTGAAACGGGAATGACCGCCGCAGTGCCGGACAAAGTGATTGAACAAATGAAGATGCTTGTTCCGCTTGGCAGGCTCGGTTTGCCAGAGGACATTGCCCACGCCTATTTGTTCCTCGCCTCAGACGAATCCAAATATGTGAACGGTACCACCCTCCATGTTGATGGCGGGATTATGATGTAAGAACAAAAAGCGCAAGCGCCTCGTTCAGCCCCGACAAGCGTTGGAGGGCCGACCGGTGAAGTCGTTCTTTGACTTCATTGGGCGGACCGAAACGACTCGAGGGGCTAGGCGCTGGAGCTGGATTACGATCAAAAGCGCACTTGCTGCGCTTTTTTATTTTGGGTAGGTGAGGGGAAGGGATGATTTCTATTCTATTGGAGAGTGAATTTTTTAACCGGGAATAAAACTGCTCCAACCGGGATTAAATCTCCTTAAAATGGGATTAAAATGGTTTCAACGGGGATTCCTATGCTGCAACCGTTAATAAAACCATCCCAACCGTCTATAAATACGACCCAACCGTTTAAAAATCTTCGCTAACCGTTAAAAAAATCGTCCCAACCGTTAAATTAAATCTTCAAACCATTAAAAACCCTCCTAACTGGTATTAAAACCAATCCAACTGGTATTAAAATTGCGTCAACTGGTATTAAAACTGTTCCAACTGGTATTAAATCTTTCCTAACTGGTATTAAAAGTCTTTCATCAAGGATAAAATTTGTCCCACTTGTGATTAAATCTTTCTCAACTGTTAAACCTTCGAATTCCGCTGGAAAAATAGTCTCAACCGTAAATAAATCCTCCAACCTCTCGAAAATTAACACTAAAAGGTATTAAAACTAACTGTTCCCACTGCGATTTTCAGCCAAATGCATTCTAAAATACCAAATACTTATTGCTTAATCACCCTTTTTTCACTCGGCCGATAACCACTTTAGGGTTAACTCCCAACCAAAAGTGGTAAATGGTATTAAAAAAGGATGAGGTGCTGTACATGGAAGAAACAAAGCAGAAGTACTATTTTAATATAGAAAGCGGCGAGGTGCTGGACACGGCGGCTGAGCCGGAGGGCCATTTATTCACGTTGATCGCCACAGGAGAAGAAATCAAGGATCTCCGCGAATACCTGGAGATAAACTATAAAGCAGATTGGGCAACATACGGAAATTCCCATTTACATCCTTTCAAGGACCCGGACCGTGAACATGCTGAATATGACTTTGCAATGAAGGAAATTTATGCGATGGTCTACAAACTGGGTGATGCTGAAGCAAGGAATCACGTGAAAAGCATGGGAATCTTTACAGAAGAAGAGTTAATTGGCATTTAACTTTTGACACCACAGCAGATGCTGTGGTGTTTTTTGCTGTTTAGAGTTATAAAATTATATAGTTGTGGATATCTACGAGTAGTTTTCTTAATCCAGCTCCAGCGCCTAGCCCCTCGAGTCGCTTGTCTAGTTTCGCCTCCTAGAAACTCCGAAACTTCAACTCCGCCGGCAGAAGCAAAAAGCGCTTCTTTGTCGGAGTCTCCAGTTTCTACGCTTCTGGACAGTCGGCTATACTTTTCGATTTCAGTCCGCCTAATGAAGTCAAAGAACGACTTCACTGGTCGGCCCTCCAGCGCTTGTCGGGGCTGACCAAGGCGCTTGCGCTTTTTGTTATTGTAACTATCCTGTAACTCCCATCTTCTAAAATGAATCCATCAAGACGAGAGAAGGAGAGATTGCGGTGAGGTGGGAGCTCGACTGGCTTGAATCTAGAGCGGGATTGACACCGGATGCAGCTGCGATTGCCGATGCAGGGACAGATCAGGAATGGTCTTTTAGGGAAGTCAATGATCGGGCTATAGCAATCGCAGCGTGGCTGGGTGAAAAGGGTGTCAAAAAAGGCGACAGGGTTGCACTGCTTGCGCCGAACGGGATCAGCTACTTTGATTTGCTGTTTGCCTGCGGAAAGATCGGCGCCATTTTTGTGCCGCTGAACTGGAGGCTATCCCTTGATGAGCTGGCATATATTATAAAGGACTGTGAGCCTAGACTGCTGGCGTTCCATTCCAATTTTACAAAAGAAGTGACAATGATTTGGGATGAAGAAGACCGTTGTATTCAAATCAATGGTTCACGATACGATCAGCTATTTGAAGCAAAACTTGGACAGTTGGATACTGCAGAAGCAAATGTGGAGGAGGAAGATCCGCTTGCGATGATTTATACAGGCGGAACCACTGGAAAGCCCAAAGGAGCGGTTTTGTCACATCGGGCAATCGTCTGGAACAGCCTTTCCACAATCGCCAGCTGGAATCTGACGAACGAGGACACGACGGTAACGTATTTGCCTCTATTCCATACAGGCGGTTTGAACGCTCTTTCAATCCCTATCCTGATGGCAGGAGGAAAAGTCGTACTGGCAAACGACTTTACCCCCGATAAGGCTATCGAAAATATGATAAGGTTTAAATCCAGTATTGTGCTTTTGGTGCCGACAATGCACCATATTCTTGTAAAATCGGATCTCTTCCAGAAGGCGGAATTCAAGGATCTAAAGCTATTTTTATCAGGGGGTGCACCGTGCCCGCTCGAAATCTATGAAGCTTATAAACAGAAAGGCCTGAGCTTCAAGGAGGGCTATGGACTGACAGAGGCTGGCCCAAATAATTTTTACATAGATCCTTCAGAGGCAGATGTAAAAAGGGGCTCGGTCGGCAAGCCAATGTTATTCCATAGTATCAGGATTCTGGATGAAGACGGACAAGAGGCTGGAGCAGGTGAGGTCGGTGAACTTGCCATCCAGGGAAATCATGCATTTTCTTTTTACTGGAAAAATAAAAACGCGACCAAAGACACATTGAAGGACGGCTGGCTCTACACAGGCGACCTGGCGAAGAGAGATAAGGATGGCTATTACTATATTGTCGGCAGGAAAAAAGAGATGATCATCACGGGCGGTGAAAATGTGTATCCCCTCGAGATTGAGCACTGGCTCTGTTCCCATCCTTCGATTCGCGAGGCTGCGGTGGTCGGAATGCCGGATGAAAAATGGGGAGAAGTCGTGACTGCATTCATTGTTCTTGAAGAGGGAGCCGCTTTGGGAGAGCAGGAAGCCAAAATGCATTGCAGGCAGAAGCTTGGCGGCTATAAAGTGCCGAAAGTAATCCATACCATTGGCCAGATGCCGAAGAC
>ENA-ORXC01001930-ORXC01001930.1-marine-metagenome-genome-assembly--contig:-NODE-1930-length-11653-cov-6.589064_pt1 | contig 11653 bp, 16 predicted proteins | sample MGYA00237865_ERZ511478 | MGnify/ENA metagenome assembly ERZ511478 | reverse complement strand
GGAGTACTGAACATGATTGCAAACGAAAACATCCAAGATCAAGCACTAGAGAACTTTAAATCAGAAAAAACAGAAGTTACTGTCTTCTTTCTAAATGGGTTCCAAATGAAAGGAACTATTGAAGATTTCGATGATCAGGTAATTCGTCTGGTTTCTCAAGGAAAACAACATCTGATTTACAAACATGCGATCAGCACTTTCATGATTGATGACGAAAATGAATCAACATCAGAAGAATAAGTAATAATTGAAGTGCATTAAAGCACAACTTTCAATGAACGTAGCAATAGTTACATACTAGTGGGAATGGTAACAGCACAATATTGGATTATTTTTGTTTCTAATATCATTCTCATGCGTGCTTTATCGTATTTGTATTAATTCATGTAAAAAAGCTTCAGTTAAAGCTGGCAGAGCTAACATTTAGCTCACGAAACCAACTTTAATTGAAGCTTTTAAATTTATAATTTTATTTTAGTAATCTGATTAAAGTAATTTTTCAATTTCATTTTCTAATTGTGCTGGTTTTTTCTGTGGAGAGAAACGTTTAACCACATTACCATTACGATCAATTAAAAATTTTGTGAAATTCCATTTAATTTTTTCATTAAACATACCGTGTTGAGCATCTGTTAAGAAACGGAATAATGGATGTTGATTATCACCTTTAACATCGATTTTTTGATGAATAGGGAAAGTAACACCATAATTCAATTTACAATTCTGTGCAGCTTCTTCACCTGAACCAGGCTCTTGCCCACCAAATTGATTACATGGGAATCCTAAAATAATAAATTTTTGATCTTTATATTTTTCATATAGATGTTGTAATCCTTCAAATTGAGGTGTGAAACCACACTCACTTGCAGTATTAACGATTAACATAACATAATCTTTATAATCTTCTAACTTGTATGTTTCACCAGTATTTTTTTCTACTACGAAATCATAAATATTTTCCATAATACCACCCTTTCGAATTACTTACAATTTAACATAATATGGACGAATAGTCTTTATATTGGCACTATGATAAAATACTTAAGAAGAAAATATAAAGGAGATGTATATCATGGCACAGCTATCAACGCATGATACAAAGAAAAAATTGGAAACGGCTGTACTAATCGGTGTACATGCTCAAAATGATAATCAATTTAATTTTGAATCAACAATGGAAGAATTAGAAGCTTTATCAGAAACTTGCCAATTAAATGTAAAAGGTCAAATTACTCAAAATAGAGAACAAGTAGACCATAAATACTATGTTGGAAAAGGGAAAATTGAAGAAATACAAGCTTTCATAGAATTTCATGATATTGATGTCGTAGTAACGAATGATGAATTAACGACAGCTCAATCTAAAACATTAAATGGTAATTTGGGCATTAAGATTATCGATAGAACACAGTTAATACTTGAAATATTTGCACTAAGAGCTAAAAGTAGAGAAGGTAAATTACAAGTTGAACTCGCACAACTTGATTATTTATTACCTAGATTACAAGGACATGGACGTAGCTTATCACGTCTTGGTGGTGGAATTGGAACTAGAGGTCCTGGTGAAACGAAACTTGAGATGGACCGTCGGCATATTCGCACTAGAATGAATGAAATTAAACATCAATTACAAACGGTAGTAGAACATAGAGACCGTTATCGTAGTAAACGTGAACAGAATCAAGTATTTCAAATTGCTTTAGTAGGTTATACCAATGCTGGTAAATCATCATGGTTTAATGTACTAGCTAATGAAACAACTTATGAAAAGAACCAATTGTTCGCCACATTAGATCCTAAAACAAGACAAATTCAAATCAATGAAGGCTTTAACTTAATTATTTCTGATACAGTTGGATTTATACAAAAGTTACCTACTACATTAGTTGCTGCTTTTAAATCAACGTTAGAAGAAGCAAAAGGTGCAGATTTATTATTACATGTGGTAGACGCTAGTCATTCAGAATATCGCTCACAATATGATACGGTTAATCAATTAATTAAACAATTAGATATGGATCAAATTCCACAAGCCGTTATTTTTAATAAAAAAGACCAGTGTGATAGTCAAATGGATTTACCAGTTTCAAACAATCCATATGTATTTGTATCAAGTCGCTACGATAGTGACAAAGATAAAGTTAAAGACTTATTAATTAATCAAATTAAAGATAATTTAACTTACTATGAAGAAACTGTACCAAGTTCGGATGCTGATCGATTATATTTCTTAAAACAACATACATTAGTAAGTGAATTAGAATTTAATGAAAATGATGCGACATATGAAATTAAAGGATATAAAAAAATATAAAGGAAGTTAGCAAGATGACAGACATGACAAGTCTTATTGAAGACGTTGAAAATACATTATCTCCATATTTTAAAGAAATTGAACGTGTTGCTTTAATTAATCAGGAAAAAGTTTTAGACGCGTTTCATGCGGTGAAAGCGACAGAAAGTGACTTATTAGGTACGACTGGTTATGGGTACGATGATTTTGGTAGGGATCATTTAGAAGAAATATATGCCAAAACATTTAAAGCCGAAGATGCTATCGTACGTCCACAAATTATTTCTGGTACTCATGCAATCACATTAGCATTACAAAGTAATTTAAAATATGGTGATGAATTATTATATATCACTGGAAGTCCTTATGATACGTTACTAGAAGTTATAGGCGTGAACGGAAACGGGATTGAAAGTTTAAAAGAACATGGTGTTACATATAATGAAGTTGCATTAATTGAAGGTAAAATTGATATACCAGAGGTTCTGAAATCTATTAATAAACAAACTAAAGTTGTGGCAATACAACGTTCTAAAGGTTATGATCAACGACCATCTATTCCAGTTGATGAAATAAAAGAAGCAATAGAAGCAATAAAAGAACAATATCCTGATGTCATTATTTTTGTAGATAATTGTTATGGTGAATTTGTTGAAGAACAAGAACCTATCGAAGTAGGCGCTGATTTAATAGCTGGTTCATTAATTAAAAATCCTGGTGGTGGGCTAGCTAAAATTGGAGGCTATATTGCAGGGAAAAAAGATTTAATAGCACGTTGCGGTTATAGACTTACTGCTCCAGGTATTGGTAAAGAAGCAGGTGCCTCTTTAAATTCATTACAAGAAATGTATCAAGGTTTCTTCCTAGCACCACACGTTGTAAGTCAAAGTTTAAAAGGTGCTTTATTTACTAGTCTATTATTAGAAAAATTAAATATGACAACATCACCAAAATATAATGTTAAACGTACTGATTTAATACAAACAGTGACATTTGATACAAAAGAACAGATGATATCATTTTGTCAGAGTATACAACATGCGTCACCAATTAATGCACACTTTAGTCCTGAGCCAAGCTATATGCCAGGGTACGAAGATGACGTGATAATGGCAGCAGGTACGTTTGTACAAGGATCTTCAATTGAATTATCTGCTGATGGTCCTATACGAGAACCATATGAAGCATATGTTCAAGGTGGATTAACATATGAACATGTTAAACTAGCAGTCACACGAGCAGTCAAACAATTAAAAGAACAAGGGCTTGTGTAACATTGAGATAATCTCGGAGTAATTTAAAACTTCGAGATTTTTCTTATTTTATCAGAAAATTTTAAATTTATTTTTCGGAATATAGGGTATTTGGTTAAAAAGAGATACTTTTAGGGTTGGAAAATGCAATAAAATCAGTATTTTGAGAGCATATGTCAGAAAACCTAACATATTTTTGTAATATGAGCTAAACTATGCTAAATTAAGTACAAGTTCAAAAGTGGAGGAGAGGTTATTGATGTCTAATGATTCAATCAGACGAAATATGGCCGTATTCTCCATGAGTGTTGTTAGTCAATTAACGGAATTAAGTCCAAGACAAATTCGTTACTATGAAACACATGAACTAGTTATGCCGGCAAGAACTGAAGGAAATAAGAGATTATTTTCGCTGAATGATTTGGAAAGATTATTAGAAATTAAATCTTTAATTGAAAAAGGATTTAATATTAAAGGTATTAAACAAATTATTCATAATCAACAAAATCACTTAACATCAGACGAACAAGAAACTAGAAAAAGAATGATTGTAGATGCAACTCAAAAACCACATGGCGAAACTTTGCCAATAAATCGAGGAGATTTATCCCGATTTATAAAATAAAATTTGGAGGATTTTAAGTATGCCTAAACGTAGTTTTACAAAAGATGATATTCGTAAGTTTGCTGAAGAAGAGAACGTAAGATATTTAAGATTACAATTCACAGATATATTAGGAACAATTAAAAATGTTGAAGTACCAGTAAGCCAATTAGAGAAAGTATTAGATAACGAAATGATGTTCGATGGATCATCTATCGAAGGTTTCGTACGTATCGAAGAATCTGACATGTACTTACAACCTGACTTAGATACATGGGTAATCTTCCCATGGACAGCTGGTCAAGGTAAAGTTGCACGTTTAATCTGTGACGTATACAAAACAGATGGTACACCATTTGAAGGTGACCCACGTAATAACTTAAAACGTGTATTGAGAGAAATGGAAGATTTAGGTTACACAGATTTCAACTTAGGACCTGAACCAGAATTCTTCTTATTCAAATTAGATGAAAAAGGCGAACCAACATTAGAATTAAATGATGATGGTGGTTACTTCGACTTAGCACCAACAGACTTAGGTGAAAACTGTCGTCGTGACATCGTTCTTGAATTAGAGGACATGGGCTTTGATATTGAAGCAAGTCACCATGAGGTTGCACCTGGACAACATGAAATTGACTTTAAATATGCAGATGCGATAACAGCATGTGATAATATCCAAACATTTAAATTAGTTGTTAAAACAATCGCTCGTAAACATAACTTACATGCGACATTTATGCCAAAACCATTATTCGGTGTAAACGGAAGCGGAATGCACTTTAACGTATCATTATTCAAAGGTAAAGAAAATGCATTCTATGATCCAAATGGCGAAATGGAATTAACAGATACAGCTTACCAATTTACAGCTGGTATTCTTAAAAATGCACGTGGATTCACTGCAGTTTGTAACCCATTAGTAAACTCATACAAACGTTTAGTTCCAGGTTACGAAGCACCATGTTACATTGCATGGAGTGGTAAAAACCGTTCACCATTAGTACGTGTACCATCTTCAAGAGGTTTATCTACTCGTGTTGAAGTACGTTCAGTAGACCCAGCAGCTAACCCATACATGGCATTAGCAGCAATCTTAGAAGCTGGACTAGACGGTATTAAAAACAAATTAGAAGTTCCTAAACCAGTAAACCAAAATATTTACGAAATGAATCGCGAAGAACGTGAAGCTGTAGGTATTGAAGACTTACCTTCAACACTATACACTGCGTTAAAAGCTATGCGTGAAAATCCAACAATCAAAAAAGCTTTAGGTAATCATATCTATAACCAATTCCTTAATTCAAAATCAATTGAATGGGATTACTATAGAACCCAAGTATCTGAATGGGAAAGAGATCAGTACATGAAACAATACTAAAGCGCTAAACAATATTGGGGAATATTGTTATATCAAGGGCTAGAGCATTTTTGCTTTAGCTCTTTTTTAATTAAAACTGGGAAACTAATATAAGAAATTTAACGATAAAATTGATAACTGGGCAACTTTTGGACAACTACAATGTAAAGGATTAATTTTGCTATAACTCAAACAGTTATTTATCTTTAAAATATGGAAATATTTTGAAGTGAAAGGTAGATTTTGGGAAGTATCATTTTTATGCAGTTCTACAAAAGGAAATTAATGTAAGTCATACATTATAAAGAACTTTGAAAAAATTTAATTTATAGTGTGGCTTTTCACATAAGAGTTACTTAATTTTTAAATGAAATATACAAATCATTTTAATAAATAGATAGCGGAGACTTAATTGTGTTATCAGTAAGAGATAAATAAGGAGTATATAAAGAGCGTACAATATAATTTTCATTAAATTAAAAAGTATAATAAAACTTTATTGCTGAATTAGTATGTAGTAAAATTATATTAGTAAGAAATAGAGATGACTTACAACGCTATTGTGTTAGGGGGTGAAAAGCCTTGACCGATATCATAATAAAACTCCTAGAATATCCAGTGTGGGTAGCACTGATTACTCCAGGAGTAATAAAAGAGCTTAGACTATGGCATCTCGGTTACTTGGATCGGAAGCCTAAAATATAAGCTTAATGATTATCGGAGCCATAAGGCTCCTCCTTACACAATTATATTATAATATTTTTCAGAGGTTTTCAATTGTGACAATTCAAATTTATTTATCTTTATGTACTTTATGCTTTCTATTATTGCTTTTTGTTGGCAGAAAGATCCATTTTTATTATCTTGATAAAAAGAATGGAAGTAGATAAAATGGTGTATTAAAAAATAATGTAAATACTAATAAATAGTGAAATATCTGGTTATTAAATTCATAAAATTATTGTTATATTAAAATGGTGTATATTTGATTGAGGAAAGTGAAAGCACTATTTAATGTGTATATATTTGAAATGCCGAATAGAGTTTATAAGTATCAAAAGTATTAGAAAAATTTTTAAAATAAATAGAAAGGGAGACGAATAATAGCGTTTGTATTTAGGTGAAGATTGTGAAAGTAACTGTAAAAGTACGAAAAACTACAAAAAAAGAAAAATTAGATTTCTTAGTTGGATCACTTGTGGTTGTTAGTATCATTCTATTAATTAAATATCTAAACTAAAGATTTAACTAGACGTGTCATCCGATGATGCGTCTTTTTTAATTTCCAAATATTGGCTAGAACGTGCTAAAAACGTTATGGACGCTGAATCTTTAGTCGATGCACAAGCAATCATTGAAATTGAACGTATCATTCTATTGATGTATGCCGAAATTACAAAAGAATTATTAGCCTTTTATGCAAAATATGCTAAAGATACTGGATTAAGTATTCAAGAAGTTAAGAAAATGGCTGATAGCTTTGATGTATTAGCGTTTAGTAACAAAGCGAAACAATTTGTTGAGCGTAAAGACTTTAGTGATGAGGCAAATCAATCGCTCAAACAATACAACTTAACGATGAAAGTTTCTAGAGAAAAACTATTAAAGCAGCAGCTAGATTTGATTGTGAAAGATTCTAGTTTAGATCTTCAAAATAAAATTGAAGATAAGTTAAGTGACGCAGTTAATAGAGAAGTAAAGAGACAAGCACATATTCTAGGTGAACATGTTCAAATTGATGACACTGAAGTGAAAGCAGTCGTGAATAGTAATTTTAAAGGTGTCAAATGGTCAACGAGATTATGGAATGATATGGAACTTGTTCAAAAGGAAGTTGAACGAGTAACAAGTCATGTCGTCATTCGAGGTCGACATCCAAATGAATTTGTTACTGAATTTAAAAAGCAATTCAATACTACTTCTTATAATGCCAGTAGATTGTTAGTCACTGAATCAGCACGGGTACAATCTGAATCACAGAAGATAGCATATCTTAAAGATTTAGGTGAAGAAGGTGAATACGATTATGTAGCTAAATTAGATGGGAAAACATCTAAAGTATGTCACTCATTAAATGGTAAAACATTTAAAGTTAAAGATATGGTTCCTGGTGTGAATGCCCCTCCAATGCATCCATGGTGTAGAAGTACTACTATACCAAAAGTAGGTAACTGGAGAGAGAAATTCTTTAAAGAACGTAAAGGTAAGTATCAAGTAGAAGACAAAGTATCTGAAAGAGAAAAATTACAAGAAAAAGCTAAAAAAGAAATGCTTGAAATGATAAGTAATGGTAAAATAAAAGTAGAACTAAATCCAGAGAAACAAAATAGACATTTGTTAGGTCATAAATTATATGATGAATATAAGTTAAAAAATTTGCGGAACAGGAATTTAATACCAAGTTATATAATTTTAAAAAATGATGAATTAAATGAATTGATACTGCAAAAATTTGGTAGTGGAAAATTAGTAACTAATAGGCAAGGTAAATGGAAAAATAAAGAAATAATTGATTTTGGCAAAATTATAGGGAAAGATTATATTGATGGAAAATTTATAAATACTCAATGTGGCACAGTACATTATTCAAAAACTGGGAGCCACATTATTCCAAATGGAAAGGAAGATAAAAATTGAAATTGTGGACATATATTGGTAAAAAAGTAGTGATAGATTTTACTGATGGACAACGACTTATGGGAAAAGTTACTAATTTTGATGACCACTTAGACAATGAAAGTGGCGAGAATTCTATCCACTTAGCAGTGGGTGATTTATTATATGATATTGATGAATCCGAGATTGAAGATATAAATATAATTTCTGCATAGCACCCTTTCTGCACAAATAAAGAGAAAGTGGTGCTATTTTTATACTCTTTTTTAACCTTCCAATGTGAAGGTTATTTTTTATTGTCCAAAACGTGCTGATGACATTTTAGTATCCAATTAACTTTAGAAATTGTAATTGAATACCACAACTAAAAAAATAACTATTGTAGTTATTATATATTTATAATATAATATTTTTATAAAATTTCAGTATTCAAAGGTGTTTAAATAGTTTTTACATAACTAGATGGAAATATAATAATGAAAGAATTACGTGAAATTTTGGACAACGAAATTAAGATAGATAAAAAAAGAGAAAGAAAAAGAACAATGATTTTCAAAACAAAATTCAAAATGAGCTGATTATATGAAGAAGCCTATATTAAGGTTAGATGGTGAGATGACAAAAGAAGAACTATTTGATTTTTTAAATATAGATATCGAAGAATATTCGGTCGAAAAGAAACAAGAAAACGAAATGAAAGAATTGACTGATGAAGACTCAATTAAAACTATAGATGAATGAGTAATTTTTAAAATTAATAGTAGGTTAATAGGTAATGTTATTAGTTTTGTTGATCAGAGGTGAAAGTGATTGCTAACTTTAAAAATTAAAGAAATAAATGATAAAAGTGTTACATATAAATATTATCCAAATGATGATGAAAATATTAAACCTGGTGTTATTCAAATGGATATAGATAGTCTTCAAATTCTCAATGCCAAAAAATCTGGTATTGAGAATAATACAATAGATAATTATTTCATACATGCAATTGATAGAATACACACGAATACTAATAAGCGATTATTTCCTGATTCTGAACTTGTAGCATGGGGATAAAACACTTATACAGTGATTTAGCTTATTTTTTAATTATTTAAAGGAGTAAAAATTATGGTAGAATTATACAAAGTCAAAGAAAGTGACAATCAAATTGAATATAAATATTTGCCTGAAAATAAAATAAGCAATGGATATGGCCAAGTAATAGTAAATAAAAATAATAATAGAGTTGATAGTTATACTTTGTCGAAATTAGAAATAGATAATGATATTTTGATATATAGAAATCATGTGTATCATGCTATTAAAAAATTTAATATGAATGGTTATTTTCCAGAAAAATATACTGTTGCTTGGTATTAAAATATATATGTGGGTGATATAAATGGTAATACTACAATTAGATGGTAATATACCTATAGAGGATTTAATAGAAGACTTGCAAGAGGATTTGAAAAAATTAAATGAAGAAAATGAATAGTAACAACAATCAGAATTAAGATATGATTTATATTCTTATAAAAATGTAGGTGAGAATATTGCATATAAGAGATGCTTATGGTCATAATGTAAAGGTAATTTTAACAAATGGAGATGAATTAAAAGGTAGAGTAATTGATTATGAAAACCCATTAGAAACAGACACTGGCAATTATGATATGGATCTTAAGACAGATTTGTGTACATACTCTATTGATGAATCCGATATAAAACAAATTGAAATTATAGAAAAGTAAATTTTATTAGGAAGTGGTTATTATGCATTTTGCACAGTTAGATGGTGAAATAACCAATAAACAGTCGCAAGAATTATTGGAAAAAGAATATAAGAAAGCGATAGAATTAGAAAAACAAAAAATCAAAAGATTAGTAGCATCCTTTCTGCACAGATAAAGAAAAGTGATGCTATTTTTATACTCTTTTATAACCTTCCAATATGAAGATTATTTTTTATTGTCCAAAACGTGCTGATGCTGTTATAAAAGCAAGTATGGAATACAAAGTCGACAGACTATAAATAAAGGTATATCTCATGGAGAATAATCAAAGTAATATTACTGAAGAACCTAAGAATAATGAAAAATTAGTAAATAGTGATGAACAATCATAACAAACGGAGAAAACATTTTTTCCAAAAAAAGTATCATAAATGATTAAAGACCATTTTGTTAAGGAAAGCTTTTATTGTATATAATTATTTTTTATAATATAATTATTTTATAAAAAGAATTGAGAGTGAAAATTATGGCTAAAATGCAATTAGATGGTTATATTTCAGTAGAAGATTTCTTTAATGATGTTGAAGAAGCATTAAAGAAATTAAAAGAAGAAGAAAAAGAAATAACTAATAATAATAAACAAGAAAAAGGTAATCCAAAGCAAGAAAAAAAGTAAATTGATAAATTAGTATAACTTCATGAATATAGAGAATATATTAGAAGACAAGGAGATTTCAGGTGATTAGGTTAAGAAAACTTAAAGAAGATGATCAAGTTATAGTATACGAATATATTCCAGAGGATGAAATAGAAAATGGGAAAGGTACAATAACATTTAATAAAAATAATATTGAAGTTTTAGAATTTTCATTATCTGAAATTGAAAAAGGTAAATGTCTTATGCTATATCGTGATAAAGCGGTTTCTATTGTAAGAAGATTTATTGAAAATCAAGAATATCCAGACAAATATTTACTTGCTTGGTATTAATTTTATTATTTTAAATAAAATTTTATAGAAATGCTTATATTATAATGGTTGTATATCAATTAGATGCATAATCGAACAAAAAAATTATTAAAACTTTAGTGTAAAAGGGGGATTAAACTTGAAAATACTAACATTAGATGGAGATTATACCGTTGAAGAGATTATTGAATATTTGGATAAAAATATTAATGAAGAAGAAAAAGAAAACGTTCAATTAAATTCTCAAGAAAAATAATACCATTATGCTTCCAAGTTAATTCAAAGTAATTTTAAAGTCTTATGTAATTATATAAATTAAATGAGGTAAGATAATATTAAGTCTACATAAACCATTGGAAAATAAAAGTTTAAAAGAAGTTAATTTTATCAAATAGTAGCTATTAAAAATAAAAACTTTTTGTATAGATAAAAAAAGTTTTCCATATATTAAGGATGGGTTATTGTAGTTCTAAATATCATGAAGGAAGGTTGAAATACTGAAAATTAAAGATGTATATCGTAAAGATGTTATTGTCACACTAAAAAATAATGAAAAATTAAAAGGATTTGTTATTGATTATGAAACTCCTTTAGAAAGCGAAAGTGGAAATTATTGCATGGATTTAGAAACAGATTTAGGCTATTATTCTATTGATGAATCGGATATAAAACAAATTGAAATTATAGAAAAGTAAATTATATTAGGTAGGTGGTATAATGCTTCCTTTACAATTGGATGGTAATATCCCTGTACAAGATTTAATTGATGACTTATCAAATGATTTAAAAAAACAACCTAACCAATTTGAACAAAAAGATAAATAGCATCCTTTCTGC
>ENA-ORXC01001929-ORXC01001929.1-marine-metagenome-genome-assembly--contig:-NODE-1929-length-11656-cov-3.358839_pt1 | contig 11656 bp, 13 predicted proteins | sample MGYA00237865_ERZ511478 | MGnify/ENA metagenome assembly ERZ511478 | reverse complement strand
TGTCGCCCATGCGGTGCATGTGAATGACGAAGATATTCAAATCCTCGCGGAAAAAGATGTAAAAGTATCTCATAATGTCATCAGTAACCTTAAATTGGGGAGCGGCATTGCCCCGGTTGGCAAAATGCTGGCAAAGGGAGTGACCATCAGCCTTGGGACAGACAGTGCAGCTTCCAACAATAATCTCGACTTATTTGAAGAGCTGAAAGCTGCGGCGACAATCCATAAAGGATTAGCCCAGGATGCGACAATCATTACCGCTCAGGAAGCTTTGAGGATGGCTACGATCCATGGAGCAGAATCCCTCTGGCTGGATGATCGGATTGGATCTCTTAAAGCAGGCAAAGACGCAGATTTTATTGTCGTAAATTCCAATCAGTCTTTCTTTTACCCTAAGCATAATCCAGTTTCCCACCTTGTTTATTCTGGGTCTGGACGGGATGTGAAGGATGTCTATGTACAGGGAAAACAAATCCTTGCCGACGGACAGTTTACAACGATAGATGAAGAAAGAGTGCTTTATGAGGCAAATCGAATGTCGAAACTCCTGTCGTAAAATTTTTCATCCTAGTAAATGGGCATAGGGGACCGGAAGAAAATCAGTCGCCTGAAGCCAGGAGAGAATAAACCGGAAGTTAGATAAGAACTTATTATAAATTGGAGGACACAATAATGAGCAGAATCGGTATTATTGGTGCAATGGATGAAGAAATACAGCATATCCTCGACGCTATGAAGGATTATGATGAAAAAAAGAAAGCAGGCATTACTTTCTATGTCGGCACCTTTAATGGGTATGACGTTGTGCTATGTAAATCTGGTGTAGGAAAAGTCAATGCGAGTGTATGTACTCAAATCCTGATTGATGAATTCTCTGCATCCCAGGTTGTCTTCACAGGTGTCGCGGGTGCTGTGAACCCTGACCTGAGAATTGGAGATATTGTCATCTCCACTGATTGTGTGCAGCATGATATGGATGTACGTGCACTCGGTTTCAAACTAGGGGAAATCCCTTATACGGAAGTCTCTGTATTTAAAGCCGACGAGCGATTGGTGGATTTGGCGATTTCAGCAAGCAAAGAAATTGTTGAGGATAAGAAAATTATTAGCGGCAGGATTCTGTCAGGCGACCAATTTATCGCCGACCGTGAAAAAGTAAAGTTTCTATATGAGGAGCTTAATGGGTATTGTACAGAAATGGAAGGCGCAGCCGTGGGACAGGTCTGCAGCATGAATAGCATCCCATTCGTGATTATCCGTTCAATGTCTGACCAGGCAGATGGCTCAGCAGACGTGAACTTCCTGGAATTCACGAAGCTCGCTTCCAAGAATTCATTTGAGATCGTCAATCAGATGGTGAAGAACTGGAAGTTTTAATTAATGTGTAGGGGGAAACTTTTTTTAGCGTGGAATTTATTCCACGCTATTTATTTTATTGGAATATAAGGTTGAAAGTAGTAACTGGTCTGGAGGAAGAAACAGCAGATTAGGCGCAGGTTCGGACAAAAACACAGCTGGAGCAGCCAGTTTTGTTCGAAGCAGCAGCTCTAGTGCATTCAAATAGATTAACAAAACCTTAAATCACCACACATAAGATCCTAACCACCTATTTTCCAAATATTACATACATAAAATATGTTTAAAAGATGTTACAGTAGGGTTGTGGTTAAGTCTATTAAAATGCAGGTGATATTAATGAAGGCTAAGAAACTCTATGAGAAAATGGTTGATTTTAAACAGTTTGCGACAGTCCTTCTTGCTGTAGGAGTTTTCTTTTATCTTGGAACGATCCTTCCGTCTGAAACGAAAGTGATGACAGATATATATATTGCTACTGGTGCGTCCATGGTGTTTCTTGCTGGTTCTATCGTATTCTTTTCTTTTGCGAAAAAATACCGCAATGAGCTGATTGAGTCAGAAGAAGGCCAGGAATTATTGATGAAGAAATAAAACGTCCTTGGGGGCGTTTTTTTTGTTAAATTTTGACGAATACTTTTTTGGAAAAATCGGCCATAAAAAGGTTTACAAATTAAAGTAAAGTGGATATACTTACCAATGTGGTTAAATAATTCAAAAGGAGGTCGAGTGAAATGATCATGAATGGATACTGGAATAACGCACAAACTTCATATTGCAATACACATTCGACCGGATCGGACTGGATTATTTAAGCTGTTTTTTGACACTTATACATCCATGGCCGCAGGGAGAATCGTGCCCTGTGGCTTTTTTGTGCCCATTTTAGCCGCAGGGGAGGAATCCTTGCGGCTTTTTGGGGTGGAAATAAAAAGGAGGTGAACTCATCATGACCTTAAATATCTTGTTCTTTACAATTACAATTAATAAACGCCAAATGTCTTTAGAAGAAATTCGCCATAACGAAATGGTAGAAAAAATGGTGGAAGACAATAAAACTCGTCAAACAATGCTGCGCCCGTTTTAATTCATTTGAATAATCAACTAAAGAAAGGTGGAATGAAAATGATTTATCTAATTCAAAGAAGACTGGCTAGCTTATGGGTGGAGAAGGACACCACCTAACGACGGAGTCGGGAGGTAATCTGTATGTCACTGCATGTATTGTTGTTAACACTAATATTCAGGAAAAAGAAATCCCATCGTTAACAAAATGTTCACAACCTCTTCCTTTTAGCACCGTCATTATATGGTAAATTTGGTGTAAACACGGGTGAATGCTGAAGGGGTGATAGGCATGTTCTTGATTGTCATGGGATTGGTAATCTGCGGCGCTGTCGGTCTCGTAGTTGCTGCAGAAGTAAGCGTGGAATAGAGTATTAAAAAGGTATCAATCAATATTGGTTGATACCTTTTTTTTGTAAAAAAAACGCAAACCCGGAGCGTAGGCCCGGGTTTGCGTGCGTTACTTCCCTTTATTCTTCTTCTTTTCTTTTTCGGCACGATAAAATTCATGGAACATCTTCATCAATGCCCTCTTCTCGATCCTGGAAACATAGCTTCTTGAGATGCCGAGTTCTTTCGCAATTTCACGCTGTGTTTTTTCCTTTTTTAAGTCAAGGCCAAATCGGCCAACAATGACCTCTTTTTCACGCTCATCGAGGACATCGATATATTCTTTTACTTTTTCAAGTTCCATATTGAGCTGGATGGTATCAATGACATCTTCAGATTCTGACTTCAGGACATCGATGAGCGAAATTTCATTTCCTTCTTTGTCCTGGCCGATGGGATCGTGCAATGATACATCCTTTTTGGTTTTCTTCAAAGCTCTTAAATGCATGAGGATTTCATTTTCTATGCATCTGGCAGCATATGTTGCCAGTTTGGTGCCTTTGCCTTCCGAATAGCTTTCGATAGCCTTTATCAGACCTATTGTGCCGATAGAAATCAAATCCTCCGAATCCTCGCCGGTGTTTTCGAATTTTTTCACGATATGTGCGACAAGCCTCAGGTTGTGCTCAATCAGCATATTTCTTGCGTGTGGATCGCCATTAGCCATCAACCTTAAGTACTTTCGCTCATCAGCTGCAGATAACGGTTGAGGAAATGCATTGTTTTTAACATACGAAACAAGAAGGATCACTTCTTTAACTAAGTACCCGAGTGCTGTTAGTATGCCCGACATGTTTCCACCCCCGCTTTTTTAGGCTTTCGCCTATAATAAATTCCTATGTCTGAAGGGGGACGATTGTGTCTGTCCGCATAAATATTTTATTTTGGAAATTTAAGCCAGAATAATATTCCGAAGAAGCAAGAGATAATTCTATGACCACCTTGTTTTGTCACTTTTTAGACTAAGAACGTTCACATAAAAGAAACAGACATAGACATAGGGGTATAGGTATAATTCAGGTGTAAGGTAAATCATTCGAATTTATTAGGAGGAAATAAATTATGGAACAACAAGCTCCATCTTTAGCCGTTATTTTATTATCAGAAGATCTTGAGAAGCTGCATGCTGGTGCATTGGTCGGATCAGTTGCATCAATGTCAGGCATGACTGTGAATGTTTTTGTCACAATGAACGCTTTGAAATCTTTCCGCAAAGACAGCTTTGAAACTACTGATTTCATCACTGGTACAATCGGAAAGGAAATGCTGTCTAAAAAGATCCCATTATTTGATTCACTTTTACAAGAAGGAAAGGACATGGGAGAACTTAATATTTACGGCTGCGCATTGGCGATGGACATCATGGATTGGCAAGAAGAAGATATGATTGATGTATTCGATGGAGTAATCGGGGTTACAAAATTCCTTGGAATGACTCAAGGAGCAACAGTTATTACAATGTAAGCTGCAGAAGCAGGAAAAAGTGGTACGGCGTGCAGGCCTTTCAACCTTTTCCCCTTCATGCAAAAATAAAAAATCTTTTCTAATTTTAACATAAAAGTTAACTATATAGGAGGAAAAAATCATGAGTGAAGTACAAGTAACTAAATCAATCGATGCAAGAGGAGCATATTGCCCAGGTCCGTTAATGGAATTGGTAAAAGGAATCAAGACAGCACAAGTTGGCGATGTTGTAGAAGTTCTTTCAACTGATAAAGGTTCAGCAGTCGATATTCCTGAATGGGTAAACAAAATGGGCCACGAAATTGCCTACCTCGAACATGAAGGCGATGAATTCAAAATCGCAGTTAAAAAGGTTAAGTAATCGATCGCTGTTTGTTCAGATAACAGCCTTCATCAAAGAATCCAGTAAAGAGGTGTGGACCAAATGACAAAGAAAATTGTTATTCTTGGTGCCGGCAGCGCGGGTACAATGGTCGCAAACAGACTAGCCCGCCAGCTTGGGGAAGAAATCAAGAAACGTGAAGTCGAAGTCACTTTGATTTCGAATACAGAAAAGCATATCTACCAGCCAGGATACTTATTCATCGCTTTCAATGAAAAGCCATCTGAGCACTTCATTAGAAAACAGGAAACACTCGTTCATCGCCATGTGAACCTTGTATACGATGATGTAGAAAAAATTGATGTCGAGAAGAAGACGGTCAAAGGCAAGAAGCAGTACCAGTATGACTACCTTGTCATCGCAACTGGATCACATCCTGACCTCGACAGTGTGCCTGGCTTAAGAGAAGGAGCCCAGAATTTCTATACGCTTGATGGTGCAGAACGCCTGCGCGATGATCTGGCAGCGATGGAAAAAGGAAAAATCCTGATCACCATCGATGTGCCGCATAAATGTCCTGCTGCACCACTTGAGCTGGCATTAATGCTGGATGATTATTACCGCAAGAATGGCCGCCGCAAGGACATCGAAATCAAATACGCTTATCCTATCGGCCGTATCCATTCATTGGTTCCAGTGGCAGAATGGGGACTTCCTCAATTCGAAAAGCGCAATATCAAATACGAGACATTCTTCAATCTTGAAGAAGTGGATCCAAAGCGCAAAGTCGCGATTACAATGGACGGCTCGGAACACGAGTATGATATGCTCATCACGATTCCAGCCCATACAGGCGCTAAAGCTGTGATTGATTCCGGCATCGGCGATGAATCAGGCTTCATTCCGACAAACCGTTCAACATTGAAGATGATTGGCCAGGATGATGTATATGTAATTGGTGATGCTACGAATCTTCCAATCAGCAAAGCTGGATCAACAGCGCACTACCAGTCTGAATCACTTGTTGCCAACATCATCAGCAGACTGACAGGACGTCCGGAAACTGCTGTATACAATGGCAAGGTCGCTTGCTTCCTTGAAAACAGTCTTGAAGATGCGAGCATGATTACATTTGATTACAACAACCCGCCGCAGCCTGCAGAAACTTCTGACCTGCTGCACTGGTTCAAAGCTGTATACAATGAGCTATACTGGTTAAATGCCAAAGGGATTTTATAGAAGGGGTGGTTGAGATGGCTACAGAAACACCTCAAGCTCAACAAAAAGAACAACATAAACTCGTTAGCTTCACCGATGCAGCCATGAATGCGGTAACCGGTGAAATGGTCTCGACGATTGCCGAAACAGGCGTAAAGATGGTCGAGATGGCTGATGATCTGCTTCAGCCTGAAACACTTTCCCTATTAAAGGCCCTTCCTGAGGTGGCAGAGAACCTTGAGCGTACTTTAATGGAAGTAAAACGCATGGAAGAAACAGGCGTCTTGAAATCCTTGATGCAGCTTGCGGATATGGCAGCTGCCATGAAGGGTGCGATGACTGGCCCGATGGTGACGGAGATGGCCGAGAAGGCAATCAAAGGTGTAGAACTTGCAGACTCCTTCGTCCAGCTTGGTGCTATTGACCTGGTAGACGGTATGCTCACTGCGTTCCATGATGCTCAAGAGCAAACAAAGGATAAAGAACCGTTGTCGTCCATGCAGCTGATGAAGGCAGTTACACAGAAAGAAACCAGGGAAGGCATGACCTTGATGATTTCCTTCCTGCAAAACCTGCCAAAGCAATTGAATAAATAAAAAAAGGAGAGGGGATTTCCCTCTCCTTTTCTTCATTATTTATGGCTGTTTTCGTAAAAATTGTTGTTAAAATCCTAAAGCCGATTTTAACGTGATAATAGCCATTATGCATGTCGGTACTAAGTTTGCAAGCTCTTTTCTCATAATAAGTATTAATTTTGTAAAAGAAACTTAGGTAATTCAATCCTATTTTGTAGTCAATAGCAACAAAGTTTGAGAAAAGAGCCTTATTTATAAAGAATATCGTTCTTCATGCCAGTCAGTTTCTGCAGTACTTCATTGATGTCTTCTTCCGATACATTGAATTCCCTCAGGCTTGCTGCAAGATGATTGGCGATGGCTCCAAAATGCTCATCATTAAGATTCATGCCTTTATGCGCAAGCTCCATGCTTCTTCCGGAATATTGGTTAGGACCGCCTAATGCCCAGCTTATGAACAATGATTGATGTCGGCGCTGTTTTTCCATGTCCGTTTCTTCGAAAAACTTGTTGACTGTTTCATCAGCCAGTACCTTTTCGTAAAATACATCCACTACTTTTGAAATGGCATCCTGTCCGCCCAGACGATCGTATAATGTTTCCATTCCATATTCCTCCTGTCTAAAAGTTAACGTCACTATTATCTCTCTTTATCCAAAGGATTATGAATGAAACCATTTATAGCAAAAATTTAATCAATCAGTCCACTTATACCCTACACCCCAAACGGTAGACAAATGATTTTCTGCGGCAAAACCAGATTTCCGAAGTTTATCTCTAAGGTTCCTTACATGTGAATCGATCGTACGGTCTTCTGTATCAACACCATATCCCCATATTGTGGTAATTAGGTGTACTCTTGTAAAGACCTTGTTGACGTTTTGCAGGAAAAGGCTGAGCAGGGCAAATTCCTTTGGGGTTAGCGGAATTAAAGTTCCGTTAAACTGTACATCATAGGAATCTATATTAAGTTCCAAACCATTGAAAGAGAGAAGGGGACTTTGGGCAGTTTGTCTCCGCAGCACTGCCTCAATTCTAGCAACTAATTCACCTTCATCGAACGGTTTGGTGATATAATCATCAGCTCCAATTTTCAAGCCTCGGACAATGTCAGGCTTTTCACTCCTGGCAGTAAGCATGATGACAGGGATATCCCAATGTTTGCGAATTTCATTGCATGTCTCCCAGCCATCCATCTCAGGCATCATGACATCAAGCAACACGAGATCAGCGTTGTCGTCCTCGAGAAAGCTGATGGCTTCACTGCCTGAAGTTTTTTTAATGCATTTATATCCTAATGGTGTTAAATACAGTGCAAGCAAATCAAGCATTCGCGTTTCATCGTCAACTAACAAAATCGTAGCCATATAAAAAACTCCTTGGAAATATAATTGTTAAGTTAATCCTACCCTAAAAGTTTGGAAAAACTGTGCACGTATACCGAGTTTTACATAACATTTTTGAAAAGGTTAGCCAAAAGCCCAAACCAAAATGGACAGAATCCCATAAAGTAATAATAGGATACAGAAAAGGAGTGTGAAAGTATGCCTTACGGTTACTATCCACCATACGGTGCACCTTATGGGGGTTATCCGGGATATTACGGCGGAAGTGGTGTATGGTTTGCACTGTTCATCATCCTGCTAGTCATAGTCCTGATCTTTGGCGGCTGGTGGTACTTCTACGGATAGAAGGCAGAAAGGTTTATCCTGCAATCAAGGGTAAACCTTTATTATTTTGATTCTTGCTTTCATTATCCCCTACGAATCATTTAATTTTTAATCAGGTTCATAAGGGTAAATACATTTTCTGCAGCATCCTTTAGAATCATATCGAGAAAAACATTTGAAAAAATAGAAATTTTAGAAAAATAACATTATAATAATATAATAGAAAAAAAGGGGGTACTATTCAATGTCCAATACATATTCTGAAGTTTGGGACTTAGACGTGTTTTTTGAAGGGGGAAGTGATTCACCCGCATTTGCTGAGCACCTTAAGTCTGCAGGTAAAGATATCGCAAGTTTTAAGAAGGAAGTTGAGAGCTGGCAGCCAGCCGATAAGAAAAGCGAGGGAGAAAGGCTAGCGAGTCTTGTTGAAATGTTTGATGGAGCAGCCAGGAAGGTAAGGCAGGCTGGGGCTTTTGTAAGCTGTTTGCATGCTCAGAATACTGCTGATAAAAAAGCCGGACAATTAAAATCGGCAGTCACAGAACTAAGTGCTTCATTGCAAACAGCGCTGACGATCTTTGACCAGAAGCTATCCAGCTTTTCGGAAAGTGTTTGGGAGGAGCTTGTCCAGGAAGGATTGCTGCAGGAGCTGCGTTTTGTACTGACAGAGCGACGCGAGCGTGCTGCTGAAAAACTTTCCGAAAAAGAAGAATCCGCAATCAATGCCTTGAGTGTAGACGGATACCATAGCTGGGGCCAGATGTATGACCTACTTGTTGGAAATACGAAAATCAATTATAAAGAGGAGAGTTTATCTGTCGGCCAGGCAGCCAATAAGCTTTCCGATGCTGACCGCTCTGTCCGTAAGGAAATTTTTGCTCAATGGGAAAAAGCCTGGGGAGAGAATGAGGACGCCTTTGCAAAAACTCTTAACCATCTTGCAGGCTTTCGTTTGAATGTCTATAAACTTCGCGGCTGGGAAGATGTATTGAAAGAGCCGCTTGATATTAACCGGATGAAAAAAGAAACACTTGATGCCATGTGGGAGGTCATTTCCGACAATAAGGAGCCATTTGTTCAATTTCTGAATCGGAAAGCAAAGCTTCTTGGACTTGAAAAGCTGAGCTGGTACGATTTAGATGCCCCGATTGGCGGTACCGAGTCTAAAATGTCCTATCAGGAAGGCGCAGAGTTTATCATCGAGAATTTTGAGCAATTTGGCAAGGAGAAGGCAGACTTTGCGAAGATGGCATTTGAAAACAACTGGATTGAGGCGGAGGATCGCCCAGGAAAGGCTCCAGGCGGATTCCATACCTTCTTCCCTGAGAGCAGCCAATCCCGGATTTTCATGACTTACTCAGGAACTCCATCCAATGTTTCTACACTTGCACATGAGCTTGGACATGGATTCCACACATATGCTATGAGGGATTTACACTTGCTGAATCGTAATTATGCGATGAACGTTGCCGAAACTGCATCTACTTTTGCTGAAATGATTGTTTCCGATGCATCTGTCAAAAACGCAAAAACAAAAGAAGAGAAACTCAGTCTGTTGGAGGATAAAATCCAGCGTTCTGTTGCACTTTTGATGAATATTCATTCGAGGTTCCTGTTTGAGACAAAATTCTATGAAGAACGCAAGCAAGGAGTTGTCACTGCAGAAAGACTGGGTGAACTGATGGGAAATGCACAGACAGAAGCATACGGCGGCGCGCTGGATCAGTATCACCCATTATTCTGGGCTTCAAAGCTGCACTTCTTTATCACTGGAGTACCGTTTTATAACTTCCCGTATACATTCGGTTACTTATTCTCTCTTGGCATTTATGCGATGGCCCAGGAAGAAGGCAAGGGATATGAAGAAAAATATATCGCTCTGTTGAAGGACTCTGCTTCCATGACGGTCGAGGACCTGGCACAAAAACACCTGAACGTCGATCTCACGAAAAAGGATTTCTGGGAAAAAGCAGTCCGTATGTGTGTAGAGGATGTCGAGGAGTTTATGGCTCTGATTGAGGAGTAATTTTGTTACCTGAGCAGATTTTCAAACTGGCAATTGATATAGCCTTTTTGAGAGGAATCGCGTCTAAAGCTTAAGACATACAAAAACCCAGCCGTTGTCAGGCTGGGTTTTTATACTTTTTTCAGCTTGAAGGGACTGACCATCAGCAGGCTGAGGGTCATCATAATGAACAGAAATGTCTGCGGTGGAAGAAGGGGGATGGCCAGGAAGCTTAGTGTTGCCAGCACTCCTGCTGCTGTAATCGGCAATCCTGTGAAATACCCGGTATTCTCGGTGATATCGAATCCTGCCAGGCGGAAAGCACCGCAGCCTATATAGAAAACGATGAAGAAAGCTCCGGGAGCACCAAAATCGGATAAAATTCCCTGATAGATTAATAGTGCAGGCGCGACCCCGAATGATATAATATCACTCATGGAATCCAACTGTTTTCCAAGATCGGATTCGATATTGAGCTTTCTTGCGACCATTCCATCAAAACGGTCAGCCAGGGCAGCTATGAAAATCAGTAAAAGGCTTAAATTCAGGTTGCCGTTAAAGGCAAAAATGATTGCGAATCCGCCTAAAGAAAGATTGGCCAGTGTCAGAAGATTGGCTGTCTGGGATTTAACTTTCTTAACAGTAGTGTCAAGTACATCATGCAAAAACATTTTTTCACTCCTCATAATCAGAAAAGGGAACTGGCACATTGGGTTATTATATAATAATATATAATTCTAAGCTCATTATGCTTTTTCGTAAAGATTTCTTTTTAATACTTTTCGGAAATTTTGATTAATTAAAGCAAAACAAACAATCTATTCGGTGCAAGCGCATAGATAATTATCGGAGGTAATAGCATTGTTACAATCTATATATCGTCTGCTCATCGAATTGACAAATGGGAAGTGGACTTCAGCCATTCTGCATAAATTCGCAAAATCCAAAAGCAGCAAAAGGATTATTCCTTCCTTTGCTAAAACCTATAATATCAACCAGGAGGAAATGGAAAAGCCGATTGGGGAGTATGAAAGTCTCCATCAATTTTTCATCCGGAACCTGAAAGAGGGCTCTAGGAAGATAGATCAGGAGTCTCTTTCAGTAGTTAGTCCAGTAGATTCGGTAATCGAAGAAGTGGGCCAAATTGATGCTGATCATACGATCACGGTAAAAGGGAAGGTCTATTCTATATCCGAAATGCTCGGTAATGACGAAGCAATGGCCAGGTATGAGCAGGGGACTTATATGATTTTTTACCTTAGCCCGAGCCATTACCATCAAATTCATAGCCCAGTGACTGGTGAGGTCGTTAATCAGTGGACTTTGGGAAAGAAGTCGCACCCTGTTAATAAAATGGGATTGAAATATGGAAACTATCCATTGTCTAAAAATCATCGGAAGATAACTGAAATCAAACATGAAGCGGGTATGGCAGCTGTAATCAAAGTAGGCGCCATGTTCGTGAATTCGATTGAAACAACCCACGACGGCGAGAAGCTGGAGAAAGGTGAGCAAATGGCATACTTCACCTTTGGCTCAACTGTAGTCTTATTGTTCGAGAAAGATTCTATTGACCTGCTGCCGGAAATCA
>ENA-ORXC01001927-ORXC01001927.1-marine-metagenome-genome-assembly--contig:-NODE-1927-length-11669-cov-3.960059_pt1 | contig 11669 bp, 7 predicted proteins | sample MGYA00237865_ERZ511478 | MGnify/ENA metagenome assembly ERZ511478 | reverse complement strand
TTGAAACCGTTTGGAGCAAGCACGCCAACGAGAGGCTCCAAAACACCAGGTGTCTAATAGAATGGGATAGACTTTAGCACGTGTCTATGCACGCCGTGTACGCGCCGTGCAGACAGGGCCTGATATCCTTTGTGAGGCGTGCTTCAAACCTGACGAGCTTCAGGGCTTGCGTGCATTGTACCGGGGGCCAACCGATACTGCCAGGCGGTGAGGTCTACCAGCGTGGACGGGAGCGGCCAAGTGAGCGTCCCAGTCACGCGGCCCATGAGGCGGGCACCGTGAGACCGAGGCTCCGAGAAGAGGGCAGCGCGAGATGTGGGCTGGCCGCGCCCGGTGCACGGCGGCAAGGAAAATTGGTGCGTGCACGTTTGAGGGGCGCCCGTTGCCTGCGGGCCGGTGCCATGCCTGGGGGAGGTCTGAGAGATGGCTGAGAGATGTCTGAGTATTCCGCCCGCGCGGCACTGAGGGTACAACTTCCAGTATGGCGAGCCCAAGGGGTAGGACAAAGACTGTATGCAAGTCAACCAACACTTTACTAACACCACCAATTCTCGCCAACACTGCTCGTTGCGCTTCGGGTCCTCTTTTGACAAACTCAATGCAACAAAGACGCATGGAGGCAGGCACGATGTGGCGCCGGGAAAGGCACTGCGCGCGTCGATTAACTGTCGCCTCTCGTACCGTGCGAATCTCCGGCCGACGGGGCGGACTTCTCCTCAGAAGATGGGTCCTCCACTTCTTCCGGCTTAATGGGAGAGGAAAACAAGGGCGGTGACGTCACAGGGCCCCCCATTGTGCTTGTCACTTCAGCTCCTGTTGAGAGCTCGCCTCGAGCAGCAGCACGTGGCCTTGCGTGATGCCCCTTGGTGGAGCAGGCAGCGTGGGATGACACTGCCCGTGCGACCGGAGAGAGACCGCCCAGTTGGCCGGCCGTCGTTCAGGGCCAGGTAGGGTAGATGTGGAGGGGTCCGTGGTCCCAAGGGGCGACCCCGTCGTCGGGCCGGCAAGCCAGCCGGACGGGCACGGCGAGGGGTGAGGGGATGTGCGTGGCAGCGAAGGACGTGCTAAGCGGGTGGCAACGGCAGGCAAGGGGTCTGGGACGCGACTGCTCTCTTGGTGCCTTGTTGTAACCACTGAGCGGCCTTGGGCTCTGGTGGCAAAACGGCAGGCAAGGGGTCTGGGACGCGACTGCTCTCTTTGTGCCGTTTTCCAACCACTGAGCTGGCGTCTGGCTCGGGTGGCAACACAGCAGGCAAGGGATCTGGGACGCGACTGCTCTCTTGGTGCCTCCTTGCAACACCATTGAGAGGGCATTCAGCACGGAGTCAGCCTGTCACTTGGTCTCAAACTGACGACGGTCACTGCCGAGAGAAAAAATACGGGCCAAGTGGAAACTCTTTCCCGACATTCGTGGCACCGTACGATAGAATCCTTGTTACAATTGAGGTTTTTTGAACAGGGATATAGTCATTTCATTTTCTCTGAAAATCCCTACTGTGCGCTCTCGTTTGCATATAATAGACGAGTTTTCAGGAGAATATGGGTGGTTAGACCTCAGTTCCAGTCTGCCTTTGCCACTTTTTCATTTTGAGCTGAATCTGAGTGTCTCCTGCAACAGGAACGCACTGCAGTCTCATAGAAATCCCTGTTATGGGGCCGTCAAGAGCGGTTCTCACATGAAGTCAAGGAGGAAGATGCAACAATGCAAATCATGATCAATTCCGAACATTCAGCCAAACTGAAGTTAATATAGCCTCTTTAAACAGACAATCTCTCAAACATTGAGAATTCTGTGCATCTTATGGCGCCACAGTTTATGTGTGTGAATTTGAGAAAACGACTCATTGGTGCGTTCACGAGTGGCATTGCGAGGCTCCGGGCCCGGGCAGCTCGCCCCCGTCGGCAACACCCACGGGCGTGCGAGTCCCCGCACCACATTCGTGAGACCCTGCCTGGCACGATGGCGACATGCTCAGAAAGGACTGGAAGTCCATCAACCACCCGGTTTGGATGGGAAGCCGATCACAGTGTTGCGCCCTATCGTCAGACTCACCAGATGGAGATTGATGGGAATACTCGATGGGGGGAACGTTAATGAGCCCTACGGCCCTCATCAAAGGCCCATTTCGATGGCTTGAAGAGGGTATCCAGTCCCTCTGACGATTGGTCGCCGGCCTATGATGGGCCGGAGGCTGGCCGTGCTCAGAGGTCGTCCTCTGCCACACCTGTGCCTCCACAGTAGCAACGGCGGGAGGAACTTCTCTTGGGGGGGACCATCTCGGTCCGCCAATGATAGTCGCGACGTCGGCGGGCTATTTCCTGCCGGGCCAGCGCCTGTCGGCCTGGCACGAAGACACATCGAACAGGGAGTGAGCTTGATCGGCTATCGAAGGTCGCATTTGATGAGCATTTTTGGGCCCATCTGAATCTATATCAATGTGGATTGCGGGATGGACAACAGCCATTGACAGGAATCCAAGAACACGTGCGCCATGAATCTTCACAGCCGTTTCGTCAAGCATTCGTGACAAGCGCTTCGGCAAATGATTGGACCATCTTCCTGATCTCTCCTACAGTGATCGAGCAGCAATAACATGTCACCGAGAATTTGTGTTGATGGGGCTTTCAAGACCCCATCCGAAATCATCGAGAATTGGAGTAGATGGAAGTTTCCTGCTGCGCCAACGAAATGGGGAACAGTCACGCGCGCTCCCAAGAAACGTTTCTCAGACCACAAAATGAAGTGAGACAGCCGTTAGCATCGGCTGCGCACGCGCAGGCACGCCTGCAGGGCGATCTTTGACATTTTCAGTTTGGCGACGTGCAGTGCATTACTCGTGCACCCCTTAAACCAGAACTCGAGGGAGATGATTGAGTGACAGACAAGTGGGAACGCCCTCAGATGTACTGTACTCAAGAGCGACCAGGCTACTTCTTGAAACTGCATCACGTGGCATGAAAAGTAGCCCTGTCATCAATTATTGCCCCATCGGGTGGGTGAATTTTGTGCTTCATTTGTTTGATGGGTGGGATGTCGGCCAGGAAGCGCATCACTGGGCCCATCGAAAGTTGTCTCTGATCGGCCCGATGCGCATCGGCTAGAATCCATGGAAAACCGATGGGGTGGGCCCAAAGGCGAACGATGGCTTCAATTCACGAGGCGGTGAACTGTCGTTTGCTGCGACGAGGCGGTCAACTGTCGCTCGCTACGACGAGGCCGAGTGGCCCGAGGGCAGGAGATTGTTGCCTGACAAGCTACCACCGGCCTCCACTTATGGACGGGACAAACGCTCCTGACAATCCAACGCTATTGCTGTGTTGCCGCTTGGCAACGAGATGCCATGGCTCACAGCCATGTGTGATGGAACGAGGTCCAAGCGCGTTTGCACAGTGAGAGTGGCGGGGACCCGCAGAGTTGTGTGTAGCATCTGCGCCACGAGACCCCTCGTGGTGGCTGCGCCAGAGCGCGCTGGCCCAGTCGGATGTGACTCGCACAGCGTCGCGGGAGGGCCTCATCACAAGAACGCAGCTCTCTTCGTGCGTTGAGGCGTCCCCCAGGGTCCGCTGGAGGGCGCCTTCATTCGGGGAGTGTAGTGGGGCAGGCGTGCACTGCGGGAGTGCACCGAAGTCAGGATACCAGCGCTGTCGGGTTGAGGGCGACGTTGTTGCGCGTGGTTTGTTCGCTTGGCGACTGTCGCGATGGCCTCGTCTTGTCTAGGATGTATTTGCTTTGGTGCTAGTGAGGATGCTGGGGTCCCTACGTCCGCGGCAGCGGTGGCGTTGGAGTCAATATCGACGTCTTCTTGCGGTGGGGAGCCAACCAGCAAGACCATGGATGGTCTGCATGCAACGGCGCGTTCATCCTCGATTGTGCTCCCGGCTACTCCGTCATCATCAGCTGTTGCAAGTGCCTCTCCCACCGGCACCAGGAAGGCAATTGCCCCTCTCGTGGGTGGCGCCATTTTCGAGCGCTCTTTGTCCCCTACTGGCGCGCCCACACCTGGCGGCACATGTGGAGAGCATTTGCCGCGGTCTGCACCCTGTGACCCTGTCCACTCAAGCGGGGATGTCGCTGATAGTGGCGCTGATGCTATGGTTTTTCCTTCTCGCGGCTGCTATGTCGACGATGATCATGCGCAGGGTGGCGGGGGCTTTGTCGGTACTGTGGAGGCCACCGAAGAGGTGAACGGCACGCAGGCCGACGGGGGCGATCAATTTCCGGGGCATGGGTACTCGCTGACTACTTTTCGAGTGGCGTCATGTGTGCATCCCACGCGTAAGGCCACCCCCGGCTCGGAGGTGCGCGCGTGCCTCGGTCGCAACGTCTACGTGCTGTGGAGCAGTTCCCGGCTCGGGGTGCCCTCGACAGTAGATGCTTTCCGTGCAGCCAGCCCGTCGTGCATTAGTTTGGAGCGGGGGGCAGGTGCTCTGCGGTTTGCGACTGAGGAGGAGGCTAACTCTGCCGGTGTGCGCCACACCAACCGCCTGCTCTTCTTGAGAGGGAACGTGCGCAGCTTCTTTGCCAGTCCCGCACATCAAGAGGACGTGCAGCTGCTGCTCGAGGCACCGTCGCCGGGCATTTGCATGTCTTGGGTGACGGGCGGGAGATCCCTCTTGACCCCTTGGGAGGCGCTGGTGGGCGCCAGGTTGAGCGGATGGAATGACACGACGTGTGTGCGTGAGCTGCTTCTGTCGGTGTTGCCGCCGCTGCCAAAGGCAGCGGACGACCAGTTTGGCATCTTTTCAAGATTGCTGGGGCGCCGTGGACGGCGCTTTGTGCTGAATGCACAGCATTGGCTGGCCCCGTCGTCTTCTCTGGGGCTGGCTGGTGTGAGCGCCTTGTACAAGTCGGTCGACGCTGTCGACCAAGTGAGTTGCTTTCCGGCGGTTGGACCTGCGTTGCGCCTTGGTCTCCTTGTCGTTCAAGTTGGGGCACTGGCGGTGTTGGCGGACGGCAATGACGCTCGGCTTGAGGGCAAGGTTTCGACGTGCGAGGGCATAGCGTTCGACCTCCTCTGCCGCATCTTTGCCCAACTGCGCGAGGATTCCACTGAGTTTGGCGGAGTCTATGTGGAGCAGCTGTGCGCGTTAATGGCACAAGTTGAATGCGTACTTGAAGAGGTGGAGGCGATGTTCTTCATGACGCCCGTCAAAGCCGCGGTGGCAGGTGCTGCCATACCTGCATGGGAACAGCGGCTCAAGGACATCTACGAGAAGCAGATCACCTCGAGCGTGCACGGTGCAGTTGGCCGCGCGGTTGACCGCGTGGAGAAAGGCGTAGACGGTTTGATGATGCAGGTGTCCGCGCTAGGGCAGAAACTGGGGGTCAACCGTCCAGTGGAGCCCGATCTATCCGTGTACAAGGTGGGCTGGCGCCCCCCCGTGCTGGACGGGGATCACGTGGCGGGCATTGACAAGCACAATCGTGTCGAGCACGCCATTGTGTCAATCCTCAAGTGCTACGCGCACGGAGGAGACGACAAGGCCCCGCGAGTGAGCGTCTGTGCGATCGGTGGCAGTGGCAAGTCGTCTGCCTGCGCGGAGGTGGCAACGTGTCAGACGGTGCGGACACTGTTTCCACGTGGCACCATTTGGGTGCAGCTCAAGGACGCGTCTACAACGGAGACGGTTGCAACCGCAGTGACGGCGCTGGTGTACCGCATGTTTGGGGAAGCCACTGCCAGGCGTGTTCTGGCGCTGGTGGAGAGCGACGAGTTCATTGCGCTGGCTGCTTCGGAAGTTCAGGCCTCCTTGGTGGCGGATGCGTCCAAGTGGCTCGTGGTGATTGATGATGTGCGTGATGACCACGCTGCTATGCTGAAACAATTGCTGCTGGTCATACCGCGGTCGACCCCGGTTGTGTTCACCACGCGGTCTGAGATGGTCGCCGCATCGGTGATGGGAGCTGTGGGGTTGACGATCGGGTCCTGGCCGGAAGATGATGCTCGGGTTTTGCTGGCCAGGGCTGTCGGCAAGAGACCGACCAAGTTCTCCGCGGAAGAGGAGGCCGCGTGGGTGCGACGGGTTCTCGACCTGACGCAGTGCCATGTCCTATCGGTGAGCATCGTCGCGGCCCTCATCTCAGCTCGCTGCGGCATGTGGAGGCCAGTAGTGGCGGCGTTGGAGTACCAATGGACGGACTTTGCTGGTGGGGGTCCCCTCACTGAGCCGAACCCGTTGCACTCCGTGCGGGCGACTCTATCTACGAGCCGGGCGCTACTGCCTGACGACGGCTGCCGCGTCGCGTTTGCAGCTCTTGGCATCTTGCCCGCCAACGAACAGATTGGCCTGCACGTGCTTGAACGTCTGTGGCGACTGCAACTCGGTGTCGCCGGTGGTGCAAGTGACGGTAGCTGCTCCTCACGCCTGCGAGAGCTGTGTCTTGGCGACGTGGCGGTTCATCCAGGCGTTTATCGGCTCGTGGATGCTCTTGTGCGGGCCGGGCTCCTGCACCAAGAGGTCTCTGATGGGGACCTAGCGTGTGTCGTCGTGCATCCGGTCATCTGCAGGTATGCCCAATGTATGTTGGGCGAGCACCAACTTGTCACACACCAGCGGCTGGTCGACGAGTACTCCATCAACTGTCTCCCAGACGGCCCCGACCCGCACGGGTGGCTGGGCTACCATTTTTGGGCTAGCACTGATGACGGCTACTGGTACAACAACGTAGCCCGGCATGCAGCGGAAAGTGAAGACGTCCTGGCACTGGTGTCATTGATGAACAGTTGCTGGCCTTCGAGCGTGATCAGCGCGTGATTGGACGAGATGTAGCGACTGGGATCCTCCAGACAATACTGGCAGGCACTCGAACGCCCGACGATGACCGGAAAGGTATCGAACTGGCGTCGCAGGCGATCGCTTGCCGGTTGATCGCAAAAAGCGCGAACTTCAAGTGTCAGGCGCATGATCTGATTGTGTTCCTGCCTGTATCAGCGTGTGTATCAACGTATCAGTCCGACTGTCCGCCATACAGCGAACTGTCTGTTTTCGTGGCCGCTGACGGATGTGTCTGAGCGCGCCCTTGTCAATACTAGGGCAAGCGAGGTGTCATTGCCGAGCAAGCGGACGTATCAATGAGACCGTTCTGATGCATGGTGTCCAGCGGCGTGAGGGTGGCAGCCGACAGTCTCTGGAGCGTCGAATGTGTGAAACGTTAACCCGAATCCGATAGCAGCTAGTCAAAAGAATAGCCGATAGCGGCGTGAATCTCTACTTTTGGTTAGGTAAGGAGGCATGGTATCCGGAGAGTGCGCTCTGTATTGTCGTTTGACCGCTCATGTTTGGTGACCCTTGTGACGGGGTGCCTGCCGAATGCCGAGTGTCGATGATGTTGGGAGAAATGGAAGATTTCGAAAGCACGCCGGAGTTCCAGGCGTTGATTGTTGCAGCTGCGGGCAAGCCGGAGCGCAGCATGGGAGATTCGGTCATACCGGCAGAGCCACCCCAGTGGAAAGAGGTGCGCTCACTGGCCAGGCAGTTGATGGAGCTAGCGCCCACCCAGCTTGCAGTACACATCTATCTGATTCAGGCAGAGGCCAGCGTCAACGGTTTTCCCGGGTTCAGTCAGAGCCTGCAGACCCTCGTGTCACTGTTGCAGAATCAGTGGGACGAGATGTATCCCGAACCGGACCTGGATGATCCGGACGACATGTATTACGCCCGAGTGAATCTGATCCATGAGCTGGCCGAGCAACCCCTGTTTCTCGATGCCATTCACCGTCAGGCTCTGGTGAGTGTCAGAGGAATCGGCGATTTTTCCGCTCGCGATATCGATATTGCTCTGGGTAATGTGGCGGCATCGGATGATGAAAAGGCTCGTTGCCAGGAAGGCCTGATCCGGGGCGCTTTTGCGGAAACCGGTGCTGAACAGCTGCAACTCATGAGCGATGCGCTGGACGCCTTGCCGGTATTGTGTCGTTCCGTGGAAAGCGTGTTTGCCGAGAAGAGTGGTCAGCAGAATATCCTGACTCTGGACAGGCTCATCAAGCGCATCGAGGGGTGCAGGGCACATTTTCACGACTATGCCGATGACTATCTGAGCAGTCCGATGGAAGAGGAGCAGACCGAAGCGAGTGCGCTGGAAGCAGACGCGTACGAGGTATCAGCGGCCATCGACGACGCCACATCCAGTCAGGCGAACAGGCACAGTAGCCTGGGCAACCGGCACGCGGTCATGGCCTCCTTCGATGCCATCCTTTTCTATTATCAGGAGTACGAACCATCCAGTCCGGTGAGAATTCTCACCCTCTGTGCCCGCGACATCGTAGATAAACCCTTTTTCGAGATTCTGCAGGCGCTGGCTCCAGCACGCCGTGATGATCTGCCGGCGTTGCTGGCCGAGATACAGAGACAGCCTCTGGCCTCGCTGCTCAGTGACAGCTTCGCCCGCTTTCTGGCTGGCGAGACCTTGCCCGAGCTTGGTGCGCCAACGCCTTCGGATGTGGACACGGATACCGCAAGTACGGAGCCTGGCGACAGTGATTCCACCCCGATACCGCAGTCGGGTAATAGTCACACGGTAGCGGTGATCAGTTCACGTCAGCAGGTGGTGGAAGTACTCCAGGATATCGAGACGTTTTTCCTGAACGCCGAACCGGCCAGTCCGGTTCCGTTGATCATCGCTGACATTCGAAAGCTGGTACCCAGGCGTTTTTCGGAACTGGTGGCCGAATTCAGTCGATTGTTACCGGAACCCGTCTCGAGTTCGGATGAGTAGGCCGCCAATCAGCTGTGATGTTCATGAGCGCGGCAGGTTCAGGAAGAGCCTGATAGTCCATTTGTTCTAGTCCGGTTGGGTAGTGGTGTCTGCACACCCTTTCCGCATACGCTTTTCGGATAACAGATTCTTGAAGGGAGAATGTCATGGCCAGTGGTCAGAAGTTCATTGCACGAAACAGGGCACCAAGGGTTCAGATCGAATACGACGTCGAATTGTATGGTGCAGAGAAGAAGATTCAGCTGCCTTTCGTGATGGGCGTGATGTCGGACTTGTCCGGCAACGCCGGTGAGGCGAAGGCGAGCATGGATGATCGGAAATTCTCCGAAATCGATGTTGATAATTTTGACGACTACCTCAAGTCGACCAAGCCCAAGGTCTCGCTCAGTGTGCCCAACACGCTCACCGGTGAAGGTGAGATGAGCGTCGAGTTGTCGTTCGACAGCATGGACGATTTCAGTCCGGCGGCCATTGCCAGCAAGGTGGACTCCTTGAGCAAACTGCTCAATGCACGCAACGAGCTGTCAAACCTGAAGACCTATATGGACGGCAAGGCCGGTGCGGAAGACCTGATCCAGAACCTGCTGGAAGATCCGGAACTGATGGCAAGTCTGGCAGCGGCTCCCAAGCCGGAAGACGACGCTGAAGAAACCAAGGAGTAATTGAACATGGCAGAGAAAGAAGCGGAAGTCGCCGGCGCGGAAGGCGCGGTAGAGGAAAGCGATGACTTTTCCTCCTTGCTGGAAAAGAATTTCAAGCCTCGCAGCCCGGAAGCCAGTTCGGCTGTCTCGAATGCCGTCAGTACGCTGGCGCAGCAGGCATTGGCGGACACGGCACTGATATCCGAAGATGCGCGCAGCACCATTGAATCCATCATTGCCCAGATAGACCAGAAACTCACCGAGCAGATCAATCTGATCATGCACCATGAGGAATTCACCAGGCTCGAAGGGGCCTGGCGTGGTCTGCATCATCTGGTCAACAACACCGAAACCGATGAAATGCTCAAGATCCGCGTCATGAACGTGGAAAAGAAGGAGCTGGCCAAGACGTTCAAGAAATACAAGGGTGTTTCCTGGGACCAGAGCCCGCTGTTCAAGAAGATCTACGGGGCTGAATACGATCAACTCGGTGGTGAGCCGTATGGTTGTCTGGTGGGTGACTATCACTTCGATCACAGTACGCCGGATGTCGAGATACTCAATGGCATGAAGCAGGTGGCAGCCGCTGCACATGCGCCGTTCCTGACGGGCGCCGATCCGAACATCCTGCAGATGGAAACTTGGGACGAACTGTCCAATCCTCGCGACCTGACCAAGATCATGGGAACCCCCGAATACGCTGCCTGGAATTCCTTGCGCGATTCGGAAGATTCGAAATATCTGGGTCTGTGCATGCCGCGTTTTCTGTCCCGAGTGCCTTACGGTGCCAACACGGATCCGGTCGAGGAATTCGACTTTGAAGAAGACAACTCTGGCGGCAGCGACAGTTATGTCTGGGCCAATTCCGCCTACGCCATGGCGGTGAACATCAATCGTTCGTTCAAGGAATATGGCTGGTGCTCACGCATTCGCGGCGTTGAATCGGGCGGTGCCGTGGAAGGATTACCGGTGCATACCTTCCCCTCGGATGATGGCGGGGTGGACATGCAGTGCCCGACCGAAGTCTCCATTGGAGACAGACGGGAAGCGGAGCTCGCCAAGAACGGCTTCATGCCTCTGCTGCATCGGAAGAATACGGACACGGCAGCCTTCATCGGTGCGCAGTCGGTACAACGCCCGGCTGAATACGACGACCCGGATGCCACCGCCAATGCCAATCTGGCGGCGCGCCTGCCGTATCTCTTTGCCACCTGTCGTTTTGCGCATTATCTGAAGTGCATGGTGCGCGACAAGGTCGGCTCATTCAAGGAGCGTGAGGACATGCAACTGTTTCTGCAGAACTGGATTACGCAGTACGTCGATGGAGACCCTGCCAATTCCGGAGAGATCACCAAATCGAAGAAACCGTTGGCAGCCGCCGAGGTGGTTGTAGAGGAAGTCGAAGGTAATCCCGGTTATTACACCTCCAAGTTCTTCCTGCGGCCTCACTATCAACTGGAGGGCCTGTCAGTGTCCTTGCGCCTGGTTTCCAAGCTGCCTTCGGCCAAGGGGTGATTATTCACGTCCGGGCGGTGAACTGGTTAATACAGAGACAAGCCGTCCGGTCGTAATCTAGTCACAACAGCAAGGCAAACACGCTGTTTCAAACGTTCAAACGAACACTCACAAGACACTACAAGGAGAATTACCATGGCTGTTGACATGTTTTTGAAACTGGACGGAATCGATGGTGAAGCACAGGACGCCGAGCACAGGAAGGAAATCGATATCCTGGCCTGGAGCTGGGGCGCATCACAAAGCGGCACCACGCATATGGGACAAGGTGGTGGCGGTGGCAAGGCCAACATCCAGGATATTTCGTTTACCCATTACGTGGATTCTGCCAGCCATAACCTCATGCAGCGAGTCTTCGATGGCAAGCATATCAAGGAAGGTACGCTGGTTGTTCGCAAGGCTGGAGGCACACCGCTGGAATACATCACCATCAAGATGGAAGACATCATGGTCACATCCGTCAGCACCGGTGGCTCGGGAGGCGAGGACAGACTGACCGAGAACGTCACTCTGAATTTCTCGAAGGTTAACTTCACCTACAAACCCCAGAAAGAAGACGGCTCTGCGGATGCGGACAAGAAAGCAGGCTGGGACATCGCCGAGAACAAGACCACTGTCTGATAAACACACCTCGCATTGGCATCAACGCTCCGATCCACAGACGCAACGTGGCGGGGCGCTGATGCGAGGTTTGTCTTTTCGGTTTCCCGCCTTGAGTCAAGAGGAGTTTCCTGATCGTGAACGCTGAAGAATGCATAAAGGCCGGTGACCTGGATACAGCGCTCAGTGAGCTGATG
>ENA-ORXC01001925-ORXC01001925.1-marine-metagenome-genome-assembly--contig:-NODE-1925-length-11673-cov-61.432477_pt1 | contig 11673 bp, 10 predicted proteins | sample MGYA00237865_ERZ511478 | MGnify/ENA metagenome assembly ERZ511478 | reverse complement strand
GCAGGAACTTTTACATTGTCAAAAGAAATCTCACCAGTATCTGATGCTCTCCAACCTAGTTTATCAAGTTTTGTAGCGTTAATACCAGGCATATCTCTATCTAAAAGGAATATACTCATACCCTTCCCACCTAGTTCTGGTGCCGTCTTTGCAGCAACCACTAAATAGTCTGAGTAAACACCATTTGTAATAAAGGTTTTTGATCCATTTATAATGTAGTGATCACCTTCTTTTACAGCTGTTGTGCGCATACCTGCCACATCACTTCCCCCAAAAGGTTCTGTAATACACAAGCACCCTATTTTATCTCCTGCAATACTTGCTGCTAGGTATTCAGATTTTATTCTAGTATCTCCCTCTGCATTAAGGTGCGTCATTGCTAGATAAGCGTGCGCCCATATGGCAGCTGCAAATCCACCACTATTAATTTTCTGTAACTCTTCTAGTAGTATTACAGTATAAAAGAAATCAAGGTTCATCCCTCCATACTCTTCTGGATAAGCAATCCCGAAGAATCCCATATCTCCAAATTTCTTCCAGATAAAACGTTCTATCTGTCCAGTTTCCTCCCATTTATCAAGGTGTGGGACTACTTCCTTTTGAAGAAAATCTTTTAAGCTTTCGCGAAAGAGGTTATGTTCCTCTGTAAAATACATATCTGTCATATTCTTATTTTTATCCCTGCTTACTGAAGATATCGCAGGTAATCATAGCACATTTTAATTTATTTGTAAATATAACGCTATTATGTCATATTTGAAGTCTGTCATACCCTCCAAATCTTTCAATTCTTCTAGTGAGCTAATTCCCTCTCTAAGCGTACGATAGTCTACTATTTCTTTTGCCAAATCAAAATTAAGCAATGGAACGGTAGAAAGGTCTGATGCTGTCGCGGTATTTACGTTTACAAAACGTATTTCTGGTTTGTTTTTTACCGTATAATGATTAAGCACAAGTCTCTTTATAGATTTATCTACACCATAGACACTGTAAATCTGAAAATCTACTTGATAACCTCCCACCTTATCACGGTGTCGTATAATAGCAGTAGCAGCATTTTCATCTACGCCCTCTATTGCGAGTAATTCTTCATAAGTTATGCTATTGAGCATTCCTTTCTCTTCGGCGGTTTTCCACTTCTTCTTATGATTATTTTTCTTTTGTGGATTCTTGCGTTGCTCTAGCAACCATTTTGGCCATTTAAAATAGGGAGATATTTGCGCCAGTAGTGAGTCTGATACTTTTGAGACTTGCTGAAACTCTACTGCAGAGTTAAACCATTTTCCGCTTTCGCGAAAGCGTACTACCCTATCTATCTCTTCTGTACTCATCCCGAGTTTATACCCATTATAATCTGTAAGTAATGTAGGGTTAAAAGGATAAATTTTAGGCTTTCTTCTTTCTAGTTCAATCGCTTTAAGCGAGTCTATTTCTTTTTGAAAAGCAAGCACACGAGCATCTTCTTGCAGTGGCGATACGGGTGAATCTGTAAGATTTTTACTAACAGCAATAACTCCTAGACACGCAAGACAAAGTATGGCAAAAAATAAAATCCCATTTCGCTTACGTCTGTCGTAAACAAAATGGGATTTAAATAGTCTCATTTTATATGATCTTAGTCTATAGCTTGCTCCTTAAGCTTTATAGCATCAAGGTATCTTTTAAGCTGCTTTTTCACCACTGGGAATAAGAAGAAAAGACCTACCATATTAGGAAATACCATTGCAAATATCATTGCGTCTGAGAATGCCCATATTGAATTCATACTTGCAGAAGCTCCTACCACTACAAAGGTTAAGAATAATATTTTATATACAAGATCTGCTACTTTACCACGCCCGAAAAGGAATTTCCAAGACTGTAACCCGTAGTAAGACCAAGAAATCATAGTTGATACTGCAAATAGTACAACTGCTATCGTTAAGAACACGTTAGAGTAAGGAATGTACTCTGCAAAAGCCTTTGATGTAATACCTGCTCCCTCAAAAGATTCTCCACCTATTAATACTGCTCCAGAACCATCACCACCATACTCGAAGAATCCTCCAAAGTTGAAAATGATAATTACTAATGCAGTCATAGAACAGATAAGTACTGTATCAATAAACGGCTCTAGCAATGCTACTAGACCTTCACTCGCAGAGTATTTTGTACGTACTGCAGAGTGTGCAATAGAAGCAGAACCTGCACCTGCCTCATTTGAAAAGGCAGCTCTTTTAAATCCAACTAGTAGTACTCCTATAAATCCACCTACACCGATTGCTGTAGGGTTAAATGCTTCTTGCACAATAAGTGCTACTGCGTCATCTATAAGACTAAAGTTACTTAGTATGATATATAAACAAGCAAGTACATACATAATTGCCATAAATGGCACTACCTTCTCAGTTACCTGAGCAATACGTTTTATACCACCTATGATGATAATACCTACTATAATCGCAAGAACAATACCTACTATAAAACCAGAGGCTGCACTTGTCATATTAAACATTTCTTTAAGTACAATAGTTGCTTGGTTAGATTGTGCAGCGTTACCTCCACCAAAAGATCCACCTATACAGAAGATTGCAAAAATTACAGCTGCTACTTTACCTAGCGTTGCAAATCCTTTTGCTTTAAGTCCTTTAGTAAGGTAATACATAGGTCCTCCGTATACGGTACCATCCTCACCTACATCTCTGTATTGTACTCCTAGAGTACACTCAACAAATTTTGTAGACATCCCCAGTAAACCACAAACTATCATCCAGAATGTTGCACCTGGCCCTCCTAATGCGATTGCTAGTGCAACCCCTGCAATGTTACCATTACCTACGGTTCCAGAAACTGCTGTTGCCAGTGCTTGAAAGTGAGAAACTTCTCCATCTGAACTTTCATCACGTATCGTGTCTACAATGTCACCATCTATAGCGAGGTCATCATCTATCTTTTCAATATGATCTTCAATATCTACTTTAGTAAGATCTTGCCCTTGAGCGATACCATCTTCACCATAAAGCTCTGCAGCCCCGTGCTTCTCAATATCCTCATATTTACCACGTACTGTTTGAATAGCTCTCCAGAAAAATCTAATGTTTGGAAAACCAAAGTAAATTGTAAAAAATGCAGCACTTGCTACAAGTAATATAAGTACAAACGGTGTACCTGCTACTTCAAAAAATACGATAGCAGAAAAGAAATCTGAAACAGGCTGGAATGCTTGATCAATTTTTTGATCAATTCCTACTTCTTGATTGTTTTGTGCAAATGAAATTAATGGAATAAATGCTGATAAAATGAATAGAAGATATTTCTTCATCATATGTATGTGTTTGGTTATAATAAAAATTCAGCTAGCAATATCTAAAAAAATGCCCCTTATTCAAAGGAAAGTATCTTAAAATCCTACACATTTACTAAATACCGAAAGTAGCGTGTAGTTTTTTGATTTGTTCAGGTCTTCCTATAACGATGAGTTTAGACTCTTTTTCTATTCTCATATCTGCCTCAGGGTTAACTATGTACTTACCAGATGGAGACCTATATCCTATAATAGTACACCCAGTTCTGTAACGTAAGTTAATTTCTTTAATAGTAGCTTCTTTACCATCTAGACATACCTGGCTAAAACCTATTTCCTCTACATTAATACTATCCTCCTCTCCCACTACAGATAAGTTGTCTAAAAATTCAATAAGATCTGGAACAACCACAAGAGATGCCATATGGTCTCCACCTATGCGATCTGGCATAATCACATTATCTGCGCCAGCAAGTTTGAGTTTTTTTTGTGAAGTTTCTGCCGTGGCTCTACTTATAATTTTTAATGTACTGTTAAGCTGCCTTGCACTTAAAACAATAAAGAGATTATCTGCATCTTCTGGAAGCGCACATAATAAAGCAGATGCTCTATCTATACCGGCTTTTTCGAGTGTCTCATCTTCATTTGCATTACCATTTACAAAGTGAATATTTGTATCAGACTCATACTTCTCTATGATATCTGTGTCCATCTCAATCACAACAAATTGCTTATTATAAGCCATTAATTTTTGCACAGCCTCTTGACCATTACGACCATAACCACACACTATAATGTGATCATTCATTTTATCTATTTCCTGTTGCACCTTTCTATGTATTAAATCATTGTACGAGCTCCTACTCAATATATATTCTGAAATTACCGTAATGGCAAAACCAACTATAACCACACTAAGGAGGATGAGTATTATTGTAAAAATTTTTGCTTCTGGGGTGAGCGGCACTACTTCACCAAAACCAACCGTGGTAATGGTTATGACCGTCATATACATAGCATCTACCCAAGTATAATCTGCAATAAATCTATACCCTACAACACCTATAAAAAGGGTAATTACAAGAAGTATAACAGCAAGATAAATCTTATGTTTAAATAGAGAGAATAGTCTCATAGATCAAAAACAGAGGTTCGTTTTGTATAAATGAGATCCTTTAATTTAAGCCAGAAAGCTACAGTCAAGTACAAGGCAAAACCAACACCTAGGGTTGCAAATGAGACGTAGATAAAAAATAAACGCACATTCTTTGCTCGCATTCCTAGTCTATCTGCCAGTCTAGATGACACGTAAAAACCACGTTTTTCAAAATAGTGTCGTATGTTGTAAACAAATTTTAGCATCGTGATATTTTCAAAAACTATAGTAACTAAAGTGGATGTGTTTGAGATGGTTTTTGTTACGCTTTCGCGAAAGCGTAATTATACCCATCAAGTTACAAATAACTAGTTTGCAACCTCGCTCATAAACTTGATTCTATACAGACGTAGCTCCTCATCTTCATAATCACCATCAAACTCCTCCATAGCGACATCTATTTTATCTGTCTCTGCCTCCATAAAGTAATCGTGCAACTCTTCTTGTTGATCTTCATCAAGTATGTCATTAATCCAATAGTCTATATTAAGTCTGGTACCACTAAAAACTATGGCTTCCATCTCTTTTATAAAATCTGGCATTTCCTTACCCTTTGCAGATGCAAGATCATCGAGAGGTAACTTACGGTCTACGTTTTGAATAATATACAATTTGAGACCACTGTTTGCACCTGTACTTTTTACTACGAGATCATCTGGACGAAGAATATCATTTTCATCTACATAAGCTTTTATAAGGCTAACAAAGTCCTTACCGTACTTTTTTGCTTTTCCGTCTCCTACACCGTGCACGTTACCTAGCTCTTGTATCGTAATAGGATACTTTATCGCCATATCTTGTAATGATGGATCTTGAAAAACTACAAATGGTGGTACGTCAAGCTTTTTTGCAACCTTCTTACGAAGATCTTTGAGCATTTCCATAAGTTTCTTATCTGCTCCCCCTTGCTTTTGAGATGAGATAATAGCATTATCTACATCTGCCCCAAAGGTATGGTCATCTGTCATCATAAATGACACAGGCTTATCTATAAAAGCAAGCCCCTTTGGCGTCATTTTTACAACACCATAAGTTTCTATATCCTTTTTGATATACCCAGCAACAATAGCTTGTCGCATTAATGCAAACCAATATTCTTTGCTTTGATCTTTACCTATACCAAAAAATGCTTGTTCGTGTGTTTTATGAGAAGTGATAATAGCATTTTCTTCTCCTCTTAAAGTAAAGACTACTTCCTTACTCTTATATATTTGTTTTGTATCACGTATGACTGTAAGCACTTTTACAAGCTCATCTTGCGCCTCGTGTTTCTTTTTTGGGTTGCGCATATTATCATCTAGCATCCCACCTTCTCCTGTAGCGTTATCAAATTCTTCACCAAAATAATGAAGGATAAACTTTCTTCTAGAAATACTCGTCTCTGCAAATGCAACTACTTCTTGTAATAATGCGTGACCTATTTCCTGCTCTGCAACAGGCTTACCACTCATAAACTTCTCAAGCTTCTCAATATCCTTATAGGCATAAAATGCGAGACAATGTCCCTCACCTCCATCGCGACCAGCACGACCTGTTTCTTGATAATAGCTCTCTATACTCTTAGGTATATCGTGGTGAATCACAAAGCGCACATCTGGCTTATCTATACCCATACCAAAGGCTATAGTTGCAACCACAACATCTACATCTTCCATTAAGAACATATCTTGATGTCGTGCTCTAGTCTTTGCATCTAGGCCTGCGTGATAAGGCACTGCTTTAAGACCATTAACTTGTAAAGTTTGGGCAAGCTCTTCTACACGTTTACGTGCAAGGCAATAGATTATGCCACTCTTACCTTCATTTTGTTTTACAAACCGAATGATATCTGCATCTACTTGTGCTGTTTTAGGGCGTACTTCATAATAAAGGTTAGGCCTATTAAAGGATGCTTTAAAAGTATTTGCATTTGTTATCCCTAAGTTTTTAAGAATATCTTCTTGCACTTTTGGTGTGGCAGTTGCCGTAACAGCTATAATAGGTATTCCCTCACCTATTCTTCCTATAATCTTTCTAAGGTTTCTATACTCAGGTCTAAAATCGTGTCCCCACTCTGAGATACAGTGTGCCTCGTCTATAGCTAGAAAAGATATTTTCTGCTCGCGTAAGAACTCTACATTCTCTTCTTTGGTAAGTGATTCTGGGGCAACATACAGCAGTTTTGTAACACCACTTGCTATATCCTCCTTAACCGTTTTAATCTCTCCTTTTGTAAGAGAGCTATTTAAAACGTGGGCAATGCCCTCATCTTGTGAGATACCTCGTAAAGCATCTACTTGATTTTTCATAAGAGCTATGAGAGGAGATACCACAATAGCGGTTCCCTCTGCTATAAGAGCTGGCAGTTGGTAACAGAGTGATTTACCACCACCTGTAGGCATTATAACAAAGGTGTGATTTCCACCTACAATGCTTTTTATTACCTCTTCCTGCAAACCCTTAAACTGACCAAAGCCAAAATATTTCTTAAGTTCTTTGTGTAAGTCTATTTGTTCTGTCTTCATCTATTCAAATGCATTTTTACATACCTTTGTGTTTTCTAAAGATAGTAATTTCCCCACGTTAAACAAATCATAACAAAACCAAGTTTTGAACATTACTCAGCAAATCATTGCTAGCGCACAGAAAACCATTAACATAGAGCAAGCCGCCATTGCAAATCTATCGTCTCTTATAGATGAAGAATTTGCTCAAGCAGTGCAAGCTATTTACTCATCAAAGGGTAGAGTTGTTATTACAGGTATAGGTAAAAGCGCCATTATAGCTCAAAAAATAGTTGCAACACTTAACAGTACAGGTACTCCTGCACTATTTATGCACGCGGCAGATGCGATACACGGCGACCTAGGGAGTATACTTATAGATGATATTGTAATATGTATCTCAAAGAGTGGTACAACACCAGAGATTAAAGCCTTAGTCCCACTTATTAAAAAAACTGAGAATACACTCATTGCAATTACCTCAAATAAAACATCATTTTTAGGCAATGAGGCAGACTATGTTTTACACGCTTTTGTAAAAGAAGAGGCTTGCCCCAACAACCTTGCTCCTACTACAAGCACAACTGCACAGCTCGTTATAGGCGATGCGGTTGCTGTAGCCCTACTAGATCTAAGAGGTTTTACAGAAAAAGACTTTGCAAAGTATCACCCAGGAGGTGCGCTAGGCAAGCGATTATATCTTACAGTACAAGATATATGTGCCACACACCAAAACCCTGCAGTAACACCAGATGCAAGCATTAAAGAGGTTATCGTTGAAATCTCTAAAAAAAGACTAGGTGTAACCGCCGTCGTTCTAAACGGAGTTATCCAAGGAATAATCACAGATGGAGACCTACGTAGAATGCTTGCAAAAAACGACTCACTAGAGGGGCTTACGGCACAACAGATTATGAGCGAAAATCCAAAAACTGTAAATCACACAGCTATGGCTATTGCTGCAAAAGATATTCTAGAAGAACATAACATAAGCCAGCTACTGGTCGTAAAAGATGGGAACTATGCTGGCGTTGTACATATACACGACCTCATAAAAGAAGGAATCGCATAATGGCAAAAAAAGAAAAAAAACACCCAGATGAGATGTCCTTTCTGGATCATCTTGAAGAATTAAGATGGCATTTAATAAGAGCAACCCTAGCAGTAGTTATCATAGGTGTAGTCGCTTTTATTTTTAAGGGAACACTTTTTAAAATCATCTTTGGGCCACAAAGCCCTGACTTTGTTTCTTACGACATACTTTGTGAGATATCACGCTTCTTTGGGGCCGAAAAAGGATGTATTGCAGATGGTGATATGGATTTTATCATACAGAGTAGAAAGGTTGCAGGACAGTTTAGCGCAGCTATATGGACCTCCATTATGGCGGGCGTTGTGATAGGTTTTCCATACATACTTTATGAATTTTGGAAATTTATCTCACCAGGCTTATATGAGAATGAGCGCAAATCTAGTAAGGGCTTTATAGTAGTTGCCTCATTGCTTTTCTTTATGGGAGCAGCATTTGGATACTTTGTAGTAGCACCACTTTCTATAAACTTCCTTGCCACTTTTAAAATATCTGAAGCCGTTCAAAATGAATTTGACATAGACTCATTTATAGGGCTCGTGCGTGCATCTGTACTAGCTTCTGGTTTTATATTTGAACTACCTATCATTATGTATTTTTTAACTAAAATAGGCCTAGTTACACCAGAATTTTTAAAGAAAAACAGAAAGTATGCGCTTGTAATTGTATTAATTTTGGCGGCCATAATCACACCACCAGATATATCAACACAAGTCATTGTTGCTATACCTATAATTATACTTTACGAGGTTAGTATTTTTATCTCAAGAGGTGTAATAAGAAGAGAAAAACGCCGACTCAAAAAAGCCGGTCTCGCATAAGGAACAGGCAAAAATTATTAATAATTAATCGTTGTACGCTTTCGCGAAAGCGTAAACCCCCACTTACATTATGAGTAACAATATAATAGACGACTTTAATAGCTATCGTTCAAAAATGAATGATAAAATACTCGCAGACAATAACAAAATTGTAAAGCGCATCTTTAACCTTGACACAAACGCTTTTACCGCGGGTGCTCTAGACAAAAAGACAAAAGAACTTTTAGGTCTTGTTGCCTCTACAGTGCTACGTTGTGATGACTGTGTAAAATATCACTTAGAGAGCTGCCACGACGAGGGCGTGACTAAAGAGGAGGTGATGGAAACACTTAGTATAGGTACTCTTGTAGGAGGAACTATAGTAATACCACACCTACGCCGTGCTTATGAGTACTGGGAAGCCCTAGATGAAAAGAAAGGAAATCAATAAGCATTTCTTTTTTGTTACAAAGATCTACAATGCTTGTTCTCAATGAGCGTTATAGATCTTTAAAATAAAGGCTTAAACAATACGTATATTTGTTACATATGAAACTACGCGCAGAAAACTTAATGAAATCTTACAAAGGCCGAAAGGTTGTAAAGGGGATTTCTGTAGAGGTTAACCAAGGTGAAATTGTAGGGCTCTTAGGGCCTAATGGAGCCGGGAAGACTACGTCGTTTTATATGATAGTGGGTCTTGTAAAGCCTAATGGCGGTAACATATACCTAGACCAGCAAGATATTACTAAATACCCTATGTATAAAAGGGCGCAAAACGGTATAGGCTACCTAGCGCAAGAAGCTTCTGTTTTTAGAAAACTGAGTATAGAAGATAATATACTAAGCGTTTTACAACTTACTAAACTGTCTAAAAAAGAGCAACTTCACAAGATGGAGGAGCTTATAGAAGAGTTTAGCTTAGGGCATATACGTAAAAGCCGTGGTGACCTTTTATCTGGTGGAGAGCGTAGACGTACAGAAATTGCTAGAGCTCTTGCTACCTCACCATCTTTTATATTACTAGATGAGCCCTTTGCCGGTGTAGACCCGGTTGCTGTAGAAGATATACAGCGCATCGTTGCACAGCTCAAAAATAAAAATATAGGCATCCTTATCACAGATCACAATGTGCAAGAAACGCTGGCTATCACAGACCGCACTTACCTAATGTTTGAAGGAAGTATACTCAAACACGGAGAGCCAGAAGAACTCGCAGCAGATGAGATGGTGAGAAAAGTTTATCTAGGTCAGAATTTTGAACTAAGAAAAAAGAAGCTTTTTTAATTAAAGCTTACATACAATCTTATAATTAAGATCACCCTCTATACATCTTGTTATGAAATATACTTATACACTCATACTCGTAGTCCTATTTTCTGTTTTTTGTAAAGCACAAACACCTATTCCTTCTCAAGAGCAAGATACTCTGGGGATTTTAAAACTTGCTTTTTACGATACAAAGGTTATGCTTAAAGGTATAGGCCACGCATATACAGGCCCTCTGCGATGGAAAAAAGATGACTTTATTGTGGCAGGAGCCATTGTAGGTGGTACTGCGCTCCTCTACTTTGTAGATGATGATGTAGAAAACTATTTTATAGATAGAAGAGAAGATATCCCTACGGTACTTGATGAAGCTGGAGAGCGACTAGGTAGCCCTCAAGTAGCTTATGGAATTACAGCCGGTACTTATCTTTTTGGGTTATTTACAAAAAATGAAAAAGTACGTCGTACTGGAGCTTTAATGACCTCATCTGCAGTAACCGCTGGATTATTACAAACACTTCTTAAAGCATCAACAGGAAGAAGTAGACCTACTAATGGTCAAGGTAAATTTAGCTTTAATCCTTATAGTGGCGAGGCTGGTTTTAGAGCATTCCCCTCTGGTCACACCATTCTTTCTGTAACAATGGCTCACGCAGTAGCAAAGCAATTTGATAATGTTTGGGTAAAGGTTGGTATTTATGCTATAGGCTCTATAGCTCCTTTACAAAGGTTATGGGGTGGAGCGCACTGGCTTACAGATGTGGCCCTTAGTGCTGCACTTAGTATTGTGATTGTAGATTCTATAGATAACTATATGAACAAGGCAAATGTATATCCCGACGGCTCTAAGAAAAACAATAGCATTTCTTGGAAATTTAATGTAGGCTTAGGTCGCGCCGGGCTTACTGGTACTTTCTAGATTAACTTACTGGTAAATTTTCTTGCTTCTGTGCTTTTATAGTAAGCACAAGCATTGCTACCCTACTTATCACAAAACATAACAATCCAAAAACGGTACATAGCAAGGCCACCTTGAGCCCTCCTGCCATCATAGGCTGTGAGATATTTCCATTTCCCTCTATAGCATCAAAGGCTGTAATAAGACCTATAGTAGACCCGAGAAGTCCCCACATAAGTGCAAAAAGACTGAGATGACCTATGAGCTCTAGTGTATTTCTTACACGCTTTTTACCTACAAGTGCTAAAATAAATAAGACTAGTACTGCAAGTAAAACTAGTAAAATAGGCACCATAAATAATGGCCCTCCTTCATTAATACGATCGATAATTTGTGACATAACTTTAGTTTTTAAGATTAATGTGATGTAAATCTAGAGAGATAAAACACTTCTTAATATTATTTGCGACGAGTACCAGTTTATACTTCCAATATAGCAATTTAAAATCCGTCAACGAATAACCACCAGCCTGTTAGGTTATAGACAGCATATAAAGCGTTATTCATCTCAAAATAAATAAGGGCTATCATTTTTTTGTCATCTTTGTGAGATGCTAGCATCTTTGCTTAAAAAAACCATTTACTTACCTATACATATTATACTATGGGTATTAGTATGGTTATTTTATATTTA
>ENA-ORXC01001924-ORXC01001924.1-marine-metagenome-genome-assembly--contig:-NODE-1924-length-11674-cov-3.918513_pt1 | contig 11674 bp, 12 predicted proteins | sample MGYA00237865_ERZ511478 | MGnify/ENA metagenome assembly ERZ511478 | reverse complement strand
TGCTTCCTGGAATAGTGATTGGAAAGGATTCGATTATTGGTGCAGGTTCTGTTGTGACAAAGGATGTTCCGGATTCGACTGTTTTTATAGGGAATCCAGCTAAAGAAATGAATTCTATAAAAGGAAGAGGGAAGAAATGACAATCCCTTTGATCGATCTTTTATCACAATATCGTTCGTTAGAAAGTGAGATAGACGGAGCAATAAAAAGAGTTTTAGAGAGTGGAGTATATATAAATGGGGTGGAAACCAAGTCGTTTTGCACTGAAATCACTGATTATACAGGTGCGGATTTTGCAATTCCGACCGCAAATGGGACTGATTCTTTAATTCTTACAATGCAAGCCTTAAACATAGGTGTCGGAGATGAAGTGATTACATCCCCCTATTCTTTTTTTGCAAGTGCCGAAGCAATTGCTCGAGTAGGTGCAACTCCAGTTTTTGCAGATATAGACCCGCTAACATACAATTTGTGCCCTGAAAAAGTCGAGAAAAAAATAACAGACAAAACGAAGGCAATCATTCCAGTTCATATTTTTGGTCAACCTGCAGATATGGACGCATTTATTACGATGGGGAAAAAACACAATCTATTTATTATTGAAGATGCTTGTCAAGCATTAGGTGCTCGATATAAGAATCAGCAGGCAGGAACGATTGGAGTGGCCGGTTGTATTTCTTTTTTTCCTACTAAAAATCTTGGTGGTTATGGTGATGGGGGGCTAGTTCTTACTAATAATCAAGAACTTGCACACAACGTTCAATTACTTGGATCACATGGATCTTCTGAGAAATATTATCATGAAGTAATTGGTTATAATAGTAGATTAGATGAGATACAAGCTGCTATCCTAAGAATTAAACTAAAAAAATTAGATGAGTGGAATCAAAAGAGAAGAGAAAAAGCAATGATTTACTCCACTGCATTTAACACTTTAGAAATCACAACACCTTTTACTAATGAATACGTACAACATGTTTTTCACTTATATATTATACAATCCAAAAACAGTAAGAAATTATCCGCTTTTCTTGGGGAACGTGGTATTGCAACAGGTCATTATTATCCATGTCCACTTCATTTACAGAAGGCGTTCTGTTCTTTAGGTTATAAAATTGGTGATTTACCAGTAGCTGAACACCTTGCGAACCATTCATTAGCTTTACCCCTTTTTCCTGAGTTAACAAATAATCAACAGCAATACATCATATCCTGTATTCAAGACTTTGGTAGGTTAAATTCGAAGTTATCAAAATAATATGATGAGGGTTTCATTTTGAGTTTGGATTGGAATCTAATAAAAGATTTTCTGGCAATTACTTTTTGCCAGAAAATCTTTTATTGTCATAATGATATTTGACTACGATCGATTAGTTGAGATTGACTTGAGGGGTAAAAGTTTTTACTGAAGGTTGTAAGCTTATTCCGAAATTTGTATTACTAGATTCGATCGTTTGTTTAATTAAATCAGTTAAATCAAAGTAGTATTCGTTATTAGATGATGATTCAGCCTTTAAAGTCATAATGCGGCTTGAAAGCTCGGGAATGTATCCCTGAATAATCATGTCATCTGATAAATCATTAAGGAGAAAATGACAATGTAAAACAGGATTTCTGGCTACTGGTGAGTTGGGTAAAGTAAGAGTTAATTTTGTTGATTTCATTCTAAAATTCTCATGAATCATGTCTTTTTTTATAATGATGCGTTTTGGTCTTCGCTCAGATACAATGAATTTATTAGTTTGTTGTTGACTATTCATTTGATCCACTTCAAGGGGATTCTTTAATATTGATTCCGAATTTAGTTTTTTAGATTTAAGATAAGGATTGATTTTCTTTACCATTTCTTCAATTCGATGGAAATAAGTATGATGCTCATGTACATACGTTTTTCCTTTCGATGAAATAGCTCTCCTTTTTTTATTATGTTTAAGATAATAGCTAGCCAGCTGAACTGTATCTTCTGGGGTCATACTCGTAAGGAGATGTTCTCCTACAGTGAAATGGCGGTGAACAGCTGGAGAATCTGTTGTTAATAAAAAACTACCGCATGCCAAACTTTCGTATGTTCTTTGTGTGAGTAGCCCATCTGCGTTTTGTATGCCTAGAACGATTTTTGAAGAGCTATAAACTTTCGATATATCTTTATAATCAATTGGACCGCGCAAGCATTTTTCAGGTATCTCGAACGAAAGCTGGTTACGGTGTTCAAGCCAACCAGGTCCCCATACGTTTACTTCAAAACCATTCTCAATGAGAGGATATAGTAATTTTTTTAAAGATTTTATTCTGTAAGATTCTTCTGTATCGATCCAAGGTTTGTAAGTAGCGATTAATGCAATATCTGAACTGAATTCTTCAAGTGGAATTTGCGTTTTTTGCCAATCAGGATGGCATGCAAAAGGCAAGTAAGATGAAGGGATTCCAATACGATGATACATTTCTGTAGAATCATAATCATGGGTGAACATGTAATCTGGCTTACCTGTATTTACAATGAATTTGGACCAAGTTTCTGTATGAAGAGGGTCTTCGAAAGACCAGTGTACATAAAGAGCATCACTATTATTACAATAATTTCTTATAGTTTTAAAATTTGACTCTGTGTGAGCATTGTTCCACCCACTAGTTAGTATGACATCAGGGTCAAACATTTCTAATTTACTTTGTAAAGAATTAGTATTTTCATATTTATCTGAAGTTCGAACTGACATCCCTGCTTTTACTAATGCGTCTGCAATCATATCAGTAAAAAGCGATTGATCTAAGTAGAACCACTTCATGCAAGATCACTCATTTCTTTTATTCAATTTTCTTTTCTTTAAAAAACGATCGGAGAAAATATCCGATCGTTTTTATGATTTTGTTGGTTTCCAAGTCGTTTTCCCACATGATTTACAACCTGATGATTTTTTTGAAGGGATGATTGTGTTTTCGCGAGAACGCCTTCTTCTTTTAACTTCTCGATAAAGTGCTTGTAAATCAGCCTTTTTCATTCATATCCTCCTCATTCGAGCTTTTCCTTTGAATAATACATACTATTCATGCTCTAAGAGAAGGTGTTGAGATGATTAAGGCTTTCTATAAAATGGGTTAATCACTGATTTCTTAGCTGCTTCTCGATTGAATTTGAAAGGATTAAATGGTTCTGGAGTGAATAGGGATTGTTGAGTCTGAAAGGGCGATATAGTTTTACGTTCATTTCTTAATTGGTTTTGTGAGTTTATTGTCTGTTGTATTGATGAATATTTATCTGGTAGTGAAGGCCATTCAGAAAAAGATGCTGCTGAAATTTGATAAGAAGAAAAGAGAGGATTGATTTTTTCGAGTACAGATGTAATTAGAAACTCGTATTGTGCGATAGATAGATGATCAATCGGTTTAAAGAAAGGTTTCATATAATACTGAATGGTTAAATAAGCAAGCCATTCCATTGACGTTTCGGTGTATTCAGGATGAATCGAACACATAAGTGAGGAAAATGCATCAGGTAACCAAATATTTTTGTGAATTCTCTTTTGTAAATCCAAGCTTTTACTTTTCATTCCTTTTAGATGATACGTTTTTTCTTCAGTAATTAATGAAAGCGGGTAGTCATGTTTATCGGAAACGTTGACTGTTATATTTAGATCTGCGGTGTTTGCGTGATCACTCAACTCAATCCCAGTGTGAGTTAGTAAAGAAAAGAAAAATGATGCGCTGTCGCTTGATTCAACATCGAGATACACTTTTTTCGTACTTAGTGATCCAGTCAGTCTATTATTTTGAAATGAAATTCCCCAATAAGGTAAAAGAATTTTAAGTGCCTCTATGTCAATAACATTCAGATTACAAATCTCTTTATCCATCCAATACAATTTATTCAATATCTTTCACTCCCTGAATTTTATGTTCACAGCTTCCAATTAAATTTGGGCCACTCCTTCTGTTGCATTTCTGTGCTAATTCCATAGTATGTAGTGAATCAACCTATCATGTGAAAGAAAGGAAGGAACGATATGGGTCACAAACCACATAAGAAACACACCGTTCCAACAGCTACAAATAGCTTACAGGATGAGTGTATTCGCGTTCAAAAAGTATACGACTGGGTGACCGATCAGCTTTCTGTAAAGAAGAAAATTCACTTTACAGATCATGAGCTTAAAAAGATCGAGTGTGCTATGGAAGATCCTAGCCGCCGTCCTCTTCGTATTGTATGTAAAACACCGGAAGCCCCTCCATTGTTCCCGCTCTCGGGTAGCGAACATACAGAGGATGACTTCTTCTGTGAACAAATTGGAGAGAAACGTGATGTTAGCGTAGCAATCCCTGGCGGAGGATTTGCGGATGCTCAACTCGTTGACCTTCTCTTTACAACTGATGTGAAGGTGAAGGTTGTTGATCGCCATGGTAAGTTAGTAACCGAGGTCGACTGCAACGCATCTGTTCTTGAATCATTCGTCTTGTGTTTCCCGAATGGGACAGATCTTTTCTGCCGAATTACTAAGATTGTTTGCCGCATTCCTTCAGGAACAGTCCTGCTAAATTGCCCGGCACCAAGCTCTTTTGATCTTGAAGTTATTTTCTGTGTTGATATTCAAGTAGAAGCAGAAGTAAAACTAGAGGTGCTTGCTAAATTCTGTTCACCTCGAGACAATGATCTTCTTGCACCTGACTTAATTGATGAATGTCCTCCTGTTGAATTCCCTGAACAGTGTCCAAACATTTTCCCTCGACCAAATTGTGATTGTTCACTATCCGGAGAAGCGAGTGGCGAAACGGACTCTGAAGATGAAGGCAAAGCAACATTACTTGTGAATATATGCGATGATTGCAGCCTGTCAGGTAGTTCGATGAAACTGAATTTCCATGACACCGATTCAAGTGATGGAAAGCACGACTTTACATTCACAGCTACAAGCTTTGATCAGGATACACTCGAATGTAAAGAGTGTGGAGATGGATTAAAGTTCATCATTGAGGGTAGCGGAGAAACCGATAGCGGTCGTAAGCTTGACTTTAAACTAGCTGTCGTTGATTCTGACGATGATCAGTGGTTTGAAGTTCATTTATTGAATCGTCGAGGAAATGTAGTATTTAATACAGGAACAGTAGAAGTTGAAGAAGGCGAATTAACAATCGATGATTGCATCACATTTGAAGATCTAAAGTATAAGAAACAGCCATAAATCAGCAGTGCAGGAGATCATATCCTGCACTTTTTTGTTATGAAAGAAGACCTACTACTCATACATATAGAATAAGGTTAGCGCTGGGAAGAGAGGGGGAGGATCGATGCAAGGAGAGAAGTTAAGTTACTCTCGTCTCATTTCACGAACAAAATATTTTCAAGAAAAATCATTAGAGCTCGAGAAGGAACTTATTTTTGCCAATGATCAATTGGCTTCATTAGAGAAGCAACTCGAGTCAACTAAAGATCATGAGAGTACGATTGCTCATTTGAAAGAAGAGTTAATTAAGTTAGAAGGAACGCTCGAAACTCAGACACAGGAATTGATTGAGATGAAAAATGAAGTTGATGTAACGAAGAAAGCAAATAGTAGAACGGAAGATACCACTAAAATAAAGGGATATGAAGATCTACTTGCAGAAATGCAAGTAGAGATTAATGAAAAAGACAAGCGACTTCAACATTATCAGGGGAAAATCAAGAACTTAGAAAAAAAAGCGCAGTACCCTCCTATTGAAAAAGGAACTAACATGGAGGCGAAGCCAGAGGGAATTGCTGATCATTTTGCTGTTAGTTACTTTAATACCTCCATTATTATTCTTGATAAACAGTCGGTTATGATTCGGGGAGATTTACAAATTGAAAATTGTGGTGCAGCGAAATTAACAAATCCCCTCGTTTGTTTTCGTTTTTCACCATCAGAAATGGCGACTTTAAAAGGAAGGATTTATTCGATTGAACAAGCTGAAACTAAATCTCTTGATTCAAGTGATCGCATTCAGTGGGTTTTTCCGGATCATGATTGGTTAGAGAAAGCGAAGGAAAAAGGAGAAATATGGGTTTCTCCATTACATCCTGTAACAATAAAACCTGGTGATAAAATTAGCATTGAGAGTTTTCAAATTCCGATTAAATCAGAATTTAAAGAACCTGTCATTATAGAAGGATTTGTCTATTTTCAAAAAGAAAACTACAGGATAAAGGTTTCCAACCATATAGCATTGAGCTATTAAAATGGATTGCGCCCATACCTGTGTTTGCCTTCATGCATAGGATAATGTGAAGTAGGAGGATAAAAGGGGAGGCGTAATAATGTCTGAAAAGAAAAGAAAACCACAGGTCATTCATGTTGACCGTGTGATTATTAAAGCGAATGAAGTCATTATCCAAGAAGAACGCGATGAGCATCGAAACGGAAAAGAAGAGCGTAGAGAGGATCGTCGTGATCCCTGGGGTTTTTTTGGATCTAACGAAGCAGCTGATCAGGATAGGAAACGTGACAGAAGAGAAGATGAGGATAGGAAACGTGATGAAAGAGAAGATGAGGATGAGAAAAGAGATCGTTACTGGTTTTAAGAGCAGAGTTTTCTGCTCTTTTTTTATTTTTCATATTTTTGTATAAAGAGTGTATCATCTTGTTTCCACTCCAATAGTAACACTTCAGAATAATGATCAATGTGATTTTTCTTTAGCGTTTTAGTGAGCCATTCTTCGTTCAATCCAGCATCCTTTAAATTTTCCCAATCCATTTTCCCATCTGAAATAATCGAGTAAGCGAGATACCCTCTAGTCGGTTTAAGATTAAAATCTTCTTTAGTTGGCTCTTGATATTCAGATTTTTTTAACACGCTTATGCTGCCATTCGTTTCTAAGATAGCAAATTCAACTTCGTTCATAGAGAACACGTCTTTTTGGCGTAATAAATTCTGAAGTTGGTTAATATCAAGCTTGTTTCTCTTCAGCTGCTCGCGATCGATTTTTCCATTATGAATCACGATCGAGGGGCTTCCTTCAAGAAATGATCTCGTTCCACGGAATTTTTGCGTAATCCACTCAACGACATAAATAAGAACTCCCCAGAGAAAAACGGAATAAATAATAGAAAGAATATTAACATGTTTATCATAAATCGCATTTCCTACAAGTTCACCGAGAACGAGGGAAGAAATAAAGTCAAAGGGGGTAATTTGCGTAATTTGAGTTTTTCCGAGAGCTTTCGTTAATATGAGTAAAGCTAGAAAGCCAACAAGAAGCTCCACCGTAATTGACCCAATGTTCAAATCATCACCTTCTCTTTTTTTGTTTTCCTTACTTAGAATGTACGAAAGAAGGAGAAATTAAAGCATGAATGAAAAAATCACAAATAAAAAAACACTGGCGGCAACCAGTGTCATAAATTCTTTGTCATTGTTACGTGCGGAATCCCAGCATCCATGAATTGATCAGAAATAATTTGATACCCGAGTTTTTCATAAAATCCTACGGCACTTATTTGTGCGTTTAGCTTTGTTCCCTTGAGGCTGAGGTCTTTTGCACGAGTTTCGATTGCGCTCATGAGAAGGTACCCCAGCCCGGTGCCTCGGTAATGATGAAGAACACAAATACGTTCCACTTTAGCGCGGTTATCTATGACGCGAAAACGACCGGCTGCTACAGGGGTATTTTTGTCATAACCAACAAAATGGGTCGCATCCTTTTCGTGATCATCAATTTCCAGGTCAGCCGGGACGTTTTGCTCATTAACGAAGACGGTATGCCTCACTTTGAAGGCATCGTTCTTTTCTTTCTCTGTTTCAACCACACGAACTTCCATTAGCGAACTTTACCAAGGTGGAACGTTTCAAACACTGTCCACATACCGTTTTCAAGCTGATAAAGTAGTTGGAAACGATCGATCATTTCTTCGTGGTTAACGTCCTTCATTTGCAAACTGCCATAAACATCAGAATGCTCATCATCTGAAAGATTCTGTGCGATCGTAATATGAGGAACAAAGTTGTAATCCCGCTCAGAAAGCGCCTCTTCAGGATTCAACTTTCTGTGCAAATCATCCAGTACTTCATTGTCTTTCACTTTAAAGTAGATCACGTTGTTGACGGGGTTAAAAGACCCTACTTTATAAACATGCATCGAAAAAGGTTTAGATTCATCAGAGATTTTGTGTAGAACGGGTGTTAACTTCTCAATCTCTTCTTCTGTTGCCTCAAAGCCTTCACGTAGCGTCAAATGTGGTGGAATGAGCGCATAGTGCGGATCATAACGTTTTCGAAAGGAGTTAGCAACGTCTGCTAGTTTTTTCGATGGGAAAATTGCAATGCCGTATTTCATATTCCATTCCCTCCTGGTTAATATACTCGATTGCCATTAATCGACAAGTCATATAATGTTCCATTTATAATTATACCAAAAATTCAAAAATAAGAAACGATAGACTCATTTAGAGTTTAAACATGTGTAGAAGTGAGCGTTTCATATCCGGTTGCCAGTTCTTCCAAAGATGTCCGCCTTCGAATTCATCATAGAAGTAATCAAATTCTTTCTCAGTAATAATCTTGTTTAAAGCTCGATTTGGTTCGATAAAATTCTTTGTTTTGCCATCAGTGGTAGGAACCTCTGTTTCTTCCTTTCCGATAATGTGATACAGCGAAAGTAGTTCAGGTTCAGCAAATCGTTTTACTTGATTCATGATAGCTTCATCTACGTATGGAGAGTGAAGAATCGCTCGGCCGAATGTGCGTGGATAATCAAGAGCGGCTCGCAGCGCAACAGTAGCAGCTAAAGAGTCGCCGATAAGCCCGCGACCATATCCTAGGTGATAGGTTGCATATTCTTCGTCCAAATAAGGAACGAGTTCATTTGCGAGGAATCGTAGATAATTATCACTTTGCTCTCCATCAGGATGATATTTGCGCCAGCGATCTTCTACACTTTTGTAAGGAATGCCAACTATGATCAGTTCTTCAATTTCATCATTTTCGATAAGTTCATCCGCAGTTCGCCCAAGTCGTCCTAATTTAAAGTAATCGCTACCATCATTAGCGATTAAAAAGGAGTATTTGTATAAGGGAGAATAGTTATATGGTAAATAAACTTGAAAAGGAATTTCCTCTTTTAAATACTCACTATAAATGGTTTCGTCCTTGTATGTACCTCTGTTCATTGAGATGCCTCCTATAAATTGTTGCAATTGTTAGATTGTTTGACAATGTAAAAAACATTAGTGATATAATGATTCTAACACATTTATATTTATCGTTAACAGAGAGGGGTCTTATTATGAAGAAACGCATCCATAGTAGAGAAACAGAAGCAGCAGCAAAAGCCCTGATAAAAGAACGAGGCGTTACAATAGAGGATATTGCGGAGATTGTTTATGAAATGCAATACCCTTATGTAGATGAGCTTTCCATGGATGACTGTGTGGAGAGTGTTGAGGCCGTTTTAACGAAGCGAGAAATTCAACACGCTGTTCTTGTTGGTGTTGAATTGGACAAGCTAGCTGAACAGGGGAAACTTTCAGAACCACTTCAATCGATCGTGGAAACGGATGAAGGGTTATTTGGCGTTGATGAGACAATTGCGCTCGGCGCTGTATTTGGCTACGGAAGCATTGCGGTTACAACGTTTGGTCACCTTGATAAACAAAAGTTCGGTATTATACAGAAGTTGGATACAAAAGTAGGGGAAAGCGTTCATACTTTCCTCGATGATCTTATTGCAAGCATCGCGGCTAATGCGTCGAGTCGACTAGCACATCGCCTCCGTGATCGAGAAGAAGCGTTAGATAAGGAAGAGCGTGAAAAGCGCGATAAAGAAGAACGGATTGGTTAAACAAAAGGGCATCAATTTGATGCCCTATTTCTAATATTTTCCCAAGAAAGGATTGACAGTTGTTAAAGCCTTCATGTATATTAATAAATGTCCTTACATTAATGATCCGTTAGCTCAGTTGGGAGAGCGCTACCTTGACAGGGTAGAGGTCGTTGGTTCGAGCCCAATACGGATCACCATACCCAGTATATAAGCATTTACAGTGATATAGTGTAAAATGGTCTAGAGAAGAACCTGATAAGGTTTTTGCTCACGACTATACACACGAGCCACTTTTCTTTTGAGTAAACACTCATTAGAAAGGTGGCTTTTTTTGTGCTTATTAGATATGCAATGAAAGAATTTATTATTGAACGAGAATATCAGAACCTCTCCAAGAACACCCTCAAAGCTTACGAAATGACGTTTGAAACCTTCCTCAAGTGGGCTGATGAGCAAGAGCTCCAAAGAATACAGGATATTAATACAAGGACAGTCAAAGCATTTTTGGCTTACCTCAGAAACGAGAGAAACAACAATCCCACCTCACTAAATACAAAACACAGACAGTTAAAAGCATTTTTTAATTTCTTGGTACTTGAAAAAATAATCGAAAGCAATCCAGCTACACCTATCAAAAAAGTGAAAGAAGATATCAAAATAAGGACTTTCTCTGATGAAGAAGTCAAAGAGATACTTTCACATTTACGCAGGGTTAAACGAAGAGAGCATACGTTATTTGCTATTCGGAATCACACTGTTTTTGTCACCTTAATTGGTACAGGTCTCAGGGCTTCTGAGCTGACCTCTTTAAAGTGGGCTGATTTAGACCTTATGGGTCGCTATTTAAAAGTATTTGGCAAGAACAGAAGAGAACAGACAGTACCACTCTCAGAGTCTCTGGTGAAAGAGCTGGTTTATTGGAGGGAGTTTTGCTTGAGCAAGTTTGGAAAGTTATCTCCTTATGTCTTTGTTACTCAGCAGAATAAGCAGTTCTCTGTTAACGGTCTCAAGTGCTTCTTTAAGAGACTAGCCACTATCATGAACTTTCCTGAAACACGCTGTTCAGCGCACTCATGTAGACACTATTTTGCAAAGAAATGGGTGACTTCAGGAGGGAGCATTTCAACGCTCTCTAAGGTTTTACGTCACTCAAGCATAAAGACAACAGAAAAGTATCTGCACTGGTTTGGTTCAGAGATTAAGGATGACTACGACAAATACAACCCATTGAATGATTTAAACATATAAGATTGATCAAGAGTGGCTCAAGTTGATCATGGAAGCAAAGCAGCTAGGCATATCAAGTAAGGAATTCAAAGAGTTTTTGCAGAAAAGGAGGGATTCAGGTGACAGAACTATTTAAGAAGCTCTGGAAATGCAAGGTGAAGGGGATTCATAAATACATTGCTGGCACTGGAGTTTGTATGAGGTGCGATCACGTTAAGAGGTCGAGTAGAAGATAAGCAAATATAAAAGGAGCTATCCTTAAACAGTTTTGGCGGACTGAGGATAGCTCCAGAGAAAAATCAGAGAGGTGTTCCTCTCTTCTTCATTATAAGTATAGAAGGAAATTGGAGCAACCTCTTTGGTTTATACCAAGGAGGATACCATGGACAAGCTACGACAGTATGAAACGTTCTCCAGTGTTGCAAATATGGATGAACACATAAGCAAGGTGCTGGCTCATTTTGAACTGAGCAAGAATGAAAGGGAGCTCTTATGGCTTCTGGCAGGTCATTCAGTGAAGTTCGTAGGAGTCAGCTTCTTAAAGTTGGACTCAATGGCAGGAGCTTTGGGGTTATCGAAGAAGACTATTCAGAGAGCTCTCATGGCTCTTTCTGATCAGGGGATCATTAAGCGTATACGAACGATTAGACCAGTTAGAGGTGGCTTTGGAGCTTCTCTTAC
>ENA-ORXC01001921-ORXC01001921.1-marine-metagenome-genome-assembly--contig:-NODE-1921-length-11682-cov-58.682292_pt1 | contig 11682 bp, 9 predicted proteins | sample MGYA00237865_ERZ511478 | MGnify/ENA metagenome assembly ERZ511478 | reverse complement strand
GTAGCGCTGGGTAATCACTCGTATAAAAAGGTAAATGCCAAAGGCCGAGAAAACCTTTACTTCTATAAAGATGGGAGACTTATAAAAGCAAGTATAGACGGTGGGATTATACAATTTGAACTCGTAGCCACGGCTAAGATGTAAAAGTTCAATTATAAGAATGTGTAGAAATAAAAAAAACCTTACAATCATTTGATTGTAAGGTTTTTGTGACCTCGACAGGATTCAAACCTGTAACCTCTTGAGCCGTAATCAAGTGCGCTATTCAGTTGCGCCACGAGGCCTTTTAGAAACAATAATTACTTGTTTGTTTCGGGGTGCAAATATACAATCATTTTATTGTTACACACAAGAAAAAGATAAAAAAAATGAGATTGTTTTAAACTCAAAACGATAGTTGTCATTCATTCAGCGTTTTACAATATTGATTAATTTATAGCACAAACTTTTGTATATCTTAGTACTATAAATACTCGCTTTATCTATGCAAATTTCAGACTACATAAGAGACGTTCAAGACTTTCCTAAAGAAGGAATTACTTTTAAAGATATAACACCTTTGCTGGGAGATAAGACCGCTTTCGCGAAAGCGGAAGAAATTCTATACACACTAGTGCCAGAAGTAGCAATAGATGTTGTGGTAGGAATTGAAGCGAGAGGTTTCTTTTATGGACCACTACTTGCAAAAAGACTCAATGCTGGATTTGTACCCGTACGTAAGCCTAATAAACTACCTTATACTACCATTAAGAAAGAATATGATCTCGAGTATGGTACAGATGTACTAGAGATGCACAGTGACGCTATAAAGCCGGGAGATAAAGTGTTATTACACGATGATGTACTCGCCACGGGAGGGACGGCTGCTGCAGTAGTTGCAATGATTGAAAAACTAGGGGGAGAGGTAGTACAGTGTAATTTTATTATAGAACTCGATTTCTTAAATGGTAGAAGCAAGCTGCCAGGTAAACACGTTGCTGCTGCTATAACGTATTAAAAACTGTACTGAAGACTAAAGTTAGGAGTGATCCCTAAAGATTTTACCGTAATTTTTTGAATTTCATCATTGCTATTTATGAGATAATAGGTGTTGAGTATATTATTGTTGTCTAGTAAATTCCATATAGAGGCTCCTACTTGTACATTTTTAGAAAACAGCTCAAATTTATAAATAGCAGATACGTCAAATCTCAAAAAGCTATCTGAAACACTGCTGTTAGGTAGGTCATATATGATTTGACCATCTACAATAGGGTTTTCTTCTCTTGGGCTGGTGAGAGGTGTACCCGTACGCCAGTTAAAGCCTAGTGAAAATTTAAAATCATTAATAGTATACGTAGAGCCGTAGGTGAGTGAGTGCCTTATATCTGTATTATTTGGGAAGCGTCTACCATTATTTAAACTCTCAAAATCAAAATTATTCTTACTAAAAGAGTAGGAGAGCCAGGTTCCAAATTTTTGAAACTGTTTGTTTACTAAAAAGTCTATACCCATCACATCATATGAGCCTACCGCATTTGTAAATTGAAACTGATTTTGAAAACCTTGACTACGTGAAGAAATTCCATCTACCTTTTTAATATATCCTTCTACACTTAACAGCCATTTACTCTTTGTATAGTCGAGGCTTACAGAAGCTTGTTTGCTTTTTAAAATAGGAAACGAATCATCATTTGCCGCAATCCAGCGACTACGTTGCAATCCTAAAAAGTCATTAGGTTGATCAATTATTTGAAAAATAGACTGACTTTTAAACTCTCCCAAAGCACTTATTTTTAAAAAACTCAAAAACCGCTGGCTAAAGCGTACTCTAGGCTCTATAATGATGGTATTAAAAGTATCGAGATAATTACCTCTTACTCCAGTTATAAATTGTGTCCCTTTTGAGGGAGAGAGGTAAGAAAGTTCAGAATAGAGGCTATGTGTACGTATTACGTCGCGCTCATTACTAAAAAAGATGGGCCTATTAGTTTGTGCTAAGTTACGTGCGCCCACCTCTGTAAATTGATAGCCATTGTTCCAGATAAAGGTATCGGAGAGTTTGCTGCTTAGCTGAAGTTTTACTCCTACATCTAGTACTTCGTTTTCTTGATCTAGTTGTTGTCCGTTTTCTAAGTTAAAATTACGTGCATTAAGATTGTAATTTGATAGATAAAGCTCTACATCTGTCGTGTGTTTTTTGTTCCAGTTTCTGGTGTAAACTAGTCTTGCACCATTGTTACTCTGGTTAATACCGCTACGCTCATTTATTTCTAAGGCTCTAATGGTCTCATCATACCCTAACTTATTATAGATTGTGGTTGCACTAAGCTTAAGTTTGTCCTTTTTTGAAATATCATAAATAAGATTTGTGCTTACATCATAAAAGTAAAAATTGAGATCTGAGACTTGTGATTCTTTATCACTGTTAATACTCAAGTCTGTATCTTGAAAAATACGATCGGTATAGCTTGTATATGTAGGGCTTTGTATGAAATCAGTATTAGAGCGTCTTGCAGAAAGAGAGAGGGTAAGTTTTTTTGAGACCGGAAGTGTAGCAAATCCTTTAAGATGAAGCAAGTTTGCACTCACACTGCCCTCATAATCTGTAGCGACTTTATCATCTAGTTCAATATTTATAGTACCAGATACACCATCTCCGTATCGTGCGCTTGTGCCATTTTTAATAACTTCTACACGCTTTGTTAGGTAAGGATTAAAGGCAGATATAAGACCAAAAAAATGTCCGGATTGATACATTTTAATACCGTCCCATAAGATAAGGTTTTGATCATTTGTGCCTCCACGTATATTTACATCAGATACGGTTTCTTCTGTACTAAAAATACCGGGTAATGCTTGTACAGCTTGCAAAACATCAGGTTCTATTATGCCTGGTAGTATCCCAAATTGTTCTGGGATGATACGCGTGATTCCAGATCTGGATTTTGAAATCCCTGTTGTAAGTAGGTTAGATATGTAAATCTGGTCAAGTTCTTGTACCTCATTAATGATATTTTCTGTAATAACTATAAATCGCTCATTAAGAAAATCAAATGTGAGATCTGTATTGTTCTCAATATATTCAAGTGCTTGCGTGAGTGTAGACCCTTTAGATATATCTTTTATATATGTGGGAGCTACAATATGATCTGCATAAGAAAAGCTTACATTAAAAATAGCCTCTAGATTATTTAAAACTGTAGCTAGCGGAAGCGTTGCTGTATTTTGTTCTTGAGATTTTAGATCAGAAAAAAATAAACAACAAAGTAAAGTGAAGAATGTAAGTACACTTTTTTTAGTCACGTGATAAAGTTACCTTATTTCCCTGTTTTTTATGGGATAAATTAAACGGTAAGCTTATTGACTTTAAAGCAATCTCCATATCAAGATGTGTAAATGTACCTGTAAAGAGTAGGTTTTCTACTTCTTTATCTAAAGATACAGTTACGTTATAATGTCTCTCAAATTCTTTAAGTACTTCACCTAGAGGTGTTTTTTCAAACGAGGTTTCATTAACTATCCAAGAGGGTTGAGATAGCGCAGTACTTGTATTTGTACTAGCTATTTTTACGCTTTCGCGAAAGCGGTCTCCAGGTTTTAATATCACAGTATGCTCACCAGTATCAACTTGTACTGATCCCTCGTAGCAGTATACTTCAAACTTATCATCTCTATTGCGCACATTAAACTGGGTCCCTAGTACTGAAATCACACCATTAGAAGTCTCAACGCTAAATGTAGCACCCTTTGCCACCTGAAAGTAGGCTTCGCCATCTAGCGTCACAGCTCTAAATTCATCCCAAGTCGCTGGGTCATAATATAAATCAGACATTGCATTAATCGTAACAATAGAATTATCTGGTAAAGTCACAACCTCTTTTTGAGCAATGGCAGTTGTTACCTCAACGGTTTGTTGTGATAATGTAGTAGCATAATAAATACCTGCAAACAAGATGAGAATTGCCGCGACTTTAAGAAATGGCTTGAGATAGATTATTCCAGATTTTTTCTTGGTGTCTAAGCTAGTCTGTAATCTCTCATACTCTTGTGTAGCCTTATATGCTGGTGGTACAAGCTGTTTTGTGGTCTCTGCGATACGCACAAAATCTTCGTAATCCTCAAGACGCTTAAACTCCTGAAGCTCTGCCTCAGACAGCTCATTGTCTAACCACTTTGTTATTAATTGTTCTCTTTCCATAGTATTACCTGTGTATATAACAGTGAGTATTGAGAAAGTCCTACTTAAGTTCTGTAATTTCTTTTTTAAGCTTTGCCAGCGCCCCGTAGATGCGCTTTTCTACAGCCTTTTTTGAGATGCCTAGCATCTCTGCTATTTCTTTATGTTTTTTACCTTCTATTCTGTTTAATAGAAATGCGCTGCGTTGTGCCTCACTTAGTTTTGCAATGGCAGCTTGTAATCTTGCATTGTATTCTTGTTCTTCAAGCACAAACTCTGGCGACTCATTTGTATAATTTTGAGGTTTCGTTTTCTGAAACTTTAAAACAACCTTTTGATGTGCATAAGCATTTAACGTGAGATTATTTGCAATGGTAAAGAGGTAACTTTTTGCTTTTTCTTCAGGTACTTTTGAGCAATTTTCCCATAACTTCACAAATGCTTCTTGCACCTTATCTTCAGGGCTGTAGAGGCTCCCGTACTTGTAATATAGAAAATTAAAGAGGTTTTTAGAATGCGCCATAAAGACTCTGTTATAAACAGTTTCCTTACATACGCCTTCTGTGTTTTTTGTGCTCATTAATAGTGCAATATTAAATAAACGTACATAATTACTGCGGTTAGGTAGGAGTTTTTTAAATCTAGATGTTCTATAATTGTAATCATAGAATCGATTACCAATTATGAGTACTAAAAAACTGTCTTTGCATTTTATCACTACAAGCCTTCTTTTATTAGGAGTGCTTTTAGGTACCTCTAGTTGTCAAGATGACTTATCTCAAGATGAAGACTTTGTTGATGTTATAGACGAGGCAAATGCGAGCGCACAGTTATTACAGTATATTAATAACGTAGCACTTAATGATGGCTCTGTAGATAATATCATAGACAGAGCGAGCTGTCTCGAGATGGTACTGCCTATGACTATAGAATTAGGACCATCTACGTTTACAGTAGAAAATGAAGAAGATCTTATCACGGTAGAGGAGTATCATTATGAAAACCCCGCAGATTCTATTACGATAAACTATCCAGTAGATGTAATTTTAATGAACCACGAGGTGGTTACCGCTAGCTCACAAGATGAAATGGATGCGCTTGTAGCAACTTGTAGTGACCCTAGTATTGCAGATATAGATATAGAATGTGTAGACTTTGATTACCCAATCACGTTTAATACGTTTGACCCAGAGTTTCAAGTAGCAACGACTGTTACCGTTACGAGTGACGCAGAGATACTTGAGTTTATAAGCACATACACAGGCACAAGTACGGTGATAGGACTTACGTTTCCCATCACTCTTATTAACCACGACAGTACAAGTACAGAAATAGTAAATTATAATGAACTAGAAGAGGCACTTGCTACTGCTATCTCAAGTTGTGATGAAGATGATGGCATAGACTTCGAGACACAACAAGGCTGCCCACAAGAGCAAATAGATCAATATCTCACAAGCTGTTACTGGCAAATCACATCATATAATGAGGAAAATACGTTAAGTAATTATACCTTTTTCTTTAGTGTAGATAATGGTTATATGTTCTTTTATGATGTAAATACATTTGTTGAGTCTACCTGGTCTACCTCACAGTCTGATCAAGGAGGTGTACTCTCTTTTCCGAGTATCGCGGTGCTTAGTCAGGAGTTACAAGGCGACTGGACAGTTACAGAGTGCAGCACCACCACATTATTAATGCAGCGAGGTGATGACACACTAGTTTTTGAACGAAACTGTTTTAATGAACCACTTGACTGTTTTACAAGTTCCATACTGGGTGTTTGTGATAATGGTACTACAAATGAAGCCAGCCTAAATCTTGAAGCAGCTCTTTTAGGTTGTGATACCACAGAGGTAAATGTAGATTACTACATTTCTGAAGCAGATGCAATGGCAGAGATAAATGCTATTCCAAATCCAGAAACGTATGAGTTTACTGGTGATATAGTAATCTGGTCTCGTATAAGTTTACTTAGTGATCCTAGTACATATAAAATTATATTCTTAGACCTCACTGTGGTAGATTGTTGTGATAATCCACAATTATACTTGGAAGATGCTATTATATATATGCCACTTTCTGAGTATCCACTTGAGCTTTTAAGTGGTTATTACAATGAGAATGCTCTTAATGAGTGCGTGGTAGATAGAGATGGTAACGACCACTGTTCTATCGCTTTCTCACAAGACGACTTTACTATACCAGTGACAGATGAAAATATGCTTGTGCAAGGAAATGCATATTCTATAAGTATATGGTTTAAAATGCAGAATGAAATTGCAGGAGATTACGAGGTGTTTTTTCAAAAAGGAACCACAACGGGAGAAGGCTTTCAGCTGGGAGTATATGACTTAAACACACCTTTGTTTTCATCTGGAAACTTTAGCATATGGGATGAAGACTGGGCAAACGAGACAGACGTTGCTTGGAATAATACAGACTGGCATCACCTAGTTGTTACCGTAGATGAGGGTAACACTGTAAAGCTTTATAGGGATGGCATTTTACGTAATGAGGTAGTAAATGCAACGCTAGATATAGGCAACACAGCACTTAATGTATACACACTTGGACAGGGCTTTCAAGGTCATCTAGATGACCTTAGAGTTTATAACAGTACTTTAAATCCTACTGAAATCAATCAACTCTATGCTTTAGAGGGAGATTGTTACACCTGTCTATAGAGCAGCTCAATTTTTAAGGTTATTGAGCTGTATAAAGGGCTATCTTCTCAGATAGCCCTTTATTTTTGATGGTTCTTACAGTATTACGCTTTCGCGAAAGCGTAACTATGAGCATTTCTTAATTAGTATCTCCTGTGGTTTTTTCTACATTAGGTAATCTATAGCTTTTTACAGCTCCCAGAAGTCCTATTATGGATAGAGCAAGTATCACACTCTCAACAGAGACTAGTGATAATACAGCACTTAGACCACCAGTGACTAGAAGTATGAGACCTATAATTGTATTACTTACAGAGACATAATTTGTTCTCTCATTACCACTTGCCATATCTATAATGTAGGTTTTTCTCCCTTGACGCACACCGCTATGAGCAACTCCTAAAACAAAGAAAGCAATAGGGTATAGCCAGAGTTGCGTTTTAAAATCACCAGCAAATGTGATTATTAAAAAAAGGATTAAACCACAAAGCGATGCTATGGTAACGGCATATGCCATTGTGTTTTTACTAGACTTATCTGCCAGTTTACCCCAGTACGGGGAGCTCACGATAGATGCAAGGCCATTTGATATAATAAGTAAGCCTAGTAAATAACTCGTGTCTTTTACACTATTTTGAGCAACAGTAACATAAAACGGTGCAGAGAGTGCAGAGCAGAGCAAAAGAGATCTTGCTATAACAAAATCTCGTAGATGTTTATCATCTTTTAATAGTTTAAGATTATCTGCTATACTGTTTTGCTCGCCAGCCTCATTTTCAATAGGAGTGGGAAACTCTTTTACAGAAGCATATATTACAGAAGCAATAATCCACATTGAGGCTGCAAAGAAAATTAGGTTAGTATAAAACTGAATGTTTTCTGTTGTTTTTGAAGTGTAGGTTATATACAGCCCAGATATAAGTACTAGTATGCCAGAAAAGGAGGAGGTATAACCGCCTAGTCTCCCTCTACGAGTTTTTGGTATCGTTTTACCCTTAATATCTTTAGAACTTACTGAGGCAAGACTACGAGCTAAACTAAAAATGATTAAACAAACTATGATTAACCAGCCAGCCACTTTTTTATCAAAGTGTAATGAGACGAGACCTATAGCAGCAATGGCTACCCCTTGTATTATAGAACCTACTACCCAAATGTATTTACGTATAGGTTTTTTCTTTACGTAATTTGAGATTGCTACCTGAGGGATAAGAGCGCCAGACTCCCGTATGGGTACAATAAGACTTATAAGAAACACAGGAGCATTTACATAATTCATTAACCAAGTGAGTACTGTTTTTGGGTTACTCAGGGTGTCACCTAGTTTTGTAAAAGTGTGAGTAAAGAGTATGGTAAAAAAATTACTAGCTACGTGATTGCAAGCCTCATCTGTTATGCCCTTGCATACACGATCTTTACTTTCATTATTGAGGTAATCATAAAGTTTATTAAAAGTAGATGTAAGCATATGGTATGACTAAGTAGGAGGTATGTTTCTTATACTGATCCTAAATATACGTTATTTTACAAGGCGTTTATGTAGAATGATATGTTACCGTTATATATACGCTTTCGCGAAAGCGTAAAAAAAAAGAAGACCTTACGATCTTCTTTTTTTTAATTGTACTCTCACTACCGTTATACCTATAAGGATAAGCAATATGCTTGCGGCGGCTATTTTGCCAAATATAAGCCATAGAAGCCAGTAGGCTAGTAGCAGTGCACTAGCATAAAAAGAGACTGCTAGTAGCATTACAAAGTATAAGGCTATTGTTTTCATTTACTCGGTATTCTTATTTTGTCTTAGGCTCAAAAACTGGTAATAGCTTAGTTGATACTTCGCCAAAACCTATGCGCGGGTAATCCTTAGACTTAGAGTAACCACGTATAATTACCGTGTCATTATCTTCTATAAACTTGCGGTCACCACCTTCTTTAAGTTTTACCGGTTTCTCACCTCTCCACGATAACTCAAGCATAGAACCATATGAGTCTGGTGTAGATCCAGATAGTGTACCACTACCCATCATATCTCCAGCATTTACAGGGCAACCATTTACTGTATGGTGTGCAAGTTGCTGGCTCATATTCCAGTACATATATTTAAAGTTAGACTTACACACAGTAGTCTCCTTCATACCTTCTGGCTGTAATGCCACCTCAAGGTTAATATCAAAACTCTTTTTACCTTCAAACTTAAGGTAAGGTAAAAGCTCTTTTTTAGGCGCTGGACTTTCTACTCTAAAAGGCTCAAGAGCATCTAGTGTCACAATCCACGGTGAGATAGATGAGGCAAAGTTTTTTGCAAGAAACGGTCCTAGTGGCACATATTCCCATTTTTGAATATCACGTGCACTCCAGTCATTAAAGAGTACAAGGCCAAAAATATTTTCTTCGGCTTCTTCTGTAGAGATAGATTCTCCCAGATTATTTGCATCTGTTGTTATAAAAGCCATCTCAAGTTCAAAATCTATAAGTCTTGATGGGCCAAATATTGGGTTTGTCGCACCGTTAGGTAGCTTTTGTCCTTTTGGTCTGTGTACTGGTATTCCAGATGGTATTACAGAAGAGCTACGACCGTGATATGCGACAGGTAGGTGTAACCAGTTAGGCATAAGCGCGTTTTCTTCTCCACGGAACATTGTACCCACATTAGTCGCGTGCTCTATACTTGAGTAAAAATCTGTGTAATCACCTATTTGTACTGGTAGTTGCATTTCTACCTCTTCTAGTTTAAAGATAACCACGTCACGATCTTTTGCATTGTCACGCAGTGCAGCATTGCTCTCCTCAAAGATTTCAGAAATGCGGTTACGTACGAGTCGCCACGTCTTGCGACCATCTGCAATAAAGTCATTAAGGGTATCTTGTAAAAAGATATCATCTGTAAGAGGTATGCCCTCAAAGTATCCTAGTTGGTGTAGCGCACCTAGATCTATTGCATAATCACCTATGCGTGTACCTATTGTGATTACATCATCACGAGTTAAGAACACCCCAAAAGGAATATTCTGTATGGGAAAATCTGTATTCTTAGACGTGTCTAACCACGTTTTTCTAGAAGGATCGTTTGCAGATAGAGGCATTCTATATGTTTTAATAAGTTGTTTGTAAATCTCTTCCTCAAATATATGATTTATAGCATTCTTAAAAAGAGATTGTAGTATTTTTGTATCACTTTAACAAACATCTTAAATATGCAACGAGATACCGCCATTTTTGACCTAATACAAGAAGAAAAAGAACGCCAACTTAATGGCCTTGAGCTTATTGCTTCAGAAAACTTTGTGAGTGACCAGGTAATGGAAGCCGCAGGATCTGTACTAACTAATAAATATGCAGAGGGGTATCCCGGTAAGCGCTATTATGGTGGTTGTGAAGTAGTAGACGAGGTTGAGACACTAGCTATAGAGCGTGCAAAAGAGCTTTTTGGAGCAGCTTATGCAAACGTACAGCCGCACTCAGGTTCTCAAGCAAACACGGCAGTTTTTCACGCTTGTTTAAAACCAGGAGATAAATTTTTAGGTTTTGACCTTGCTCACGGTGGTCACTTAACACACGGGTCGCCAGTAAACTTTTCTGGTCGCTTATATAACCCTGTTTTTTACGGAGTAGATAAGGAAACAGGATTACTTAATTACGATAAAATACAAGAAATAGCAACTGCAGAGCAGCCTAAAATGATCATAGCAGGTGCCTCTGCATACTCACGTGAGATTGATTATAAACGCTTCCGCGAAATTGCAGACTCAGTAGGCGCCATCCTTCTTGCCGATGTTGCTCACCCAGCAGGTCTTATTGCAAAAGGAATCATAGCAGACCCTATACCACACTGTCACGTAGTAACAACTACTACGCACAAAACACTAAGAGGGCCACGCGGTGGAATGATACTTATGGGTGAAGATTTTGAAAATCCTTTTGGAATCACACTTAAGAGTGGAAAGAAACGTATGATGTCTTCTCTACTAGATAGTGGTATTTTTCCAGGGAACCAAGGAGGACCATTAATGCACGTGATAGGAGCAAAGGCAATTGCCTTTGGAGAAGCACTTACAGATGAGTTTTTACACTATATGGTGCAGGTTAAGAAAAATGCAACTACACTAGCAGATGCACTTGTGCTTAAAGGGTATGACATTATATCTGGAGGTACAGATAACCATATGATGCTTATAGACCTACGCAATAAAGATGTAACGGGTAAAGCTGCCGAAGAAGCGCTTGGTAAGGCAGACATTACGGTAAACAAGAATATGGTTCCATTTGATGATAAGTCACCATTTGTAACTTCTGGTATACGCATAGGTACTGCTGCAGTAACTACACGTGGTCTTGTAGAAGGTGATATGCACGAGATTGCAAACTTTATAGACAAGGCAATACAGCACCACGATAATGACGAGGTGCTAGAAAACGTAGCAAAGAGTGTAAACGAGATGATGGGGCACAGACCATTGTTTAAAGCATAATAAACACATATATTATATAAAAGCCAGTAATTATATTGCTGGCTTTTTTTATGTTTGTTTGTAACAAAAGCTTAAAAGCGTACACCTACCGTAAGAGATTAAGATTTATGAAACATATACATTTTAACAAGAATAATTGGTTCTGGGTAACACTATTAGTACTTTCTCTTGTATGCATACTCGCAGGCACCTTTGAGTTTTATGAATTTGAAAATCCTGGTATAAATAGGAAGATTGCAGCAGCTGGCTTCTTGCTACAGGTGATATATTTTTTTCGATTTTTTATCTATAAGAATGATGTACAGGTTACTAAAAATATAATAATGATACGTCTCAACTCGTGGAATGGTAAACGCATATATTTTGACCACATCGCTAGTACAAA
>ENA-ORXC01001920-ORXC01001920.1-marine-metagenome-genome-assembly--contig:-NODE-1920-length-11687-cov-4.133678_pt1 | contig 11687 bp, 10 predicted proteins | sample MGYA00237865_ERZ511478 | MGnify/ENA metagenome assembly ERZ511478 | reverse complement strand
GCATACGAGATATTGGCGTGACTGGAGTTCAGACGTGTGCTCTTCCGATCTCTACAGGAATATTCGTCCAACGCGATGTCACGCGTGCAATATCCTCCTGAATTACCTCCTCGCGTAGAATGCGACGCTTTTTCTGCAACTTTTTAAGGCGCTTCGTCTTGCTCGCAAGCTTTTTTTCAAGCAGTGGAATACTGCCATAGCGAATCTCAGCGGCACGCGTTAGATCTGTCTCAATCTCTGCATTTTCAGCTTCCTTTGCCAGCTCTGCTAACTCTTCTTTAATTGCGCGAATGCTCAACAATGCCTCTTTTTCATTTTTCCATTTAATTTCAAGCTCACGTGACGACTCTTTAATCTCGGCAATCTCACGCTTAATTTCTGCAATTCGTTGACTGGCTTCTTCTTTTTTGGTATCACTTGCTACACTCTGATTTTCTTTAGAGTCGAGATCGCTCTGTAATGCTGTTTCCTCAATTTCGAGAAGCATAACTTTGCGGTGTGCCTCCTCAAGTTCTGGCGGAAGGTTATTGAGTGCAATTTTCAAAGACGCTGCCGCTTCGTCAACAAGATCAATTGCCTTATCAGGAAGGAATCTATCAGTAATATATCGCGAAGAGAATTGGACAGCCGAAGAGAGTGCCTCATCAGTAATGCGCACGCCATGATACAGCTCGTACTTGCTCTTCAGACCGCGCAAAATAGCGAGCGTGTCGTCTTCTGAAGGCTCTGGCACCCTAATAGGTTGGAATCGGCGAGCAAGGGCCGGATCCTTCTCAAAATGCTTCTGGAATTCATTAAGCGTCGTTGCTCCAATCGCACGGAACTCACCACGAGCAAGGCCAGGCTTCAGCATATTGGCTGCATCCATGGTGCCTTCTGATGCACCTGCTCCGACAATCGTATGGATCTCATCGATAAAGAGAACCACCTTACCTTCAGCAGCCTCGATTTCTTTCATTATTTTCTTGAGGCGATCTTCGAATTCACCACGGTATTTCGTACCAGCGAGCAGAAGACCCAGATCGAGCACGATGAGCTCCTTATCCTTCAATGAATCTGGAATATCGCCCTTGGCCATACGTAGTGCCAATCCTTCAACAATGGCTGTTTTACCGACGCCTGGCTCACCGATCAGTAATGGGTTATTCTTCTTGCGCCTAGAGAGGATCTCGATCATGCGCATGATTTCCTTATCACGCCCAACAACGGGGTCAAGCTTGTCATCTTTGGCCATTTGAGTAAGGTTGCGCGAGTATTTAGTGAGCACTTTGAATCCACGCTTGGTTTTACCCTGACGGTCTTCTTCGCGCAATGCGAGAATAATCTCTGCAATTTCTTTTTGATCTAGTTTGAATTTTTGTAAAATATCACGTGCCTCTGATGGGACCTCGTTGGTTCCCATAAAGAGATGTTCAGTAGAAATAAAATCATCTCCCATTCCTTTAGCAATACGTCCCGAGAGTTCTATAATCTGAGCCAAATCAGGAGTGAGATACAATTGAAAACTGGCTGAAAGGGTATCAGCCGAAGGGGCTTCCGTATCCTCACTCTCGAGCGACTCGACGAGCTGTTCTGACAACAATAACGTATCAATATTCAATCGATCAAGAAGAGCGACAACTATGCCTTCATCTTGCAAAATAAGCGCTGCGAGGAGATGTACCGCAGTAACATGTGTTTGACCGCGCTCCACAGCGAGCTCGTGGGAACGCTGGATGGCTTGCTTGGCCTTGGTGGTGAAGTTTGAAAATGGTGGCATTGACATAGGTATATAACATGCGAGATTGCTCGACTTTTTCTAGTTAACGCTATTCTAACAATTGTTTGATTAATGACTCTATAATAAGCGAAAAGATTATTTTTGACAAGTTTTTTGTGTGCGTAGAAAATATGTAAATTATGCTTTCACATAGAGTTGCCCCCAATGATGCACACCAACATCAGGATTATCTCTGTGCTCGAATCCATTTGTGAGTGCGTGATTGCGCGAAATATCAGGATGAACGATTAAATCAACATGGGGCCCCATGGCACTATACGAATCCAGCCAATCAATGACGAGTAACTTCCCACCCTTTTTCAGTAATCGATGGGCCTGCGCAAAAAATACATGAGGCTCCTCGAGCTGGAAAAGCGTATTGGCAATCACAACAACATCAGCAATACCATCGTTCAAAGCGATACCATCTAATGCGTCGAGATCGCTCCATAGCGTCGTTACATTATTGAGCCCTGCACGCTGCATATCAGACTGGAGACGCTTAACGAGTTCTTTCTGAATCTCCAGAGCATAGACATGCCCCGCCTCACCCACGAGCTCGGCAAGTGCCTGTGTGTAATACCCAGCACCAGCACCAGCATCAACGGCGATCATCCCGGGAGTGATACCGAGATAGCTGCAATTACGTTTAGGGTTTGAAAAATCATTGGACATAACACTAATATATGCACGCATTTTCTATTCATGCATGACACATATTGTACCACATCACATAATTAGCTCGAGAAAATAATTGGGGAATGAAAAAATCTCTTGCAGCAATACTACAAGAGATTCAAAAAAAACTGTACCTTTAGTATCTTTATATCCTAAAAGGTTAAAAAGTTGCAAGTATATCACTGAAACCGTCGTTTTTAAACTCTGTTATTTTTCCACCTGAGGTGGGATCGTAGGATATCATATATTTACCAACAAGCACCTCTTGCCTACTCTGGGCAAAAGCCAGTAAATTTATCCAATCTTTTTGAATTTCCGATAACATAAATTCATCAATCAGATATGAAATATTTATCACCGGTATTTGAAACGCTTTATTAATGCCTGAAGTATGGCTGAATCGACATAATCGCTTATCATATCGATAAAACGTAGGTGTAATACCGTCAACCACAAGAACAGGTGCGTCCTCATACATAAATACAAAACCATATGTTTTAGAGATTGCGTGTAACAATGGGGCTATTTTTGGTTTGAAGCCATACATAGACTCACAATCTCCCGGAAAAAGATTCAACCGCGCCTGATTGCTTATCTGATAATTATTAGAAGCTATTATAGCGTCACGATATTGCTTGTTTCTAAAAATTATATTGACTTGCAAGCGATTCATTTTCAATAGCAATTCTTTTACAGGTTTAGAGTTAAAATTATAGAATCGAGAGCCGTCTACGATTCTATTAAATACGCTATCTGGAAGACCATTAGTCACACTCGTAACACTGGATGCTTGTCTATTTGTTTCTTCCATCAAAATCGAAGGGCTCTTATCACTATTATAATGAATAACTTCACTTACACGACTACCCCTTGGTGACTTCTGTTCTATAAATTCAATAGTATAACCTCGTGAAAAATTAAAAGTATATTCAGGAGTATCCCCGACTGAAATAGTGCCACCAGAATCAGAATTATAACTTATCACCCCTCCATCGACCGTGACCGATTGAGCAATGCCGTGATAAGCAAGCACTTCCATAGCAGAATTTTGACGGTCAGTAGGTGTAACGCCTGCAGGTAATAGGACCTCGGGAATCCAATCTCCCCGCGTTGATATTGAAACAAACATGCAAAGTTCAGCATTGTACTCCCATTTTGTTGGTGTGATGCTCCGGTTTGAAACACCCGTGTACATAATCACATCATCTCCCTCCAGACTGATTACGACATGGCTGACCCATTCCGGTGTCACGTCTTGAGTTGCCGCAGCGACGAGCTCTTCGGTTGAGTCAAAATTACACGTCGCCTTATGTGCATCGCGCAATAACTGCTCTGCCTCGACAGTTACAAAAAGCTGTTGTTTCTCCGCCACTGCAAACTGCGCATTGGCGACATTAGAAATTATAAGCGCGATTAGAAGCAGCGCTATGCTTTTGATAAATAATTTCATGGTATGAAATTTTTTATGAATAATTCATGTATATCAGAGCATTATAGATAGAGAAAAGATTGGCCCGCACCCCACAAATGAGACTCCACTGTTAGGTATAGATGCTACACTACACACCTATGAGAAAAAGAAGAACATTCACGCCTGAAATGAAGGCAAACATAGTATTAGAAGCATTACAAAGTAGTAAAACACACAATGAAATAGCTCGTACACACCAGTTATCACCTGGGGTACTTGATCGTTGGAAAAAGAAGTTTCTTAACAATGCCTCACAGGTATTTGAGAAGCATACTCAAGAAAAAGAGAAGGATAGGAAAATTAAGAAATATGAGCATGTCATAACGAAAATAACCACACAAAATGATTTTTTAGAACGTGTCTTGGCGAGCTTGGAGTAGGCCTGACCAAGAAGAAGGAATGGATTACTACTCATCAGAAAAAGACACCATTGTCATGGTGTCTAGAAGCATTACAGATATCAAAACAAGGTTGGTATCACCAGAAACAAGATACATCCATACAGGATGAAAAGATCAAAGATGAGATAGAAGCAATACTCACCGTGTCCCCATACTATGGCTATCGGAGAGTCACTCATGAACTAAGGCGGCAGGGTAAACAATATAATCACAAACGAATACTACGTATTATGGGAGAATATTATCTCATACAACCCAAGAAGATCAGAAGAAATCCACGTACTACCAATAGTAACCACAAGCTGATAGTCTATTCTAATGAGATCAAATATCTTGGTACGGTAATACCAGGATGGGTGTGGGTGGCTGATGTTACATATATTCCCGTAGCTCATCGCTGGTGTTATCTAGCACTGATTATGGATCAATCATCACGTAAGATTGTAGGATGGTCATTACAAGATCATATGAGGAAAGAATTGTGTATTGAAGCACTGCAGATGGCACTACAGAACAATCCAGCACCCAAGTACCACCATTCAGATAGGGGTGTACAGTACTGTAGTTATGATTACATTGATATACTCAAAGACAACAGTATTACACCGTCTATGGCTGATACAGGGGTATCAGTTGATAATCCTCATGCAGAGTCACTTAATCGATCTATCAAGGTAGAAGAAGTCTATTTGAACTATTACGAAACTCTTGAAGAAGCACGTGAGTGTATTGGTCAGTATATCTCGTGCTACAATACCAAAAGACTTCATTCATCATTGGGGTATATGCCACCACTTGAGTTTGAAGCTCATCATTATTCAACATTAGCTAATATTGCTTAATGGTGAGTCTCAAATTGGGGGTGCAGATCAGATATAATTGAAATATTCTTGTTATTTTAAAAGAAATATGCTCTTAGCAAATTATTATGCATACATATTTATAAAAGCCAATGATATTAACCCCGAGAAACTACTGGGTCGAGTATATATTGTGAGGTAAAAAATCCCCCTAATAGCACTGCTATCAGGGGAGTTAAATATTATCTTTCCCTATTAATACTAATAAATAATAGGTATATCGATTTTTGCACCATCTAATCCAAATGCATCAATCTTATCAAAAAAGACCCCCTCTTTTCGGATCCTTAATTTTCCCGAAATATCATAATGGGATTGATTCACGATATTTGTTTGATCTTTTTTTCTTTTTTTTGATGAGATGATTAAGACAGCATCAAAAGATTCGAGGTTCTCATCTAATCTAATTACCGCGATACCAACATATCTAATTTGCTTGTTGATGATTAGTTTTAGGCAATTACATTTCTCAAAAAAACTTACTAGCGAATTTCCTACCAGCACCTTTTCAGTCAAGCTGTATGGATTAACCCCTTCTTGACCTTGCTGGCCAATAGCTTGCTCGCTCGGGAAAATCAAAAATGAAATTGCCAAAGCAATGATCATCTGTTTTGTTCTCATAATTTATGTGTTTATTTTTCGAAATCAAAGCTAGAGCAACCTTGATTTCTATTTTTTAAAGAATTGGTTTTGTGTGCTCTTCATTCTCAAACTAACAGAATACAAACAAAGGTCAATACGCCAATCTGAGCCAACATCCGGAATTGAACCGGAGACCTCATCCTTACCATGGATGCGCTCTACCTACTGAGCTATGTTGGCTTACCCATTTCTTGCACGTCCCCAACTATACCAAGAGCGGCATAGTTGATCAATATATCAAGAGAGAGAACACGTTTATACAATAAATGGAGTAAGGAATGTGTGCGAATGCAATGCCATCATAATAATGAGGAACGTAATCACAAGGATTGCCATTACCGCATGACGCGTATGGTGCATGCGAAATTCAACAATAGATTCGAATATCAAAAGAATGATGAGCAATAGAATCAAGAAAAAATACACGAGCGATATAGCACGCGATGGCTGTGCGAATATTTTTTGCCAACGTGGAATTTCATTAATGTATCCAGATTGATCCAGCTCAGCTAGCGTTTCGATTCCTACGTGGGATACTGGTTGACCCTGATCTTCTACGCCACGAACCTGAGCCTCGCTACTACCAAGCATTACAGGAGTTCGCTCCTCAACACCATAGCTCTTTAGAGTATCATTAATTCTCGCTATGGCAGCTTGCTGCTCAGGGCTAAAGTCGCTCGAATCATTCAAAATAGAGCGGAGAATATCACTGGCACTGGATCGTTGAGTAATAATTGATTGAACTTTACTACTATCAAATGGCTCTTCATTTTCTTGAATGAGGCCCGTATCTACTTTTGATTCTGGTCCTTTTGGTATTTCTAGGCCCTGGCTATTAATGAAATTATTAAGCGCGCTCGGGTCAGATAATCGTTGTGCATTATTCTGAGCTCCTGCGATAATACCAGCTATATCTGGCTCTGCAGATGCTAGATTATCTATAACTGGTACCTCATCTGGAACAGTCGTGACTGCTGGAAGTGCTGTAACTGGCTGTTGATTATTCAATGGGCTGCCGAACATCTGTACAACGAATGTAGTATACCTCCCTTGGTACATACCCGAAGCCTTTCCTATTCCAATCTCCGAATATTTATTAGCGAGAATATTTTTAGCATGAGTTGGTGAATTCATCCATGCCTGATGGACATTTTGTGAATCACTAAAATCAATTGCCAGATTCTCTCCCGCATGGCTATACCCATAGCCAACTTGATTAAACCAGTACCACGGCGTGATTCCATCAGGGCTGTTGTGAGCAAAATATCCAGTATCCAGCATGTGCTGTGCCTTGAGTTGTGCGGCTTCATTCAATATAGGACTAACACGTAATTCCGGAACATTGGCATTGGTCCGCGATTCGTTCGCAAGGTTAAATACTAAGGCATCTTGAATCAAGGCCAAAGGCTTCCACTGATCAACGACAATATTTCCCAAGAAAGAAAGTCCGAATAAGGCCAATCCTACAAAACCAAGCACAAGGGTCGTTACTGTATCAAAAAAATGAGACTTTTTGTTATGCAAAGGAGAAGTAAAGATTGAAGCGTAGGCACGCTCGAAATCCTTTTTACTTACTGGGTTATCTTGTTGTGTATCCGTAGGAGTCTTCATACAAGTCAAGTATTAAAAGCTAGCCATGCTATTACGTACGTCAGTAATTATAATAATATTTAAACACGTATTTATTAAAGGTTTAGCTTATCAAAAATGAGTAACTTACCCCTCATGCTCTACGGCGAACTCACCTTCTCCACCTATAAGTTCATCAATGTTTATCTCATGAATTACTTCCTCATCTGTGACTAATAAGGTGTCCCCTTCAATACTTATATCGGTGATATTAGAGAATCCTTCGGCAAGTCGGTACGACTCAGCGTGTGGATTATCTGGTGCAATCGTCCCACTGACACGCATACGATATATCTCACTCGCGCCTTCTGGTGTATTAACGCTCAGATACACCGTCTCATCAGGCGCTAGAAGCATAATCCCTCCAGGATTCTCAGAATTAACAGGAATGCCATCTAAAAGCAACACCTCATTAATAAGTGAGTCGCCCTCATCGGTTAGACAGGTATATTTCATTAATTCACCATTATTATTGTCATGATTATAAGTAGATGCAACATATACATATTTATTTTCATCGTACTTTGGATCTTTAATAATACCATGCAATGTAGTACCTTGTTCTGGTTGTGCTTCAGAAATTCTTGCGAGTACTGTCTCACTATCATTTGTGATAGCTGTCATTTCTCCATCTGGGCTCGTGGAAATAATTCGCCCAGGATGCGTGTAAACCATTCTCCAATGAGGTATGCCTGTACTCTTTGATGAGATCAGAGGGATTTCAAGATCTTCTTCTTGATTTTCTTGAAATTCAGATGCTGTATTATTTACAGAAGCCGCTTGGTTCTCTGGCGCACTCTCTGTTCCGGTGATATTCGCGTCTGTTGGAAGTCCGTCAATTGATCGCAACGATGAGCGTGATCCGAAGATAGCTGTAACTATAATAATGATTGCCCCAAGAAGGATAATAAGCCCTGTTACTTTAATATTTTTAGTCATATATACATGATTATAGTCGAGGCTCAATAAAAGGCAACAAGGATGTTTATCCACAGATTTGATCCATGTATCCACAATTCTACGAAACACGCTAGGCGTGGCGATATGCTACAATCCAGATTGTTATGTCAGGATCATCATCTTCGCCAAGTAAAACTGTATATAAAAAGACCGAAAAGAAAGATGCGTCGCAAGTTTCTCCTTTTACAAAAGACCACAGCATGCGCATCCCCCCACAGAGCATTGAAGCTGAACAAGCACTGCTGGGCTCAATACTTCTTCGCCCCGTCAATATCAACGACGTGAGTGATAGGGTTTTTGAAAATTCATTTTATGTTGAAAAGCATACTCTTATATATAGAATAATGCTCGAACTCCACAGTCGCCATGATCCTATTGATCTATTGTCGCTTTCCAACCGCCTCAAAGAAAACGGGGAATTAGAAAATATCGGTGGAATGAAATACCTCAACGAACTCATTGACCGTGTCCCCTCGTCAACGAATGCAGAATATTATGCTGACATTGTTGGGAATAAATTTGCGCTACGTAAGCTCATTAATGCGGGTGACTATTTAACGAATCTCGGATTCGATGAGGCGCGCGATATCGAAGAGACCCTCGATCTCGCAGAAAAAAAAGTTTTCGAGGCTACCGAATCCCCAAAAGCTGCTGAATTCATGAACATAAAGGATATCTTGCCAGAAGTCTGGGAGACCATGGAGCGACTCCATGAAAGTAAGGGAGAAATGCGTGGTGTACCAACAGGCTTTAACGGATTAGACAAAAAACTTAACGGGTTCCAAAAGTCAGATCTTGTCATCCTCGCCGCTCGACCATCTATGGGTAAGACGTCCCTAGCGCTGGATATTGCACGCAAAGCCGCAGTAAACGGCAAGGCTCGCATTGGATTCTTTTCCCTAGAGATGAGCGCCCAACAACTTGTCGACAGGATGCTCGCCGCTGAATCACAGGTGGATTTGTGGAAGATTAGAACAGGTAAGAATCTCACCGAAACTGATTTCACAGCCATTCGAGAAGGAATGAGCCGACTTTCTCAAGCTCCAATCTTCATTGACGATAAGCCTGGTAATTCTATTCTCGCCATGCGCGCGACAGCACGGCGCCTCTCCAAACAGCACGGACTCGACATGATTCTCGTTGATTACTTACAGCTTATGACTACATCACGTAATTTTGACTCAATTGTGAATCAGACCACTGAAATCTCACGATCCCTCAAATCCCTAGCGCGTGAGCTTGATGTTCCCGTGATTGCCCTTTCACAGCTCTCGCGTGCAGTTGAATCGCGTGGTGGTAAGCCGCGACTCTCTGACCTTCGCGACTCAGGTGCGATCGAGCAGGATGCCGATGTGGTAATGTTCATTCACAAAGAACGCAACGAGGATGGCGGCGGATACGAGAACCAAGCACAGATTCTCATTGAAAAGCACCGTAATGGCGCAACAGGTATCGTGCCGATGTACTTTGATTCTGCTCGTGCGAGCTTCCTCGATGTTGAAACAAACGAATTCGATGATTTCGTTGATCCTGAACCACCAGAAGACCAATTCTGATACTGATAATTTCTCTCTATGGCAGACCAACCTTTTTCTCATCTCATTCACCTTTTTTCGAAGTTCCCCGGAATTGGAAAACGCCAAGCAGCACGCTTTGCATATTTTCTCATGGATCAACCAATCGGATATATCGAGAATCTCACGCAATCAATGCATCATCTGAAAAAGCATCTCAAGCAATGCCCTGAATCATTTCAGAGCTTTATCGATCCTAATCCTGATATTGTCCTCTCGCCTCTTTTGCGCGATCCTACACGCACCATGCGTGAGCTCATGGTTGTGGTCCGACAACAAGATCTCGATGCTATAGAGAATCATGGTGTATACAAAGGGCAGTATTTCATCCTAGGAAATATGGCGCCAATGATCGATACAGACATGGAAAAGCACGTAAAAATCCGAGAGTTAGAATCTGTAATAAAAAAACGAGGGGAAGTCACGATTCTCCGTGAAGTCATTCTTGCAACTCCTGCGAATCCCGAGGGAGACTACACGGCGAATATCATTATCGGGCGGATCAAGGAGCTCTGTAAACAATATGGAATCAAGATATCTCGCCTCGGTCGCGGCCTGTCCACTGGGAGCGAGCTCGAGTATATTGACAGCGATACTCTAAGCTCTGCCCTGTCCTCACGCTCTTAAAAATGAGCATGGTATAATTCTTATCATATATAACTCAACATCTAATACTCATCCAGCTATTTATGCAAACACTCACTCTTATATTTCTCATAACCCTCATTGTTGTTACGCTCATTTGTGCTTTTCTCTTTTTTCATATTATGGGATTACGTGAAAGAAACCGAGAAGAAGATGTTGATGCCCAATCAGGCATCATTGATCATGTCACGCAGATAGAGAAAGTTATTTCGGATAAGCATCACAGCAATATTCGCATGCTCCTGCAGCAGATTACCGAACTCTCTGATCGTGTTGATACTAAGCTTTCACGTTCATCAGAACAGGTGGTGAGCTCACTCCAGAAGCAAAGTTCACATCATATGAATGTGATTCAGGAGCTCACGGAGAAAATGACACGCTTTGACGAAACCAACAAGAATATCATGGGCTTTGCCGAGCAATTGCAATCACTCCAAGACATTCTCAAGAATCCCAAGCAGCGCGGAATCCTCGGAGAGTATTATCTCGAGACTACGCTCAAGAATGTCCTCCCACCGCGATCATATGCGATGCAGTATGCTTTCCCTGATGGCAGTATTGTTGATGCTGTGGTGCATGTGCGCGATAAAATGATTCCTATCGATTCGAAGTTCTCACTTGAAAATTACAACCGCATTCTCGATGCCAAAGATCCGAGCGAACGCGAGCGCCTCGAAAAGGCATTTAAAAATGATCTGAAATTACGCATCGATGAGACGAGTAAATATATTCTCCCTGAACATGGGACATTGGATTTCGCATTCATGTTCATTCCTCATGAGGCTATATATTATGATCTACTCGTGAACGAGATCGGCGCAATGAAGGTGAATACACAGGATCTCATCGAATATGCCTTTAGCAAAAATGTTCTCATCGTCTCTCCTACGTCATTCCTCGCCTTCTTACAAACTGTGTTACATGGTCTCAAGGCACTCCAGATCGAAGAGCATGCCAAAGAAATCCAAAAACGCGTCGGTGAACTCGCCCGCCACCTATCAGCATACGAGAGCTATCATAATAAATTGGGCAAGAATCTCAGCACGGTCGTCAATCACTACAATGCAG
>ENA-ORXC01001919-ORXC01001919.1-marine-metagenome-genome-assembly--contig:-NODE-1919-length-11689-cov-10.069411_pt1 | contig 11689 bp, 16 predicted proteins | sample MGYA00237865_ERZ511478 | MGnify/ENA metagenome assembly ERZ511478 | reverse complement strand
GTTGCCAAGAAAAAACAAGGAGCGGGTTGTGCTGCAAGTTGTGAACGCGGCCCACGCCAGACCATGACCAGCAGTGAGCTTGCGAAAGTCAATGTGAGGCAAGGGGCTTCGGCTTTGGTGTCCATCTTGGTATCTCGGTTAGCCTTCTGCCTTGATACTCGTTCTGATGTTTGTGGGCCTTCCATGAGGGGCCGCGCGCGACGTTTGTCACATCTGTTTACTGTCGACGACCGGCCCTGAGTTTTCTCACTACTGTTCGGCACTTCTCGAACATGTACCTGCGTCCTTTGTCCCGACTTTGCGCATTGTGAGAAACCTGGCAAGTGAAGCTTCCTGAGGTAGTTGGATGCCTGCATCCCACGCATGCTAAGTCATTGGACTTGTGTTTATCCACTTTGGAGCCATTAAATAGCGGCACCATGCAGATATGAGTATGTAAAATCGGGCCCGTTATTTTTGAACATGAGTTTATCCGAGTATATCTATCCATTATATCAGAGTGCCATTTATTCATGAAAGCCCCTGCTCAGCACGCCGGGCGTCGACGGCGCGTCGCCGTGGAGCATGGGCGACGGCAGCGCGAACGGCCTCCCGCAGGGTGGTGGGCCGGGCTTCGGTTCGCGTGCCAGGTCGGGCGGCGGGTCCGGGTTGGGCGGAAAGTACAGCATCGGGCGGCCGAAGCCGAAGCAGCAGGAGAATTCGGAGAGGCGTCCTCTGGCCGGGAGGCAGAGCAGGACGGCGCGCTACGCTGAAGCGGTGGCCAAAGGCCAGGCGAGGTCGTCACGAAAGAGCGTCGGCCAGAAACCCGGGAAGGGAAAGGGCACAGCGTTGCGGGCGGGGGCGGCATCGGCGTCCTCTCAGCCCATTGACGTGGACGCCGCTGCCGACGGTCCCGACCTGCAGGACTGGCCATGGAACACACGGGCACGGTTTGAGACCAACCTCCCCGTCTTCTTTTCCCCTCGCTTTGCCGGCACCCCACCGCTGCGCATTGCGCACGCTGTCGTCTCGGAGCTGTACCAGTGCCCGTTTGAGGAGGTGGACTCAGACATGGCTGTGATTGTGGTCAAAGGCGCGATGGACAGCCAGGTGCGGGGCTTTACGCTGACGTCGGGGACGCTGTGCGCGGCGCAAGTTGCGGAGTAGCTCTGCGCCGCCATGACACAAGCGCTTCGTTGCGCAACACTTCCAAGCATGGCTCTTGCCATTGTGAGTGTTGTGGAGAAGGAGGCAGCAGCAGCTGCAGAGGCCTCGGGGGTCGGCGTTCACGCCACCGCTGCACCTGCAGTTGCCGCACGTGTCGGAGTCGTTCGGCGTTCGGCGGCGGCCGCTGCCCCAGTGGGTGCCCCGGCGGCACCGTCACAGACACCTCCGGCTTCGACCTCCCCGCTGTCCCCCGTGTGAGGCCGGCGAATCACTTTCCGTACCTCATCGCTCTTTTTATTGTAGTCGGGAGCCGAACCTTGGTTTGTACTGCCGTGGTGGTTCACTTGCGGGAAGGGCCTGGGGGTGCGGCGTCGTGAGGATTCGTGGGGGCTTGCAGCGCACGGAGGTGGAAGAGGTATATGCCGTTAGAATAGAAATGCAGTGTAGTGGGCGCAGAGAGCTTGGCATGCTCCTTTTCTCATCCGTGTCCCGTCGTGGTGGTTCCACTCCTTCCCCCATCCGCACTGCCCACAGAGCATTTTCGCAAGTGTCTCTGGGAAATGGCCCAAACCAAGCGATGGGGAGAGTGCGAGGTGCGAGTGAGCGCACTGGGTAGCGCAGAGAGCGCGCGGGCAGCGAGGCTGCAGCGCCCAACCGCGAAGCCAGGCAGGCACTGTTGCAGTGCGGCCCAGGCGCAATACTGGGATCGCCCAATGGCCGCCAATGGGCACAGACATGAGTCACGAATTCGCAGGAACATGTCATCGAAGTCACCAGGTTCAGAAGGATTGGCGCAGCAGCCACTGGATCTGGAGGAATAAAGCCAAGCAAACGTGGAGATCAACGGACATTCTCGGATTGGTGCCGCACGATGCGTCGAGGGGCACTGTCCTTTCGTCCACCCAGTGAGAGCGCCTATATCTCGCTTGTCGGCGGCGGCGTGTCGCTTGCCGGTGGAAGCGCCTGTTCCCACTGTCCGTCTGATGCTGTAGGCCATCCGGCCTGCTACGGTGGGCCTGTCGCCAGCTGCCCGGAGGATACTTCTCTGTCCGGCTAGGAGCAACCCGCAGCGGCCCCCTCTGGCACTCGCCCATCCGTGGAAAGGCCCCAGGCGAAAAGTCTGTGGTTAGAGTGCGGAAGTCTGTCAGGTTCCCCCCTCCAGTGGGCGCTTCCAGTGGGCTCGTCCTCACGGACAGTACATGATACCATGCTTTCGGACTCACACCACCAGTCGCGGCCGCACTCGTCGGAACAGCCCGAGCACCGAGCCACACTCTCGTCGGGAGCTATGTCATTCTTTCGTGCCTGAACGGACACCCTTTGTCGTGTGCACCTGCGCAGCCAGCTCGGTTTTGGTCCACAGACAAGCCTGTCCGTCTTGGCTTAGGCGTCGACTCGATTTTGGTCGGGAACGCGGCTTTTGCTCCGACTGTGACAGCACCCGTGCGGTACCGCATCATCTCGACCAACGTGTTCTGCGTCGCCTTCCTCGCCCCCTCTGGCGGCTCCGCCCTGCGTCCGCCTCCAGCACAGCGACGCGTGTCACGATTGGTGCGTCCATTGCCGGGTGGACGTGCAGCTTCGACCCCAGCGGCATTACCTCCGCCGACGCCTCCGCCGACACCGCCATCGTCACCGCCGCCGCAGCCGCCGCGCAAGCCTCCACCGCGGGCAGCAACGCCACACGTGACGCCACCGCCGCCAAGCCCTCTCCCCCGACCATGCGCCGCCGCCCTACCTGGCGCGAGCGTGGAGATCATCTCCCTGATCACCCCTCCATCCACCCCGAAGCCTCAAACGCGGTCTCTCTACCTCCGCCCGTCACAAGAGGCACCTCTGCGAGAGCCTCCGTCCCCGAGGTCCTCTGCGCCACCGCCAGAGTCTCCTCCTTCGCCGACTGCTTCTGAGCGTGCCGTTGCTTCTGGGCTGCCCGTCCCACCAAGATCCGTGTACGGGATTGCCGACTATCCATCCAGCGTCGCAACACTGCGGCAACGTCGTAAAGACGTTGCATGGTGGACACGCCTTGTTGCTGCGGACAAGAGGCGGCGCGAGAAGGGGACGCCAGCAGCTGGTGCGGTCGCTCCGGCGGCGCCCGTTCCATACATTGGGAACGGGAAGGGACGGGCGCAGTTGGGCGGTCACCCAACGTCCTCGGCAACAAATGACGGCCGCCTCAGCAAAGTTGCGAGCAAGGGCGGTCCCTCGTTCGACATATCGAAGCGCCCCAAGACCCTCGCGCGCACCAGTGAGCAGCAGAAAGATCTGAACGAACCAGAGTCGGTTCACCCAAAGTGTGACTCTTGCCCCCCAGCCAGCCGGACCGGTGGGACGCTTCCGTCGCCCATGCTGGGGCCCTACTCCAAGGGGCGAATGCGGAAGGAGATTCACGTGCATCACGTATGCGCCATGTGGGCGCCTGAAGTGTACCATGACCCTGACACGAACGACCTGGTTAACGTGGTGTCGGCGTACCATCGTAGTCGCGGGCTGACGTGTACGGTGTGCTTGGCGCGCGGTGCAACCGTCGGCTGCTACGTGCCGTCGTGTCCGAACGTCTACCACTACTGCTGTCTTTACGGCGCGCCCCCACCATCGGCCAACCGGGAGGCAAATGGACCGTGCGTTCGTCATGACAACTACTACGCGGCTTTCTGCTCGGCACACTCGGCCAAAGCCAACGATGACGTGTTCATGCAGCGGATGCGGGCCGACTCGGAGCTGTCCAAGTTTTTGTCGGACCGCGCTGCAGCCGTGGAGAGCGCCCTCGACGGGAACCCTGAGCAGGGTCGCGACTGTCCCGGCTCTGTCGCTACGGGACTCCGTCGGAACGAGACAGAAACGATTTTCTGCCGTGTATGGGGCATCACGTCCGTGCCAACGATTTCTTCGTGGGTGACCATCGTGGGACGACACCCCCGGCGTCTTCTGGAACCTGGCGTGCGGATCTCCATTAAGGACTGTCCCCGCCGCGTCCCCAGCACAGCGCTGGCAGTCGCTACCGGTGCAATCGGCGGCATCTGCGGGGGCGGGGCACGCACCATGGAGGCAGCTACCACTCCCGTTGGCGACCGGTCGGACAACGAGACGGCAGCCGCGTCTCCTGTCCGCGAGGAGGCGGGGAGCTGCGAGGGTGTCTTGGACCCCGTCGGTGGAAAGGCCAGAAGCGGTGCGGTAGCCGCACATACTGTTGGTGCGGGGGAGGGAAAAGGGAAGGGCGCTGCTGCTCCCTCCGCACCTGGTCGTGTCGCTGGCGCCCAGGAAGCCAAGCGCGGCACCGGTAGGCGCACCGGACCGAGCCTACCGGTGTTGCTCTTGCGAAACTTGCAACAGGGTCGGGCGGTGGGGCGACAGGTGCTCCGCCAGTCGCTACCCGCCATATCTTCATCATTTCTTCACGCGACAGTCATGCAGCAGACGCACCACCGGCCGCAGTCGCTGCCCCTGGACACGGAGCGGCGTTGTGGTGCAGCCGGTGGTGACGGCAGCGGTGCAGCGGGCGGGTCACGCCGGGTGGGACAAGGTCTAACAGCAATGGGCCCGTGGCCGGCGCCGCTACCGGTGACTGACGCAGAAGATGATGGGGACGGCGAAAGTCGGTTTCAGACAGAGAGACACGAGTAGTGGGGGTATCAACGTGCGTTCATATTTTTTGCTCTTTGGTAGTGGAGTGTGCTTTCCTGGATGGCTCTCTGTTGCATCCCCTCTCGCTGCTCAACTGCGGCTGTGGCGACGCGGAATACAAATAAAGGCCGTTAATCAGCTCTGCAGCCGCCCCCCACATGTCGGCAAACGCCGCCGTGATGGTGGCACGACGGCGGAAGCGAGCGCATGCTCCGAGACGGCGACCGCCACAATGTCACCCTGTGTGGCGACGGCCAGCGCCCCAATTCCGGCAGGACGCGGGTTCGCTCTGTCTCGACAGCCTAGCCGACGCCGTCCCCGTGCACTGTCTACACGGACGAGGCGGTGGCGGCAAAGCCCTGAACAGAAGTGCATCGCGGTATGGAACTAGGCGGCTGCCTGCCCGCGGTACTGGACGGTGCTCACCGCCTCCGCGGCATCAACCGGTGCCAGTGTTGAACGCTCGTCAGCCCTCGACTCGTGGCGTGTGCGGCGGCGAACACTGGCACCGCCGCCCCCGTCACTGTTCGCCACTCCGGGATGCCTTCTAGCAGCGCTGCAACGAGGCGGCTTGCACAGCCCGCAGCCGTAGCCCGAAATGCAGGACCTTTGCCCAATGAGCCTTTTCCGACGGTTCACGCTTACAAAGGAGTCCGGCGAATCAGGATCCGGCAGTCGCTGAACCAACAGCCAGGATAGTTCTTCAATCCATAATTGTAGCCCCCTACGGGTGCCCCTGCGACTTGCGTGCGTTCTACAAGCACGCGACGATCGCATCGTGCAGTCCTTCTCCAACACAATGATGCACTTCTCACGGAGCCAAGTTGTCACCTGGGACCGGCTTGAGCAAGTCGAGGGCCCCTTTCATGGAGAAAACCCTCACATTGGAGGCTACATCCCACACAGCCGCTGTTTCAAAATTTTCATATCCTACTGAATCGCGTATTATGATTCCAAAGAACGCCTGGTGCGAGCGGGGCAATGGGAACCCAACGCGAAGCGGCATTCTGCATGCGAGTTGAGGGGTCTCTGGAACATCTCCGCTCCGGTGCAGCCCGCATCGAGTACTCTCCTGGTCGGACGACAGGGATTGTCTCACGTGATCACCCGTGAGCGCTCAGCCACTCACTCCCGACGCAACCGGCGTTGTCAACGACCGCCGTGCCGCGGCATTGTTGTTTCCTTGCCACTGCTCCCGAAGGGATCTCCACCACCGCATTTGCCACCTTTTCATCCGTCCCTCCTGTGACGGCGCAAGGACACTTGTGGTACGTGGTCCGATCTGGGGTTCCGGGCATCAAAATCCTTTCGTTCCGCGGGATTCCTGACCCGTATCGCATTAGATTTCTGTAATGGACTAGCTGGAGGCCCACATGAGCCCGTATACTCACTACGGCGTCCTCTGCGCTCTTTTTCCGCCTCGTCCATCGTGTAGACTTCACGGTTCTCTTCTTTGTTTGATCCCCAGCATCAGGGCGCCAGGCGAACTGCACGGCATGATATGCATTATTTGCAAGTGCGAGCCCCGGGAAGGAGAGATGGGGCACCCCACCCGGTGCTTTCCGCTGCGCGAAGTGGAATGCCGTAGCTCCCTGCCGTCAGACAACCCCTTCAGTCTCCGGGGTCCTTGTATTTCGCACTACTGCGTGCACAGGGCTCAATGCCAAGTCTGCGGCACTATCGGGCATACGCGAAAGACGCCCAAGTTGGTGCCAACGCGATGGGGGGTCCTATCGACCGGGCAACTCGTTTTAGCTCACAATGCTCCCGCCCTCACCAAAGCCGACTTTGCGTGTTGCTTGGTATCCGAAGATACCGTCCGCCTGCTGTTGAGCAGAGTCTATGACGGGAGCATGTAGTGTGTGTGACGGGAGTATGTAGTGTGTATATCGGGGGTATATAGTGCACGTGTCGGTCACATGTGGTTTGTATTGCTCATCCCCCAGTTTTGTCCTCATCGGCAGAGAACGGGAGTGCAACAGCGATGCAGGGACGTTCCTGATTGGCCAAGAGGATCGACAGCAGTGCATGTCGGGTCCCATCTTTACAGAATGTGCCCGTACGGCCCGCAAACGCACAATCGGCGCACTCGTTTTTCTGAGATTATCTGAGAATCTCGAAGAAAATCTCGATAACAAACTGCTCTGGGCTACTTTACACCATGAGACGACTGAGAAAGGAAGAATATCTCAAGAAATTGGAAACGCTCGATTCTGCACGGACCTGGCGGTTGGAGAGACAATAGTGCGTCGTAGATTCGCAGTCAGCAGCTGCTTGCTGCTGTTCTAGACCAATGGTTGGCCTGTTTTACAAAGCAGTCCCAGACTTGGCCGATGAGGACAAAATTGGGGGATCAGCAATACTGGGAACTGTCGCATCCCGCACGTCACTGGAACCCGGGACCGCCAAGCAGTCCCGGCATCTGCCCTCCTGTCGCTTTATCGTTCTAGCCCAGCGGAACGGTGGTAGGCGGCGTCGCTCCGGCTGCGACCCACCCCCCCTCACCGACCCAGGTTTCCAACTTTGCCTTCGATACCAGCTCCACACCGCAAAAGCTTGAGACGAGAGCCTCAGTGCTTTGTTCTCGGTTCCCCGTGGTCTGCTCCGTCTTCCCCTCCCCAAGAATGACCCCCGTGGTTTGCTCAGTTCCTCCTCAGTTGTCTCACCGATTTCGGCGCTTTACAAACGCGTCTGCCCAAGGAAGAACACATCGGTCGCTCAGCGTCAGTGCCACTGAGCAAAGAGACTGGCCGCCGCAGATAAAATGAGTCTACAAACAAAACGCAGGAGGTGCGCGAACGAAGAGGACAAATTGCTCAACGAAAGAAGGGATCTCGTTAACGTCATTCACATAGAAGTCGGCGCAGGTCAATGGTCTCCCCAGCAAGCACCACCGCATCCACAACGCCCAAGCTCAAAACAGGACCGACTCCCGGTTTAAAAGCTGGCGATTCACCTCCCTCAATGATGCGTGCCGCGAGCGCAAAGGAAAACGCGCCGGAGTTTACTCCTTCCCCTTGGACGGTCGGCTTCTTCGTCGTCGCCACCGCCGGTTTGAATACTGAGAACGGTCGTGGAGAACGCTCGGCTGCCAACATTAATCCGGCCGCCCTCTCTACGACAGCGTCACCCAGAAGGCAAAGCCGCAGCTTTGCCAGCGTCAGGCCAGTCGCCTGCATCCTATCAGTACACACCACGTCACGATTGGTGATGTGTACCACCCCCAGCAGCCAGTGGCTGTCGCCAATGTTCACGAGTCCCACCAGCTCGTCGGCGTACCCCGAAATCTCCGCAATGTCGCGCGCAGCCTTGACCGCGAGGTCGTTCCGCCGGCTACTGCCTGTCATCATTATGTTCGCCAATTTCCCGGATAGGAGCATGTACGTGCGCCGCCGATGGCCGGCGGCATACTCCCGCCGGGTCATCATCGCCGCATCCAGCACGTCGGAGCGCAGATATGCCCTGTCGCAGGCAATGATGACATCGCGGACAGTCACCGAGGACCCACCTTACTGCTCCATCCCCCCCTCATACCCTGCCTTAACGATTACCACGCCGCTGCAGTCGTCCCAATCCATGCCGCCGACATACTTGCGCTTGAGGCAGACAAGGACCGAGTCAGCCAGGATGCCAAACTGCCCGCCAGTCGGGAAAAGAGTGTTTTCCAGGCCGGGCGGCGGGGGGAACGACCAACCGACGGAGGTCTTCAGTCACTAGTCCGCATACACCGTCAGCGTCCGAAGCGCGTCCACGACGTGCGTCTCCTGCATGGCGTCGAGCTTTGCGTCTGTCACGACAACCGGAACCTCAGTGCCGCTGAACACGAACACCGCCGTCTTGCGCCGCGAGTTGTAGATGCCGAAGCTGTTGGATGGGCACCAGCCTCGGGTGACAGCGTTGGCACGCAGCCGTCTGCGGCACACCGCGATATCTGCCTCCGACAGACGGAAGCGGAGGTTCTTTTGCGCCTTCCAAAACGCCTTCCCACTCCTCCGCATCAAAGTTCCTCACGGCAACGGCTACAGGGACCATCAGTGGGTGGCAGGGCGTCCACTCGTCCAGGATCCTCTTGAGGTTCAGGGAGTTGATGACCGCATCGGCGACCTGCAGGGGGAGGATCCTAGAAGACAGGGTGCGGCGTCCGGCGGCACCACGGCTGTTTTCAAGCGCGGCGCCCAATACCCCAGCATCTGGCGTCAAGACGGGCGGGGGTGGCCTTGGGCGATGCAGGATGCGGACCAGCGCGTTGGGCGGGGTCCTCGGCTTTGAAGGCGGCGGCGGTGGACGAGTTGGAGAAAGAGGAGATGGTGGGCGCGGGGGAAATGGAGTGGATTGGTTCTTGGGGTTGCCACCGTCGCCCGCTTTGAGCACAACGCCCAGAGACCGCTTCTTCTTCTTCTGTGGCGCCGTGTTCTTGACTGTCGTTGCCAAAGAATTGGCGTTCTCGGTGATATGGACGGACACCAGGTCGGCCCAGCACTTGAACAAGTGGCATGCAATGACGATCTCGCGTGGCTTTAGCTCAGTGACCTTTGTTTTTGTGGGGTGATTGGGGGGCAGAAGGCTCCGCTCGACAACATGGTCTGTCACTCGAAGCGCCTTCCACTGCTTGCGCAACAGCCCCTCCGGACACACTGGCTCCCACGGTAGCATGCCGTCCCCTGTATTCGCGATCGTAGTCCTCCGCACGACGCCAAAGACGCCCTTACGATGCCGCTGCTTCATGTCATTCAGTTGGGAACAGCCGTTGAGCTCCAAAACAGAGTCGATCATCGCGTCCGTCACGTGCATTGGCTCTCCCTTACTGACCGACAGGAACTCCAGGGAGGCTGGCGGGTGCACTTCCAGCCTGGAGAAGATTTTTCCAGCCTTTGGGAGTGTACGAAGCGTTCGAGCCCCGCTTTCACCTCCCTTAACCTCAGCCGACTTGTTGCTGTTGGCGCCTCTCGTCCTGTCGCCGCTGGAGCCGCCGTCATCAGGCGGCACCATGACCTCCACCATGTTCTTCGCAGACGCCCCTGCAAGATCCGCGCCGCACTGCCTCAAGAAGGCGACCGACTGCTCCGGCATCTTCGTCTCGCTAAAGCAACTGATGAAGGTCGTGATGTAATCCAGGTCTGGTTCATGCGCCGCCGCCTCCATGGCCAGGTAGATGGATAAAACACCATTGGGGCGCTGAAAGGCGCAACAGCTCGGCGCACAGCCCACGTACGCGCCCAATGATCGCCATGCGTAGTTCATCACTGGTGGCGCGGCCCAGTGTGTTTTTCGTGCCCAGCTTCAACCCCCCAGCATCGCTATCAGCCCCGACAGACAGCGAAAGCTGCGACTGTCCGCGCACGGGTGACCCAAAGCCCAGAGGGGCACTCAATGCGGAAGAGGCGAGGGCAAACGCGGTTGTGGCGTCCGCCAGATCTGAGCCGCCCTTGTCTGCTACCAGCGTCATGCTGTCCGTCACCTGCGAGAAGACCACCTCCGCGGATGATGTGAACGCCATCACCCTGCCCTTGTTTGGCACTGTGGCGCCGACCGATGGCGCGCCTCCGACGCCACGCCCGTCCAACGGCTTCTTTTTAGCCGCAGCCGTCGTCAACGCCGCCTTGGCCGGCGGTCGTACTCGCGCCTACGTTGCCGGCGAGGGTGATGTGGTGGCACGCGGTACTCGAGTTGCTGCCACTGTGGTGATAACAAGTAAGCGCAGGGACGGCACCAGAGGTGGGGGGGGTAGATGAAACGGGGTATCGGGGGGCGAGGCAACAAGGGCACGGGGATGGAGGGGGGTAGGCTGGAAATAGGGAAGATCCGACAATGGTAGCAAGGCGGGCGGCGGCTGCGACTGAGGCGGTAAACAACGAGGCAGCGAATCGTCAGCATGCCCGTACAAAGCCAGAGACTCCAGAACAGTGGGCGGAGAGAATAAATGGAAGAAAGCGAGCAGCGAGTGAGAAAGAGGAAGGTCGGTGTGGCGAGGCCGAATGAGAGGACGCAGGATCATCGGATGGGGTACAACCGGCGCGGGGTGATGTGGGGTGGCTACAGAAAACGTATGCCGCTCCATCGCCTACCTGTCCATGCCTGCGAGATGGAGACCGGAGGATAAATATACGATAAAGGGGATGCATGGACCAGCTAGCGCCAGTGGAGCCAAGCACTGAGCGAAGTGCAGCCGGGTGCCCCCAGGAGAGCAGGCATCCCGCCACGCTGAGCGCCAGCGCGGAAAGGACTCCCCGAACCACGCAGGGAGGCAGCGCCGGTGAAGCGCATCTCACCCCGGGATCTGTACCACGCCTCGCCGCGCATGCGGGTGGTGTGAGAAGCGAGACGCGAAGCGCCGCATGAAGTTACAGACGATACTCGATGCATCGAAGAGTCGCCGCGCCGAAAAAAACGCGGGATGCTGCATGCGTCCAATTCAGGAGCGCAAGAAAAGGAGGGCTGATGAACAACCTTCCCTGAGAAGTAGCGCGACGCAAGCAGTGCCTGGACCTCAGTGGGCCGGCCAATGAGAAGCCAGCGAGCCGGTCGAAAAGCGTGATTGTCAAGGCCTCCCGTGACGCCGAGGGGGCCGCAGATTGATTCGTGAAATCGGCTTTGACAGGCCGGTGCTTTATCGTGCTCGGGTCGGCGCTGGAATAGCGGCGCGGTCGCGCAATCAATCATGTGACCTGTTTGCATTCCGTAGTACTACGGGAACCCCGTCGTCCGGGGCGCCTCCAGTGAGGGGCCGGGGGCGCGACGGCCGGCGGGGGCTGGCGACGTCCGCGTCGGTAGGGGCGGACGGAACGGTGGCGCGCGAGCGGGGACGGCTGGCCCGCTCCCGCACGTGTGCGAGCCACCGAAGGGCATGTAGGATCTCAACATCTCAACCACGAAGCAAAATTTTGCTTCTGGCGAGCACGGAGCTCTCTCAGAGCTCCTC
>ENA-ORXC01001918-ORXC01001918.1-marine-metagenome-genome-assembly--contig:-NODE-1918-length-11694-cov-9.425841_pt1 | contig 11694 bp, 11 predicted proteins | sample MGYA00237865_ERZ511478 | MGnify/ENA metagenome assembly ERZ511478 | reverse complement strand
GGCAATAGCCACCTGCGCCAGCGCGGCAGCGGCTTTCTTGCGTGTTCGCGCCGTGGCACCGCTGACACAGCGCGCTCTGGTGGCACGCCGCCCCCCGCCCCTCCCTGCCGCACTCTTCACCACTCTCTGTGCGCCGCTAACCGCCGCTTCCTCGGCGGCGTCGCGGAGCTTCTTTTCCTCAGAATCCCCACGAAGGGTCCTCTCCTTTCCAGCGACGCAAATGGCGCGCGCCAGTTGCAGTCTCGCCGCCGCCGTCTGCCACCGTCATAGTGTATGCCAAGGCGGCTTTGAAGGCGCTTCCCGCGCCGCGCGCAAACTGTAGCGCCACCGGCGACGAGGTCCTGCGGTAGTCGACCGACTGCCGCACGTGGGCGCGCCAGTGTTAATCACGCCACCACGAAGTGTGGCTCGATGGGCAAAGTGCATTCAAGAGAGGGGGTGATGCTTCAATGGCCATCCGCCACGTTCCATAAACTTCGCCCTATGTGCGTGTGCCACTCTACGCCATATCTTGCGCACGAATTCCGCCGCAGCAGCCATCCCCCCATCAGTCAGAAACGCGTCTTCACGCAGTGGACGTACACGCCGTCACAATTGGTGCCTCGCACGACACGGCGACAACAGAGCCCACCAAGGTTTCTGCGTCCGCCCGCGACGGGGCAGCCATGTCTATGAGAACAGCGCCACCACGCTGGCGAGAGCGGCCGCGAGGCGCACCGCCAGCGCCCGCAGAAGCGGCCCTGAGGCAGGCAGAGGAGTTCTGTTCCGCGCCAACGGTGGCGGCAGAGCGGCGCCGGTCGCTGGACGCGAAGAAAGGGGCAGGCGGCAGTTCCGCCGGCCGTGGATACGAAGCGCGGAGCAACGGCGTCGACCGCCATCGGCGTTGGTGACGGCAACTCTCCCGCCGCGGCTGACTGCAGCGGACGGGGTATCTGTTTCAATTGTCTTCGCCGGGGCACGGTGCCCTCACACCGCGACTCTTTAAGTTCCTTGCCGTGGCCGGGAGGCTTTCACAGCTGGCCGCCGTCTTCGGCCGGGCGCCCGACTGGAAGCATGCTGCCTGGAGAAAAGGCTGCCCGATGAGTGGTAGAAGGCGTACCAGAGGAGCTAGTACCGATGTCTGTGGCGATTGGGACCACTGGAACTGCAGGGGGTTGTCTGGCGGAGGACCTCACCAAAGACGCCATTGAGCAACTGTGCGTACCGCTGCGGCGTGTTCGCAGGGCATATCTTAGTTTCTGTCTCCACGGCTGCGCCGAAAGATGTTAGGGCGTTACAGAACACACAGGGAGAGCAGCAACTCCCGGTAGTTTTGCTGGTCGTAGTAACACTGCGTGCTCACATCTTGGGCGCAGCGTGCAGTTGGTCGACCCGGGGCGTGCGGCTTGGTCGCGAAGGACTCCACTGATGGCTGTAATAATGTACCTCATTTAGGGGACCCGCAGAAGCAGACACGATAGCCGGAACAGCCACCACGTACATCACTGCTGTTGCAGGTGTAAACGGCGCTCAGATGTGGAATACCATGCCTGTCTCCCGTGTGTACATGAGTGCCACACTCCCGTGAAATGAAAACATTCAGTTCATCAATCATTCGTAGCACTGCTGAGTGCCCCGACTGAGCAACGCCTCCCCACCGAAAGAGGAGCCCACAGCCGCGGCTGGCGACACACACATGTCCAATGCCGTAGTAGGCGCCACCACCAAGAGCAAGCCACGATCTGGGGTTGCCTCCCTGTCCCGCTTCGCTTTTTCTTCGCTGCACGTGTTGAGGCGCCGATTACCCTCCTGTTCTTGTATCTCTAAGCGCGCCCCTCGCATGTGAATCTGGCGTTTGCGCAGGAGACTTGCCACCCTCTTATCTGGATGACGCTACCCGCTCATATCCGCACTCCGGCGCGCTTTTAGATCAAAAACCGACCCGCAGCGACAAACCGAGTGCTGCGACGCGCACCGCTACGAATACGCGGGACGCTAGCCACGCTGAGACTACGGGCGCGGGAGAGCACCTGCGACTGTCAGCACGCAGAGATAGGAGCCGATATCGGGCCCGGTCGCGACTCTTCGGTCATCCCACCGTGTGTCATCGTGCCCAAGATCATCCGCAGATCGTGGCTTGCGCTGTGAGCTCTCGCGGCCGTCAAAGTATGCCGCTCCTCAGAGTTTGCCTGGAATTGAGAGAGAGTCCCCGCCATGCAGCTTCAGGCTCAGCAGGGTGTGCCTCCTTACTACCCCCCACACCGAACGCGAGCAGCGAGCCCTGATTCTACAGCAGGCTGTAGAAAAAGCCGTTCACACAGCGCTGCCAGCAGGTGCTCCCGGCCACTCGCTTTCGCAATTCGGGGTGACCACGACAGCTGGCCGAGAGTAGCACGAGCTCGCCAGTCTACGACCATTGATTGCTGAGAGCCGCGCAATGAGTCAGGCCCTGTTCTCGCACAGGCATCAAAGCCGCCTGACTGGAGCCCGAAGAGGGTCCTGGATTGCCTGTTCGCGGAGATCGGTGCGTACCTGCGCCCTGCGCTGCTTTGAGATCCTTCGAAACCAGTTCTCTTGTGGCCGCGCATCCCGCCATGGTTTTCTTGAATAGTGACCACCATGCCACTGGAGCCCGGCCTCAAAGTGTGGGGTACACCATTTCGGCAGACTGTCGGTGGATGTGCTCCGCCACAAGAGCACTGGGAGCAAGTGTAAACTGAGTCAGTCATTGTGCCTGCTGCAGGCCGCTGTCGCCTGGTGACGCATTGCGGCCCCAAGGGGTGCTCGTCATCCACTCGTTTTCAGATACGTCTCAGGATCCATTTGTGGTGCGCGATGTTTGACTCGTCCAATTTTCAGCAGCCCCACCGCAGCCCAGAGCCCCCGCGCTTCTCATCAGCTCCCTTCCCACACCGCACTTCATTCACTTGTGATAGCGCTGCAGTTCACAGGTGGCCCTCACGGCTGGCCTTTGTACGTCAGCTTTCCGGTCTTTTTGCTGTGGGAGGAGAGCTGGTGGCACGCTGGGACCGCGCCCGACGTTGACACCGGTTGCTGTTGGCAGGCGGCTTCTCCGACGTGAAGCGAGACCGCTGTCCCAGATGCCCCTTACACTGAAGCAGAGGTTCATCTCGGCCATCCGGATACGCAGATTGTGTCGCGTGGCCACGGAGAGTGTGGTGTCACGCACCGCGTCAATCAAGGACGAGGAGTGCAGAGGCACACATGGACGGTCGGAGTGGGCGTCGCTGGGGACCGTGGCGCCCACCTGACACACTTGACCAGTCATGCACCTGACCCGCACTGTTGCTTTGTGAAACGTGGCCCGTACATTTGACGACAGTCTTCGTGGATGGCCAATCTGATGGGCTAAATCAGAGGGACTCGAAGCTCCTGCCCTGGCGCGACGCGCACCTGTTATGATCCACGCCGACGACATGTTGACGGCCGCGGCGCGCAAATCACAAGGTTCTTGTCAGTGCGACCTTCCCCACCAGACGACAGGTCGCAAAACGCCCACACAGCCGTGACCGAGCCCACCACGAGAGTCAATGGGTCAGAAGAGAGACGGACATGCAAACATCTACAGAGCAGTCAGACAGCTTCTTTGAAGAAAACACGGAGAATGCTGCTTCATGTCCCGCCCTACAGGTTCCGCATGAGACACAAAGGACCCACGGTTTTCTGACAAACCCAAGATGAGGTACCAAATTGCGTATCCTATTTTCTCCGAGTTCTCCTTATAAGCCTCTTCTGTTGCCATCTCGATCAGGTGGTGCAGATTGTCAAAGAACTGTTCAAGATTGTGACTTAGATTTTCTCTATTTAATAATTGCACACCTTTTGCGAGGTTCTGTATTTTCTAGCTGATTGACATCACGTGCGTGCTCAATTGGCTGGGCGATTCTACTTGGGCTGAGAAGTTGGCTTGCTGTCTGCAAGAACGGTCCTGCAACACCGCTGTCGCCATGGCAACCCTTCGTCCTCTCGTTGCAGGTGGCGCCCCTCCCAACGAGCCCAGAGTGGATCCGGCCGCACAACCTACCCCGAGCAGCGCTTGCTCGTGCCTGTGGACGATTGGTAAGGGTGGTAGAAGAATCTGTGACCTGTTCGTGGTTAAAGTGCCATGCGAGCGACGTCCCGCATCTACGCGGGGCGGGGACGTGGCGCGGGATACCGTCGACAGCGCGCATTTGGCAGTCGCGTTCTCACATGCACTTGGATCTCTTCTCGTCTGTGCCATGGGGTTGTTTCTTTCCTTTTCCTGTGTCTCTTCTCTTTTCGCACTTGGTTACAGAAGATTCTCGAACCTGTGTGGCTGAAGTCGCCCAGTCCTTGGCAATCAGCAGCCCAGACGCGGCCGACGCCTACCTGGACTTGCGGCTCGACTCGGGCGACGAGACGGACGCGGACATGGCACCTAAGGACGGCGGCTCCAAGAACGCGGCCAACTCATCGGGCGCGCCGAAGGGGCGCGCCCTATCGGCCAAGGAAAAGAAGAAGGCCGCTGTCGAGAAGCGCCTCGCCACCATCCGCCGCAACAAGCAGGCCGAGGCTGCGGCCAGCAACACGGTTCGAGCCTCCGAGCCCGGGTCCTCCAAGGGCAACACATCGACAGACAAGATGCCGGCGACGGCGCCGGCTGCTCTCCTGGCGGCCGCTGCCGCAGCCGCTGCGGCGGCGTTGGCGGCGCCGTCTACAAGGGTGGCAGATGGCGCGGCCTTGCCCCCAGTCGTGGTCTCACCGCCGGCGCGCGGGGAGGCCGCCTCCATGCCCAACGTGCAGAGCCCCAGACTAGACGCTGCCGGCTCGGTGCCCCTCACCGACGCGCCCGCGCCGTCTGGGCCCCCGCCATTGGCCGCCGGCGCAGACGCCCTCCCCCCCCCCTCCATTCCACCGAAGATTTCGGGCGTTGTGACGGCGGCTTTCAAAGCGCTGGGTGGGGGCATGGAAAAAGATGTGGCGGACCTTCCACTTGCTCCAGAGCGTGCGTCAGGGGTGTCGGTGGCCGAGGCGCCGCCGGGGGCGCCGAAACGCGCGCCGCCTGCCACTTTTCGCAACTCGCCGCCAAGCAGGTCACCGGGAGCGCCCCCGGCTGGTCATCTCCCGGCGCCGGTCGCGGGAGCCGCGTCGGCGGCCATGGGCGGGCCTGTGCCGCCGGTGTCGCTGACTCTTTCCCCTGGAGGACGTACGTCAACATCCTCATCTCCGCCGCCGCAATCGGAAGGAGCAAGCGCTGCCGGCGCGGCGGGAGCGCAGTCGGCGGTGGACACGACTGCGGCCAGTGCGCAAGAGACTCTCGAGCGGCTGGAGGCAGAGGCCATGCGGCACCGTCGCGCGGCTGCGGCTGCCTTGGTGGAGGCGCGGCGGCTTCGCCTCTTGGCGCAGGAGCAGCGGGCGGGCCTCGTTCCGTCAGAGCTGTTGTCGACCATCGGCGACCCTCACGACGGCTTGGCGGCAGCGGAAGGAGGTGCACGACCGGCGGGAGATGCCGCGCGCGTGGAGGGATCTGGCGCCGCCAGCAAAGTCGACGATGGCAAGCGCGTCCACGATGCTGGTGACGCAGCCAATCCTCCTCCAGTTGGCTCCATCCTCCCTGTCGACTTTGGCGGTCTGGGGGGTGATGGCCTTGCCTCGAGGGCCCTGCCGGTCGGCGCCCTTCATGGGAGCCGCCCGGCGCCCTCGTCTGCCGCAGTGCCTGCGGACCAAGGCCTCCCAGCGGCCAAGTTGGCCAAGAAAAGGCGCCTCTGGGAGGAGGCCTTTATCGACTGGAACCTGCAGTTTGAGGACGACCTGCGTGAGGCCATCATCGACATTTTCGTAGCGGTTCCTGGTGCGTACCCGTCCTTCATCCTGCTCTACGCTTCGGGCTGCACCAAGTCCAACCCGCCCGCGACGCGGCACGCCATCACGGAGTGGTTCTCCCGGCAGTTGAGCTCGGCCGTTTGTGGCGTGTCACCGGACGAGGCGCCCCCGCTTGATCGCGTTACGAGCGGTCAAGTGCACGCGGTCATATCTTCGGCGTACCACAAGCTTGGCAACGAACTGCCGGTGTCATTCGTCGGGTCGAACGACAAAGAGGCGCGCAAGGCTGCTGTCGGCCTCCCGATGCGGTCGTCGGCCTCGTCGCGGGCGGAATCCTCGCTCTCCAAGGCGCAGCACCCTCCCACGAGCTCGCCGGAAACGAAGAAGCGGAAGCGGGGAGCGGGCGGCAAGGGTCCGGACAGGCGCAAAGCCCCCAAGCTGGGGCCTGGTGACACCGGTGATGTTGCGTGTCAAGACGAGGCGCCGGACAACAAGGCGGTGGATGGCCACGACCTCACGTACCGCCGCATGACGGTGGCCGCGCGGCTCTACACGGAGCACTACAACGTTAAGAGGAGGTCGTGGCCAACCCCAGCCGCGATGCGGCCGCTGGTGATGTCGGAGACACAACTCGGCGTTTCGACCGGCTCTTTAAACACGATCATCTCTTCCTGGCGTTGGGGCAAGGCAAGCGACAAGAAGACAAGAGTGTACGACAAGCTCGTTGAGCTCGCCAAGACCAAGCCGGGGGTCAAGGGCGACAAAGAAGCTCGCTTGTATGTGGTCGAGCTCCTCAAGGTGGCACTCAAGGACAAGGACTACCTTGAGCTGAAGCGGGACCGCGAGGCAAGCTCGGTTCGTGTGCCTTGGGAGAAGTGGTTGGCCGACCTCGTGAAGGTAGTTCCTAAGCTTGACGCCTTGCGTGGGCCGGGAGGGGGGGAGGGTGAGGGGGAGGATGGGACTGGCGAGGAGTCTGCCTAGCGTGTGGAGTGGAACTGGGCGGTGTGGGGTGGGTCACGGATGGGGGGCGTGTGTGCGGTGTTTTAATGCTGCTGCGTCGCGAACAGATACTGGGAAGACAGAGAGGTCCAAGTCTTATAACGTCGACGTCGGCGGCGGGGCGGGGAGGGGCGGCGGAATGCACGGCGCGTCGGCGCGAGCTGGGGAATGTCGCGTGCGGGGCAGTGCAGCGTCGCGCGCAGCGGTGCTGACGGTGCCGCGTGTGGCCCGTGTTTGGGGGCCCCGCCGCCGATGCCGCTCCGCCGCCACTACCACCGCCGCAATGTCGGCGTCGGCAGCCGTGTCGATTAGTGAAGGGTGACGTTGTGGAGGTTTTAAAGCACGTACAGCGAGCACAACGGAGAGGAGGAGGAGGGGGGGGGGTGGCGAGCGCCCAAACAGAGGCAATGGGAACGACGGCCGCGCCAGTTGCCTGCGGCAGTCCAGGTGCGCTTTAATGAGGCGCGCCTCGAATGCCATGCTCTTCACGCTGGTCCCGCACCAGGTACAGCAGTCGCGCGCCGCGTGCCCGCTCCGGTGCTACGGACTGCCGCCGCCGCTGCCGCCACCGCCCGCCGCCGCCGCAGCAGCCTCCGCCGCAGCCGCCGCTGCCATAACCTCTGGGCTTCGGCTTCCCTCCCACTGTCCTCTTCGGGCACGGCGCTCCTCACTGCAGCATCATAAGTTGCAGTCGCCGGCGCCGACGTCAAGATACGGCTAGCGTGGCGGCGCGCCCGTGGGGAGCCGGCGGAGCCAGTCGTGCAGCCGGTGTCGGGGCCCGGTCGACAACTGCCCGCTGGTGGCGTTCTCGCCGACGCGCAGTGAGCGCCGTGGCTCCCGCGCATTCTTTCTGTGATTCCTCGGCTCCTCCCGGCCGCCGACGTCAGCGGCGCTTCGCGCTTTTCCCGGACGGCTGAGATCTCCCTGTAGCCCCATCTTCTCCGCGCGCCGTACAGGCCGTGGGTCTGGAGGCCGGCGCTGCCGATCACAGAGAGGCCGGCGAGCCCATCGACCCGCACTCAGTCGGCTGGCCATAAAGTTCGTGTCCGGGCGGAGGCTGTGCCGACCGTCCGAGGTCCTTTCTTCTCATCGCTGCCGCTGCTTCTGGGCCGCATGGCAAGGCACGAAAATGAATTCTGCATCTCCCTGTTCGAGGTGCACAATTAGGTACACAATTAAACAGCTCTAAAATAGCCTGGACTGATATATTAATGAATTGACAAAATTCCAGTGGGTCAGGTCGACAATAATGTCCACCTGAGGACCCAAACGAAGGACATAGAAAGTCGAGTACGGTCGCGCTCTTTCGCTACACGCTACGTCCATCCCCAAGAATGTAAGGTACATGAAGAAAGTACAGTGCGCCAACGTGCGCACGTGGATTGCGGCGTCCGACTTGAATGTGGGACAATGTGGGTGAGCTCGTCTTCTCACATGCTCGTTCCCACCCTATATCCACGTCGTGTGTGTCAGAAGACGCTCTGTCATCAGCATGCGAGGTCGACAAGGAGCGCTCATGCTACAACGTAGTCTTCTACTCTACTGGCGCACGAATGCGGAACAAAACATCTGCATCTCATTGTAGCCAAATGTCTGGCCACGCTGAAAGCGATCAACGCGCTCCCATCGAAGCCACACGCGCAAGTCATCCCACCCTCCCAATATCTGGGCGGCATTTGCAAACGCGCGACGCTTAGACACCATGGACGACGCCTTCCTGCCAAACGGGTGGAGCTTGGCCAACTCATCCCTTTTGCTTGAACCTTGTACAAGCGTCTTGAGCGCGACGTTCTTGGCGTCCCCTACCTCCCACGAATCACGAACCGCGTCCACTATCTCATCAAAGCCTAGTGGCAGGCGAGCCAAGGAGATGGTCTTGGCGTGCACCTTGATCGGCGCAGGGGGAGGCTTCGCAATTACGGGGCGCGCCTTCTGACAACGGAAGCACAGCGACGCCGTCTTGATACAAGCAGCAGCGTCCGGTCGCGTCTCAGTACCTCGCTCGGAAGCCTGGGCGCAATGCGAATCAACTGCGGCCGACGATCCTCGAGGCTCCTCGGTATTCGCCTTCTCCAAAACCATAGCCGATAGGTTGAACTGGGCTGCAAGACCGACCTTAGCTGCCCCGCGACGATGAGCATCCTTGATGTTGTCAAGTCGCCGCAGCAGGGCAGCGCATAGACCCTTAGTCGCCCCAGACATTGGACGCAGAGCTCGGCCAGCTACAAGGGCTCGAGGAAGTGCAAAGTGGTCGTCGATGTCGTCTGGAAGAGGCCGAGGGACGAAAGCCCGGTTCAGCGGGTTCACCCGCGCGCTCAAAGGCATCTGCTTGGAGATCTCCACACTTCCATTGAGGTAGAAGTCGTCTCTCTCGGCCCCAACAGCTGGCGGCGGCCGGATCGACGAGCCATTGTGTCGGCTTGGCGAAAAGGTAGTCATTGAAAGATGGACGAGAGTGTCGGCGTGCCAACGGCAGGGGCGACGACGACAACGCAACTGGTGAGCCTGGGCGACACTGCAGCACTCCAAGCTCATCGAGGATTCCGGGCCATGAGGGCAAGCTGAGATACACTTGAGCGGCGAATTCGGTACCACCTTGTGTTGGTTGACAGTCAGCTGTTAGTCAGCTGTCACTGTTCGCATTCCTAATAGTGCTCCAATATTAAATAGAAGGTAACACAATAAGGTCCAACATGTCAAACATCGTCAAAGTGACCATTTGGACGGCCAGCGCCTAGTCAGGCTCGCGATGCGCCCTCGTCCGATGTCGATTGGACGGTAAGTCTCGGCCCATACCGCTCCATGCTCTGCCGCTGACGTGCTTGATACGCCTTCGCCCCCCCCCACTTCAACCCCATGTTCTTATCCGCCTCCTCGACTCAGATCCTCACCGCTTCATCGTACATTTGCGGGCCTAGCCATGGCGTCTTCCCCCACTCCTGGAGCTGGCAGCCGGTCTGTGTCTACGCGCGTACCTGAAGGTGATTGTGCCCCGCGCCAGTCTCGCATCGCCGGGACGGCGGACGGCCGTGCCAGCGCGGCTCGCGCCCGCGGCTGGATGGACGCCCTCCCGGAAGCGGCGGACTACAACGCAGTCGCGATCGCCAAGGAGACTAAGGAAGCCGGGCGCTCGGACAGCAGCAAGAAGGTGCACAAGGCCATGCGCGAAAGCTACTTGGCCTTTTGCGCCCACCTGAAGGTCGATCCCTCTGTTGTCGACCAGACAACTGCGGCGCACGTTGCCAATTTTTACAAGTTTCGCACGAAGAACTATGAGCTGGGGCTATCTACGTCGAAGCACATCTCGGCACAGATGGGCATCTACTTTGACGAGCTCGGCTACCACGGTCCGTGGACGACCGGTGACATTGACGGAAAGATCTTCGTGAACGGGAACCCCAATGAGAGCAAGCAGGTGGCGGACAACAAGCGCACCCACAAGATCAAGTTGGCCGCCCAGGGTCGCGTGGCAGTCCCGATGGACCCGCTGGAGTATGGCCACATGTGCTCGTACTACGACCACTTCTTGGCGGACCACCGAGACGTGTCACCCAACCGCCTTTGCCAGTGGGCGGCGATCATGGTCGGGACGTTCAACTTAATGCGCTTTGATGAGGTCTGCAAGTTGAAGTACGTTGGTAAGAGCGTGCGGTGGACTGTGGGGGCCCGTCGAGCTGAACAACACTGGGTGCCCATTGCAGGATCTAACACTATGTCAACTTGGCGGATGTTGTGTTGCGTGACTCCATGACGTCTGTCTCGATTTGTTGTTCTCGTTTCCACAAGGCGTGAGCGCGTTTCCATGACAGAGGACCTGTTCGGGCGGCTGTCCTTCCGCATCGATCTATTGGACAAGACGAAAACGTCGTCGAGCGGGCAACGACACTACTTGGAGGGGGCACAAGGTTTGACGGGTGATCCGCGCATCGACCCCGTCCTTGCCCTCGGTATGTATCTTCTTGTCCGCGGTGAGGATGACGGCTTTCTGTTTGTTCGGTACAATGATACCAGTGCCGGAACTTGGGAGCGTGATGTGCGACTTCCCTTGAAGGACGCTAAGTTTCTGGACGATCTGCGAGCGGCGTTTGACGAAGCAGGAGTCGACGCTTATCGCTTCCTCGGTACGCACTCATTCAAGCGAGGTGGGGTGCAGCTCTACCGGCTTCTCGGCGTACCAGACGACGAGATCAAGTCCCGCGGGAACTGGTCCAGCTTCTCGGCATACACGGCTTATGTTCAAGCCAGCAATCGCTTGGAGAAGCGCTTCTGCAGCGCCTCCCCGCAAGCAGCACTGGCTGACATCATTGTGCGTGGTGGGGAGGTGCCTGAGTGTGTTCTCGTGGAGGTGGGTTTAGATGCTAAGGCGGTGGAGAAGTAGTCGTTGAGAGCTGTTGTCCAGCGCTCCTGCTCGAGTGTTCTGTGCTTAAAGATTTCTAGGTTCGCTCGTAAGTGTCCTGCGGGCCGTCTGGGGCAGGTGCATGGCCCGTAGGGCGCGAGAGTGCAACTGAGGGACGGCTTGTGAGCTACGGCGCAGGTGTTTTCGCTGAGTGCACAATAAGGTAGCAGAAGGTGCTTATTGTCATGCTATATCACATACATCACTGTATTGTGCAATTCTTGTGTATTTTTCAGCGACCTATGCGTTAGGCTGTATTTGCTGTTTCTCACAATTGTGCTTCAATTGCTGGTCATTGTACATGGCCGATTGGCCAAGAAGCTTTCGGGACGACCTGTTCAGGGGGTATGGACGGCAAACAGTTGGTCTCAGGCAAGGGACGTCGCGCGGTCACGCTGAGCGGCTGCGCCTCCGCCCCTGCACGACGGCGTCACCGTGCTGCGTCATCACAGCCGGCTATGGATCGTGCCAGTGTTCCTCGTCGCGCTCGGCGCCTCCTCCGTGAGAGCTTCGAC
>ENA-ORXC01001917-ORXC01001917.1-marine-metagenome-genome-assembly--contig:-NODE-1917-length-11700-cov-65.802375_pt1 | contig 11700 bp, 14 predicted proteins | sample MGYA00237865_ERZ511478 | MGnify/ENA metagenome assembly ERZ511478 | reverse complement strand
TTAAAGTGGCACGCGAGCTGGGTTCAGAACGTCGTGAGACAGTTCGGTCTCTATCTACTGCGGGCGTTAGAAATTTGAGTGGATCTGACTCTAGTACGAGAGGACCGAGTTGGACTGACCGCTGGTGCACCAGTTGTTCCGCCAGGAGCATCGCTGGGTAGCTATGTCGGGATCGGATAAGCGCTGAAAGCATATAAGCGCGAAACCGGCCACAAGATGAGATTTCTTTAAAGGGCCGTGGGAGATGACCACGTTGATAGGCTATAGGTAGAAGGGCAGTAATGTCCGTAGCCGAGTAGTACTAATTGCCCGTCAGGCTTGCGCATACGTACGCCCTTCCCTTGCGGAGGGGCGGACGACGATCTTTAACCTCTTTCTTTTTATACCGAAACATACTTTAATATCATAAGTGCTTCTTTCCTTTATAGGATCCTGTTCCATTCATGTCAACGATATTGCGGCGAAGGCCGCGGTCGGATATATCCGATCCAAAACTTAGGTGGCCATGGCGACGGGGCCCACCCCTTACCATTCCGAACAGGGAAGTTAAGACCGTTTGCGCCGATGGTACTGCTATACCAAGTGGGAGAGTAGGTAGCCGCCTTTTTCGAAAGCCCTTTACAGTAATGTAAGGGGCTTTTTTTATGGAATAAAGTCAAGGTTTCTATTTTTCTTCTAATAACTTTATGGCTATTATCAGATTTTATAGAATAGCTTTAATTTTGTATCTATGAGTTCAAACAAAGCACTAATTTTAGTCATTGGATTGAATTTTGTGAAGGTTATAGTGTTATATAAATTGTTATGATGTACTTAAAGTCATTAGAAAAGGAAGAAAAGTTCAATACCATCTCGCATGGTATAGGCGCTTTATTGGCTTTGGTGGGTATGGTGTTTCTGATTCAAGGAAATAATCATAAATCTGAATGGGCTATGTGGGGAATAGTGATATATAGCTTATCATTAATAAGTATGCTATCAGTATCTACGATATATCACGCAGTTGATAATAAGGTTTGGAAACTCAGAATGAGAATTCTAGACCATATAAATATATATTATCTAATTGCAGGTACATATACTCCTGTTGCTTTAATAACACTTATTAACGGAAATGGATGGTCTATTTTCTTTGCAGTATGGGGTATAGCTGCTGTTGGTACTATTTTAAAGTTATTTTTTACTGGTAAGTTTGAAATTATATCCTTGCTACTTTATTTAGCCATGGGATGGCTCATAATATTCGATTTTCAAAATTTGGTAGATAATACTTCAGAGTTTGGAATCAATTTACTCATGCTTGGAGGTGCATTTTATACTATAGGAATATTATTTTATGCGGTAAGAAGAATTCCGTATAATCACTTCATTTGGCACCTTTTTGTACTGTGCGGAGCAATATGCCATTGGTATTTTATTTACATAGATGTAATCTAAATGTTTTTCTAATAAGATTAAGAATCTATAACATCTTTATACTCTTCATAGAATTTCTCTATCTGCAACATATTATGGTTTAGAAATACCATCGTCTCTCTCCATGTATTTTTATTATGTATAGATACATTGTTTAGTTCTACATAAATTCTTGATATTTCTTTTTGGTTTTCTAGGATATAAAAATCTTCAAATATTCCTTCAGAAAGGAATTCATCTAATAATATCGATTTTAAAGCAATTAGTTTATCCCATACTTTAATTCGTTGATCAAAATCAGAATCTACGTCAATGGAAACTATAGCTTTTTTTAAATCAAAATGAAATTTGAATGATAACCCTTTAACTTCAGTTTTATATAAAGTCCATTTGTTTGGAAACGATTTGCCAAAAGCAATCCAAAATTCTTCTCGTAATTTTCTTGATTCTTCTTTACTGAACATTATAGATAATATGCGATTGTTATACCTAGTAAAATCACCAACAACTTTCTTAAATTAAATTTATGTCCTTCAGAACTTTCAAATAGTATTACAGTGGAAATATGTAAGAACACACCTATTACTAGGGCATTTAAATACATACCGTAAGTGGAAAGTATATCTGTTGTATTAGCTAAATAGGTGCCTAACGGAGTCATAACAGAGAATAAAAGCATGAAAAATGCTGCGTAAATAGGTTTAATATTTGACCCTAAAAGGAATATACTCAATATTATTGCTATAGGAATTTTATGAATTAGGATACCGTAAATAATGGTGTCATTAGTTCCTATAGGTAGACCTTCCAATAGAGAGTGGGTGCATAGACTAATAAAAAGTAGCCAAGGAAAATCTTGACTTTGCTTCGAAATATGAACGTGACCGTGTTCAGCTCCTTTTGAGAAAAATTCTAAAAATATTTGAAAAAGAATACCTAGCATTATAAATACACCTATAGTTTTAGGATTCGTATTTTCATATACTTCAGGTAACATTTCAAAAATAGTAAGTGCTAATAAAAATGCGCCACTAAATGCTAATAATAGTTTGAAGGATTCGTTTTTCTGGGGTTTTGCAACAACCACAAAAAGAAAACTAATGAGCACTCCTAGAATAGGTAAAATATAAATCATGTGATGCTGATAAACCTTTTAAAAAAAGGAAATAGGTCATAAATTAAACAGGCGTCAAAATTAGCGTATTTTTGCGGTACGAGAAAAGATGAATATGGGTAATAATTTTAAAATGGTCGCTAAGACCTTATTTGGTTTTGAAGAACTACTTTCTAAAGAACTTAGAAATTTGGGGGCAAGCAATGTTGTTGAGGGAACTAGAAATGTATCTTTTGAAGGTGATAATGGCTTTATGTACAAAGCCAATCTATGTTTGAGAACAGCTATTAAAATTATTAAGCCAATACATTCTTTTCGTGTTAGAGATGAAAATGATCTGTACAAGAAAATATATGCGATGGATTGGACAGAGTATCTTTCTGTCAGCGAAACTTTTGCCATAGATGCTACCGTGAATTCAGAGCAGTTTACACATTCATTGTACGTGTCACAAAAGACTAAAGATGCTATTGTAGATAAATTTAGGGATACTGATGGTACAAGACCAGATGTAGATGTTAAAAATCCAGATTTACGTATCAACATTCATATTCATAATAATGACTGTAATGTGTCTTTAGATAGTTCTGGTTACTCATTGCACAAAAGAGGATACCGTACAGCAACGAATATTGCACCAATAAATGAGGTATTAGCTTCTGGTTTGCTTTTATTAAGTGGATGGGATGGTCAGTGTGATTTTCTTGACCCAATGTGTGGTAGTGGTACTATGTTGACAGAAGCGGCTATGATTGCTTGTAATATTCCCGCAAATATTAATAGGAAGGAATTTGCATTTGAGAAATGGACTGATTTTGATGCTGATTTATATGAGAAGATTGTAGATTCTAGTTTGAGGAAAACAAGAGAGTTTCATCATAAAATTATAGGGTATGATAAAGCGCCTTCTGCTGTTAGAAAGGCTCAAGACAATATAGAAAATGCTAATCTTGAAGATTATATCACAGTAGAAAGAAAAGATTTCTTTAAAACTGATAAGCAAACAGAAGGTACCTTGCATATGTGCTTTAACCCACCTTATGGAGAACGTCTAGATATTGATTTGGAAAACTTTTATAGTGCTATTGGTGATACTTTAAAACAAGGTTACCCTGGTACCAATGCTTGGTTTATAACAAGTAACCTACCTGCTTTAAAGTTTGTAGGGTTAAGACCTTCTCGAAAAATAAAGGTATTTAATAGCCATCTAGAATCTCGGTTGGTAAAGTATGAAATGTATGAAGGTAGTAAGAAGGCCAAATATCAAAAAAGAAATGAAGAATGAAGCTAAAACATAAAGTTCTAATATATAATTTTTTAGGCTTTGCAGTACTATTTGTATTGTTCCGCTTTCTCTTATACATTTCGCTGTCAATAAATAGTCTTTATTTATCAGCAATAGCTGCTATTGCAGCTTCTCTACTAGCTCCCAAATTTGCAGTTACAAAAATAGAAGGGCTTGAGAAGATTGTAATGAAATGGGTATTTATTAAAGGATTTAAAGTTTTATAAGCGCTCTTTTGGCTTAGGCGGTCCTACGGGTTCATTAGAATTTTCAATCTTTTTCTTGGCCTTATTTTTCTTTTTATAGAGCGGCAAGAAATAAGAAATACTATAGTTATAGCCAATTCCAAAATTACTATCCCACGTTACTTTGTTAAAACCGGGTACCCATAGATTAGGAAAACGCTCGTCTTCTTTTTGAGTTAATATAAGTCCTAAACGTACACTAGCTCCAAGGTATATATTTGAGAAGATTTCAAATTTAGTTCCAAAAAGAGCTTCTATCCAAGTTGCAGAAAGACCTGAGAAATTTTCTGGAGTATCCGATCCATTTGCAAAATCATCTGGATTCCAGTATCTATTCGTATCAAAGTATTGATAGTTATTAAGGGTATTTTCAAAAGTGCTGAATCCTAATCTGGCACCCATGTAAATCAAATTTTGCTCTCCATACCAATTAGCATAATTGTTTTTATTGATACCTAGTTTAATGTAATTACCAGAGGTTGTAAAATTGTATAAGTCTTCCTGTCGTGTCTTTTCTTCGCTCCCAAGTTCAGCAGCTAGATATAAATTTTGGGTTAATCTGTAATCCGCAACAAATTCAATTCCTTGATAGTTGTCGTCTAAGGCACCGGTTATAATTCTACTTAAATCTACACCTAAACGTAAACCATAGGATTGTTTATATTCCACCGTATCCTTAGGGTTAAGATCAATTGGTTTACTCTGGCTAAAAGCCATGCAAGTTCCCAGTATAAATAAAAGATTAGTGAAAAATCTTGACATGTGTAGAATCTGAGTTGGTGACTAGTGACTGTGTTATTTCTATATTTTGAATCCAATTATCTGTATCTGCTGTAACATTCGCTTGTAGCTCATCATAATTTACAACGAAACCGCATCCACGTGAAAGAAAGTCTTCAATTCTAGTGTATGAAAAATTAATGGTATCTAGGTTACCTATTTCCGCGCCATCATCAGAATCTGCCGAGTCGCTAATTAATATGAAACTTGTAGCATCTTCATCTGTCATTAACGGAATGGATATGGTACTTAAATTGCTGCGATCCGTAACAGTATTCACGGTTACATTTTGACCGACACCGACTACCCTTAAAGTCTTTACTTCTTTTAATGTCTCTATGTCATCAATATCATAAAATTCTATGACCAGTAGGGGAGTGTCTCCTTCTACACAGATATCATCTTTCTCACATGACGATGCAGAAATAATACTAAGAAACAGCAATAAGCCGAATTGAATTTTTCTCATCCTAAACTTTCTTTTCTAAAAGTACAACATTTTCTACGTGGTGCGTCTGCGGAAACATGTCTACAGGCTGAACCTTGGTTATATTGTACATCTCTTTCATTAGTTCTAAATCTCTTGCCTGTGTAGCGCTATTACAGCTTACGTAAACAACTTTTTTAGGTGCAATGTTCAATATTTGCTGAACTACATCTTTATGCATTCCATCTCGCGGAGGATCGGTAATAATAACATCTGGCACACCATTTTGAGCAATAAACTGTTCGTTGAAAACATTTTTCATATCGCCAACAAAGAAATCAACGTTTTCAATTTCGTTTCGCTCTGCGTTTGCCTTGGCATCTAAAATTGCTTCAGGTACCGATTCTATACCTATTACTTTTTTAGCTTTTTTAGAAACAAATTGTGCAATGGTACCTGTACCTGTGTATAAATCATACACCAATTCATCACCATTTAAATTTGCAAAATTTCTGGTTATTTTATAAAGCTCGTAAGCTTGCTCTGAATTCGTTTGATAAAAAGACTTGGCATTGATTTTAAATTTTAGTCCTTCCATTTCTTCGAAAATATGGTCTCTACCAGAAAAACAGATGATTTCTTGATCGTAAATAGTATCGTTCTGTTTTGGGTTGATTACATATAATAATGATGTAATCTCTGGGAAAGTTGTAGAAAGATGATTTAAAAGCAATTCTCTTTTCTCTTTATCATCTTCAAAAAACTGAACTAAAATCATTATTTCACCTATAGAGCTAGTACGTATCATTAATGTACGTAGTAATCCATATTGGTTTCTTGGATTAAAAAATGTTAATCCGTTTTCAGTGGCAAATTTTTTAGTCTCTAAACGTATTGCGTTTGATGGGTCTTTTTGTAAATGACATTTTTTAATGTCCAAAATCTTATCCCACATGCCAGGTATATGAAAACCTAAGGCATTTCTATCTTCTATTTGATTATCTGATCTTACTTCTTCTAGCGTTAACCAACGACTGTCAGAAAAAGAAAATTCCATTTTGTTTCTGTAGAAGTATTGTTGTTCTGAACCAAGTATAGGTGTAAGCTCTGGTAAATCTAAATGACCTATTCTTTTTAGGTTATTCTCTACTTCTTTTTGCTTGTAAAAAAGTTGGTGTTCATAGCCCATATCTTGCCATTTACAACCTCCACAAACATTAAAATGCTGACAAACCGGGTCTACTCTTTTATCTGAAAGACTGTGAAAATTAATAGCAGTTCCTTCAAAATAAGCTTTTCTTTTTTTTGTAGTTTGTACATCTACCACGTCGCCGGGTACGGTGTTATTTAAGAAAATAACCCTACCATCTGGGGCTTTACCAATAGTTTTTCCTTTTGCAGCAGCATCAGTTACCGTTACATTTTCAAAAACTACTCGCTTTGTCTTTTTTCGCATGTGGCAAAAATAAGCATCCCATGGCATTTATTATAACTAATAAACCTAGTAGCCTTGTTATATTTAGTTAAATATGACCGTTCAAGTAGCTAATCAAATGTTTACCTAATTATTTAAATAAAAAAAGTCAGGAAATCTTTAATTTAAGATTCCCTGACTTTGAACAGTAAAATATATTTTACTACTATTTGTTCTTATTGAATTTGTTTAAAATTCTTTCCATTTGCTTGCCAGCAGCTTCTCTACCGCCTAAGCCAAATGATAGTGCAATGGTTACTGCAATAGTACCCAATGTAATACCAAAAGCCATATTGATGATTTCATCACCAATACCCATGGTCTTAAGACCCATTGCTAAGAAAATAGCTAAAATGCACATTCTTACAATTGAAGCAACAAAAAGACTGCTTTCATCTTTAGCCATAGCTTTATGAGCTGTAGAGGCAATCCAATTTCCTATGATTAAAATTACTAATCCGAAAAGAATATTTCCAGAAACACCTACTAAAGTGTCAAGTACATTGGTAAGTTTTTCAAATTCTAATTTTTCTAATGCAGTCGTAATTCCAAAAAGAACAATGAAAAAGTAAACAACATTACCTAAAAGTTTTGAAAGGTTTGTATTAGATGATAAGCTGCTTAAATTCATTCTGTTTACAATTCCATCTAAATTTAAACTTTCTAATAAATCTGTAACCAAACTAGCAACAAATCTACCACCAATAACGAAGATTAAAAGAATTAGAACAGCAACGATGATTTTTGGTATGGCAGCAAAAAATTGTTCTAGCATATGTGTTGCAGGAACAGAGATAGCATCCATATTTAAGATGTTCAATGCGGTTATCAATAGCGGAATAAAGATAAAAATGAAAACTACTTTTTTAAGGATGTTCACTAAATCCAAATTTTCCGGAAGTTTTAATTTAGGTACAAAACTTTGTATAGTTTCGCCTGAAAGACCTACTAATTCAGATACAATAGTAGCTAGCATATAACCGATATAGCCTACTAAACCTGCACCTACAATATTTGGTATGTAATCTGTAAAGCCATTAAGTAGGTTCTTAACTGGATCTAAAACGCTCGTCATACCTAACTTTTCTAAAGCAAGCATAAACACAAAAATCATGATAAAGAAGTATACTAATTTTCCAATAAAGGAAGAAAGTACCACTTTACCTGTTCCAAGTTTGCTGTCAACATTGGTTCGTTTAATTAATTTTGTAATAAGCCTTTTCAAAAATCCGGCAATAAACCATCCTATCAAAAGGATCAGTATTGCGCCGATGGTAGTTGGTAAAAAATCGCCGACTGAGTTAGAAAGGCTAGTCATCATGTTCTCTAAATAATTCATAGTGTTCTTTTTATAATAAATTGGTTGTATTAATTAAGACACCATATTTTGTTAAAGGTCACACTTAATGGTAGTTCATAGGTTCTTTTCATATTTATGGTAGTTCAAAAAAAATATTTATTAAGTTTGTAATTCTACAGGATGATTTCTCTCCCACGCTGAATTTTCGCCCCGATGACTTTTTCGGGATTTGAAAGGAAAAAGGTATAGAAGGAATTGCTAAAGTTTTATTTAAAGTAATTTTTATCATGTCAATTTTAGAAAACATCACTTCTAAGGATGCTATTGCATTAGAAGAAAAACACGGTGCTCACAATTATCACCCATTACCTGTTGTATTAAGTAAAGGGGAAGGTGTTCATGTTTGGGATGTGGAAGGAAAAAAATATTATGATTTTCTTTCTGCGTACTCTGCCGTAAATCAAGGGCATTGTCACCCCAAAATTGTAAATGCTATGACAGAACAAGCAAAAACATTGTCTTTGACTTCTAGAGCATTTTACAATGATATGTTGGGTAAATACGAGAAGTATGCAACCGAAACTTTTCATTTTGATAAGTTGTTACCTATGAATACAGGTGCAGAAGCTGTAGAAACAGCTTTGAAAATTTGTAGGAAATGGGCGTATGAAGAAAAAGGTATTGCAGAGAACAATGCTGAAATAATTGTTTGCGAAAATAATTTTCACGGTCGTACAACAACTATAATTTCTTTTTCAAATGACCCTGTTGCTCGTAAGAACTTTGGTCCATATACTGACGGATTCATTAAAATAGAGTACGATAATCTATCTGCTCTAGAGGATGTTTTAAAATCAAATTCGAATATCGCTGGTTTTTTAGTGGAGCCTATACAAGGTGAAGCTGGAGTTTATGTGCCATCTGAAGGTTATCTAAGCGGAGCGAAAGCTTTGTGTGAAAAGTATAATGTTTTGTTCATTGCAGATGAAGTACAAACGGGTATTGCCAGAACAGGTCGTTTATTGGCAACATGTGGTAATTGTTCTTGCCCAGATAAACATTGTAGTGGAATACCTGAAATTAAGCCAGATATTTTAATATTAGGTAAAGCCTTGTCAGGTGGGGCATACCCTGTTTCTGCAGTTTTGGCTAATGATAATATTATGGGTGTTATACGCCCAGGAAACCATGGTAGTACTTTTGGTGGTAACCCTATTGCCGCTGCCGTTGGTATGGCTGCTTTAGAAGTGGTAAAAGATGAGGAGCTTGCAGAAAATGCCTTTGAGTTAGGTGAGCTTTTTAGAGCTGAACTTAATAAATTTATACCAACCACAGATTTGGTAAACAGTGTTAGAGGTAAAGGTCTTTTAAATGCAATACTAATAAATGATAGTGAAGATAGTTCTACTGCATGGGATATTTGTATGGCGTTGAAAGAAAACGGATTACTTGCAAAACCTACACACGGTAATATTATAAGATTTGCACCACCATTGGTAATGACAAAAGAACAGCTTTTAGATTGTGTTTCTATTATTATTAAAACACTACAAGAGTTTAAAAACTAGAAATAAAAAATCCCCGATGTAAATCGGGGATTTTTTTTAGTTATTATTTTATTGAAAATCGGCTGTTGCAAAGAAAGCGATAATCAATCCGAAATAGAGAATACAGAATACTAGATAAATAAGAGCTAGTGCTAGCCCTATATAAGAAAGAATTCTTCCTGTTTTAATATTTTCATACCCTCTAAAATTACCAGGGTTAGCTTCAAAATAACTCTTAGCTTTTTTAGCATTGCTTAAACCAATGAAACTGAATATAGCACCAAAGGGACCACAACAGAAAAGGGTTAATGCAATAGATAAAATGCCAAAAGTTAAAGCGTTACTAGAACCTGGTATTTGTTGATTTTCTGAATTGTTCATTTATTGGTCAAGTAAATCGTTCATTCTTTCTTGAATCAATTCTTGATCTTGGCTCATAATTACATCCCATCCTATCCACATTATAAACCAAACCATGAACAAAAGGAATAAAATGTTTAAAACAAGTCCGATAATAGAAACAACCTTAGCGGTTTTTAAAGCCGAATAATTAGTGTAATCAGTAGGGTTTGCATTGTATGTTTTTGTACTGTTCATAGCTAATATAATGCCTATGACACTAAGTATTAATCCTAAAATACCATAACACCAACATAGTAAGATAGATGCGATTCCTAGAACTAATATCAGCGTTACGTTAGGTAATTTTTGTTGTTCCATAATTTAAAGGTTTAGTTAATTAGATAAATTTTAAAATATAATTGGTTAATATAAAACCTACGGTACTTACCATAAGCGTAATTGTAATTGTATTTGAATGTTTAAAAGGGTGTAATTTGTTTAATCCTAAAAAGCCAAAAAGTAAAAGCATTGGGTAAATAGCTGGGTACATTAAAAAGGCAGATGTAAACTCCCCTTTAAGTAAAAATAATAGCGATCGTTGTAAACCACAACCAGGACAATCAACCCCTAATATTTGCTTTGTGAAACAGGGTAGCATGAAACTTTCAAGTCCCAGAAAAATAACTAATGCCTTAATACGCATCTATAAATAAATTAGTAGTCCGAAAATTACCATTATTTTTGTGTATTCAAAATAAAAACATGCCTCATTTTAATATTGGTGATACGGTAGAAACTATTGACGATGTCATAAAAGGCGTTGTGGAGTCTATTAATGGCAACAATATTACTATGCTAAGCGATGATGGGTTTCCGTTAACGTTCAGCGCTCATGAATTGGTTTTGATAGCCGATGATATTCGCGTTTCTAATTATGAAGTCGCTAAAATTAAAAAGGAAAAGGAAATTCCTAAGCGTAAAAAGACAAGAGTTCTAAAGTCAAAGGAACGTACAGCCCCAAAAATGGAAGTTGATTTGCATATAAATCAACTTATCAAGAACCCTAAATCTATAAGTAAGTTTGATATGCTTACACTACAGTTAGATACGGCTAAACGTCAACTAGATTTTGCTATCAGTAAAAGAATACAGAAAATTGTATTTATACATGGGGTAGGTGAGGGTGTATTAAAAGAAGAATTGGGTTACTTGTTCAGAAAATATGACAATGTAAAATATTACGATGCCGATTACCAAAAGTATGGGTTAGGTGCTACCGAAGTCTATATTTTTCAAAACTTCTAATTATTCTACTGTAGTGGTTACAGTGCCAAATTCATTCACTTGTAAATCTGTAATTCTACTACCATTTTCATTTAAAAAAGTAACGCCACTTAATTGAATTGTATGCGAAAAAGTTACACTATCCACTTCAACGGTTGTTACAATAATACTACCGCCTTCAGCTTCAATTTCCTCTAGTACAGTTGGCGTAAGTGGTGGTGGTGAGTCACAAAAATAACTGCTACTTACGGTCTCAGAGAAAATACGATAGGTAATTTGAGAACTGCCCGGTACAGCACTTTCAATTCCGGTTGCAGTAGAAACCTCGTTTCTTAATAATTGGCTTGGCAGATTCAATATTAACGCTTCATCACCATTAATTTTAAATAAAACATTCTCTGTTGTTGGTGAAATGTCATTACAACTTTCAATTGTTTCAATACTGTCAAAATCAACAGTTTCTATCTGTAGGTCACCATCATTACA
>ENA-ORXC01001916-ORXC01001916.1-marine-metagenome-genome-assembly--contig:-NODE-1916-length-11708-cov-8.273493_pt1 | contig 11708 bp, 14 predicted proteins | sample MGYA00237865_ERZ511478 | MGnify/ENA metagenome assembly ERZ511478 | reverse complement strand
GCCCTTTGGGCGGGCGGCGCGGCAGGCGCGCGCGGCGCGGCAACTGCGGTGCTCGGCGGGGCGTGCGCCGCGGCAGCGGCCACCCCACCGCCGTCGTGCCGACGGGTTCCGCCCGGCGCCGCAGAGGCCGCTCGCGGCTCGACGAGAGTGGCCGTCGAGGCACACGCGTGGCGGCCCCGGTGGGCTGGCCGCCAGACGGGGTGGAGTCCGTCTGTCCACGCGGATACCACACCGTCTCTCCGCCCGTGGGTGGCGGCGGTCACCCCATGAAGGGGTCTCGGGTGCACGCAGTTTGTGGCCACTTGGGTGGTGGTGGCGTGGCTTCTTCCTCGAAGATCGGTTGCGAGGCGGCTTTCCAGAAAACACGGTTTAACCGGTCAACATCAGCTCGTCTTTTCGAATTGCACAGAGAATGAAGTCGGTCCCAAAATCACACGTGAAAGGTAATCCGTGAAAGTCCGTACTCGATGCTCCAGTTTCAGTGGAATGGCCATCGCACCCCAACTGCCGAGGCATGGAAGCGCAGTCATTGATAGCCCGCACCACCCACGATGATTGCCCACCCCCTCCCGTCGCCATGCCGTAGCGCATCCATGTCGCCCGCGCCGACACACGGAACGTCACTGCATTGACCGTGGCAGGCAGCGGCACGTCCTCGCCTGGACGTTTCCAATGTCGCACCACGCCCCGCCCATCCTCCCTGCGGAACGTCGTCCTGTGCAACCCGGGCCACACCCGCCGCCACCCGACAAGCCGTTGCCGCGGCCGCCGCGGTGCAAACGCTGGCTCCCACGCGCCCTTCCGTGCCTCCCCGAGGCAATGGGTGGCCCACACCCATGCACTGGCGGAGTCCCTCGAGTGCTTTCCCGCTGCTGCGGCGACGGTGGCAGCGGTGGCGGCACGCCACCCGCTCCTGATTTTGGGCATACCGCGCGGTGGTGTGGCGCCTAGAGCTCTGCGCGCTCCCGGTTGCTGCGCAACGCGCCCGCCCCGCGGCTGGGTGCGAGCACGAGCGCGTGCGGCGGTGGGAGCCGTGGGGGGGGGGGGGGGGCTGTGCACGGGGCGGGCGGAGGGCGCCGCCCGAAGCGGCTGCACGCTGCTGCTTCCACACCTGCTGCCCGGCCGCGGCGGCTGGCACTGCCTGCCGATGACTGGCGCCGACACTTAAGGCCCGGCGGCGGCGGCCGTCGATCCCATCTGCCGACCGCATCCCACACCACCCCAGTCCCGCACACGATCACCCACCCGGCGCCACCGCAGCCACACTTTCTCCACGGGCGGCGGTACCCCCCTTTCGACCGGCGCTCTTCCTCTCGTCATCGCCTACTGCCTTCCCCCGCCCGACAATGGCGCCGCCGATGGGCCCCAGCCGCACCGCGGCGGTGGCAGTGGCGGCCTCGGTGGCAACGACCATCGGTTTCCTCGTCTTCACAACCGCCATGACGGGCCCTGCCGCGCTGCGCGCGCCCGCCCTGCGCGTGGTGATTGCGGACGCGACGGCCGCCCTCGGCAAGCAGCTGCGCGCCGAGTGGGTGGCAGCGGCGGCCACCAAGGTTGACGCCGCCGACCATGAGGCGGAGGTCGCCCGCCTTGACGGGCGGGCCGCGTCCATCGCCACCACCCTCCGCACGTCGTACCGGCCGCCGTACCATCCGAGTGAGCCGCCGCGCTGCACGTGCCCGGCCGGCAAGCAGGGACCCCCCGGGCTGCGTGGTGAGATGGGCAAGCGTGGGCCAAAGGGCGCCACCGGTGCCACCGGACGGCAGGGCAAGACCGGCCACGTGTATCTCAAAGGTAAGGTCGGCCCGCAGGGGAAGACCGGCCCCAAAGGGGACCCCGGCGTGCCTGGAAAGGTCGGCCCGCCCGGACCCGAGGGCGACCAGGGCCCCCGCGGCCCGCGGGGTATCGGCAAGGCCGGCCCGAGCGGCGCTGATGGGGAGGACGGCGAGGACGGGGAGGACGGCGAGAGCGGGATGAAGGGTGACAAGGGCAAGACGGGTGCAACCGGGCCGCGCGGCCCCACGGGCGACACGGGGGTGACTGGAGAGAAGGGGGCGCCTGGCGCTGATGGCAAGATGGGCGCTCGCGGCCCACGGGGTGCCGGGGGCGACAAGGGACCCAAGGGGGACGACGGCGCCAAGGGCGACACTGGGATGACGGGGCTGACGGGAGCGACGGGACCTGCAGGTGAGGACGGGGCAACGGGGGCGACCGGGACGGCCGGCCCCACGGGCCCCCGCGGCATGAAAGGGACAACCGGCGCCGACGGCGCTCGCGGCATGAAGGGCGAGACTGGCGCCGCCGGGGCGCTCGGTAAGGACGGCGCGCAGGGACCCCGCGGCGCCACGGGCGCCGCAGGGGACAAGGGCGCGTCCGGCGTCGATGGGGCGGCTGGCAAGGACGGCGCCGCGGGGCCGCCCGGTCCGGTCGGCCCCAACGGCGACGCCGGCGCACCGGGCGCGCCCGGGAAGGACGGCGCTAACGGCGCAGCGGGGCAAGACGGGGAAGACGGCGCCGACGGGGCGCGCGGCCCGGTCGGCCCCAAGGGCGACGCGGGCATGAAGGGAGTACAGGGTGTTGCGGGCAAGCCGGGCGCGCCGGGCAAGGACGGCGTCGATGGCGCCGTCGGACCGCGCGGCGAGGCTGGCGCCGACGGCGCGGCCGGAAAGGACGGGGCGCGGGGCGCCACGGGTGCGACCGGCGCGACGGGCGCACCGGGCGCCGCCGGCGAGCGCGGGCCGGCCGGGCCCCAGGGTGATCGCGGCGTCAAGGGCGCCGACGGGACACGGGGCCCCAGTGGTCCCAAGGGGGACACTGGCCCGGCAGGGCCCAAGGGCGACACTGGGCCCCGCGGGCACCCCGGTGCCGACTATGTGCCGCCGCGCCACGGCTACGCGACGCCGCCGCCAACGTATGGGCCGCCGCCGACGATGCCCCACTACGGGCGGTTCGGGCTGGTCATGTAGCGTGGCGGAGGAGCGCGGGGGGGTGTGGGACGTGAGGAGCAAGCAAGCAAGTAGTACAAGTCGAGGCGGGTGAGGGGGTGCCGGGAGGAGTGAGCGCTCCACGCAGCCAACCGTCGCATCCGCTTCAGATGCAAGCGTTTTTTGTTTTGTGACCTGTGCCATGAACAGCCAAGCTATGTGGGACTGGTATGCGAGGGGAAGTCCGCGCCTTGCCCATCAGGTGAGTTTCACGCCCGGAGTCGCCACCCCGCTCCCCGTACGGCGGCGTGTGCTTGGCAGACCGCTGCCATGACCGGCGGGTGCTGTGACGCGATGGCGGCTGCGCGTTTGTTGGCGCGTGTCGACTATCAATCAAAAGTACATCAAAACCCCTGAATTTTCTATTGTCTGTCCCACAAAAGCTGGATTATTTCACCCTGGGCCGATTAGTCAGTTAGGATCTCCATCTGAGCCAATTACATTCAACAGGCAATCGCCTTCTCGGTTTTTATAATGACCAAGACACTGTCGCCTGCACGATCCTGATGCTTGCAGATACGCTGCTAGCGCAATATGGGGAATACAGAATGCAGAGCGCAACAACCAGCCTCAGACTGTGTGCTTTGTTTTTGACAAGGTAAGAGAAACTGAACAGAAGGCCACCGAAATCTCCACTATGGTCCTACCAAAACAACAAGACCGGGGAGCAGGGAGGGCCCTGCAGCCGACTCATAGATGTGGCGTGTGGTGAAGGAACGTGACACATACATGCGAGTGTCGTTGTGACAGTTGTATCCGAGTTCCTTGGCTGGATACAGAGGTGCTCTGCTGTGCGAACGCTCGTCTGTATGTTCTGAGCTCGTATTGATGTCAAAAAATGCTTGAGCTACACGGTTATTAGTTTTCCAATGTCGGACTTCTTCAAGGAACAGTTGGTTGAATAGCTCAGTGGTAATCGCATTCGAGAGCGAGTGGCTGCAGTCCACTAGGTCGCCGGTTCAAACACCTGTCGGGTATAACACCCGGTTTCAACCTTCCTGTGTTTTTATTATTGTTCATGCCCCTCGTGCAGTCTACTTTTTCTCGCCCTCCGGACCTCTCCTGTCCGCCACACACCGTCCATCCTGTAGGGGCACAGGACAATACCTGGGATGACGTTTCTCTCCCCAACACCACCGACGGCCGACCAGCACCCCAGGTGTCCCCCTGGCCCCGCACCCGCTACCGCCGCCAACTGCGACACTGACAAGGACAGACAGCAAGCCGCCCACCGCGGTGGTGGTGGCAGCACCGCGCCGTCGGCGGGACTCCCCGTTGGCAGGTCCACCTCTGCCGCCGGCACTGCTGGTGGCGCGGCGGCTGGCGACAATGGGGGCGTCGACAGCGTGCCGCGTCGGGGTGTCGGCCCGCGCGGCGCGCCAGCGGTTCGGCCGCGGTATTGAGCGCCGCCGTCGCTGGCAGTCGGTGGCCAGGCGGGTGGCGCCCCAACGCACTCTTCGGCCATAGTCCCGTCGACGACCCCGTCGACGAGCAGCCGACGGCGACATTTGGCAGGAGGCCATTCACGCGGTGGGTGGCCGGCAAGCTGACGGGCCGACTGCTGGAATGTCGCCGGCCTGGACCCCGATTGTGTTGACGCAAAGCCGGTGGTGGTGACAGTCGGACGGTGCGGCTTGTGGGGGGACTGGTGCGAACAACGACACGTGGAGGAGACCAGGTGGAGACGGCCCTACGAGCTGGGTCTTGATCATTGTGCTTGTTTTTTTGTGCCCCAGCGACACAACTGCTCTTGATTCTTTGTTTCCGTTCCGCTGATGCTGCTACGCGAAGCGCCTCTTTGGTACGAGGATGCGAGTCTCGTTTTCACTCTTCAGCCACCGTCCCCCCCTAAAAAAACTCCCAGTCCAGCATGGCAGGCGTCCCCTCTGGCCCACCGCGGCCGACTAACATATCTACCCTCCGTTGCCGAGCGACGGCCCGCGCAGCTGCAATAGCTGCTCTTCCACCAACACCGCTTCGCGGTCAAACGCCGTGGCGGCAACGGTGGCACTGGCTGCCAAGGCGGCCGCGCCACCGCCGTCGCCACCAGCGGCAACGGCGGCGGTCTGATAGCACGACGCCTGAGCGGAGGTCTGGCAGACAACCCCAGCCGCCCCGACCGCCCCCCCACCAAAGCACCACCCACCGCAGCCGCTGGCGGCGCCGCCGACGCCGGTGCGGCGGAGCTGGTCTATCATTCCTCTCTCGCGCCCGCGGCCCAATGTTTACTCTCCCTTCCCCTCGTCTGACGCCGTCTGTTCCTGTTGTTTTCTGACAGCTCTGCGGGCTCGGGGTCGTGTGCCGTTTCGTCTGGCTCCGTTTGGCGGCTCGGTCACGCGGCGCGCGTGCCGCTCTGCTCTCTGTATTCGACACCTGGCCTCTGCCCGCACTGCCTTCCCACCCCAAAGGGACCCTCGCCTCACGCGCGCGCCCCCAGTCGCCCAACCCCGCGCACCGCGCCCACCACACGCCCCACGCCCGCTACACCCCCCCCCTGGTACGCCGCACGCCCCTTGGGCTCCTCATGTCAGCCAGGCAACGGTGGATGCCGACCACCTCGGCATACAAGGTGGTGTGTAGTAGGCGATTTGCTCCAAAGACTCGGAGCTTGCAGGCACTGACCAGTGCGGTATGGGCACCCACGCACCACCACACGCCCCGCAGTCGGCGTAGCTCAGCAATCGGGACCGCGCCGGCACCGGCAGTGAAATGCCGGCGCAGTGATACCGTTAGGTAAAAGGCAGAGCCGCGGATGATGCTTTTACATGCGCCCTGCTCCCCCTTCGTCGCCCCTCGACGGCGGATACGGTGAAAACGGCCGCTCGACCCCCATGTCGGCAGTAACCACTCCCAGTAACCACTCCCAGTAACCACTCCCGGTAACCACTCCCGGTAACCACTCCCGGTAACCACTCCCAGTAACCCTCTGGTGCCCGCCCTGAGGCGGTGTCGCCCGTACAGCCCCGTCGGTGGGCGCCCATGCTCCAATCCAGATGTCCCGCCTCAGCGGCGGGCGCCGCGCCTCAGCTTTGCCGCCGCACCGCGGGTGGCCTCGGCGCCGTCGGGCGTCTCGGGCTGGACGCCGAAGTGGGCGACCCCCGAGTCTGCCACGTCAGCGCCGTCCGCCCTCGCGTCGGCCGCCCACGGCGCGCCGCCGGTTAGACGCGAGCGGCTGTCCTGCGTGGCGGATACTCCACCGTCCCGCGCGTCGGCCGCCTGCGCCGGCGCGCCGGCAGCGAGCCCTCCACCAATCCGCCCAAAACTGACACCCTCGCGTCAGCGTCAGCATACGCATGTGTCGAAGGATGAGGCATGGGTTTGAAGCCTCTCTCCCTCGCTTCGGGTTCACTGCCTTTGGCCTTCTCTTGACTGGTCTTCTACTTGTCTCTCCTCTTTGTTCAACGATTGTCGCGCTTCGGATTGGGCACATGCGTGCACTTTCGTGATGCAGAGGTCCTTTGTGGGGTGGCACGACACTGGTGTCATCTCTGTGTGTCCCTAGGCTCCCTTCCGAAGCTCGTGTGCGGTGTGATCGCGCCGGCGGCGACGGACACCGTTCCGTGGCCTGGCTGCCAAACCCAGGTGTATGTACTGTACCGATGGCCTTCAGTCGCGGCTCTGCTGTCTCGTGGCGTCTCGCGGCGGACGGAATCGCGACAGACTTTTCACATCGTGGATATAAGTTTTTGGTACTTGACTTCGTCGTAGAGCTGGACAGATTCAAGGACGCGGCTGTCACGGGGGCGGCGGTGACGGCGACTTTGTCGTGGCTGGCAAGCGGCTCTGGGCGGCGGCTCGACACCCTGTCTCAGTGGCCTCTTTTGCTGGCTTCCGCCCCCTGCATAGAGGTAGGCTTGTACTTCACGCCCTTTACGTGATTGGGAAGTCACGTTTTACGTGATCACATGCACGTTTTTTACGTGATCACTCATCACGCCCAAGCAAAAAAGGGCGTGAACTGGGGCGTGATCTCATATGATAATTACGACAGCAAAAGAATTAAAATCGTGCAATCCAATGCCCTGGGGACGTGGGCGGGCGCGCCCTGCTGCGGCTCACGACAGTCCGGGTCGTTCTTCACCCGGGAGTGATTCTGCCCAACGCCGAACACAGAGCGTTTGGCATTCGGGCAACGGACGGTTCGTTCTTCACCGGCGCTGGCTGGCCGAACGTCGAATTGATGAAATCCCCCAGGACACGATCAGCAGCGGAATTTCCAATTCTAAACTCCCTATTTACAATACCAAGAGGAATGGTTCGCGCTGGGATGGATGTGTGGTCGAAGGCGCACGATCTCACGGCACCTGCAGCGCGGAATGCAATCTTCGCCGGTCCCGAGCGCCGGGTGGGCAGGCCTCGCAGACCCCGACAGCAGCCAGACAGAAGCGCGTGCAAGCGCACCCCAGTCGGCTCGAGCTCGAGCGTGCCGCTGCCGGCCACCCGTTTCCCTGCGTCCTTTCCCGGACTGCGCATCGGTACACAGCATACCCACGCACTCCCCTACCCCCATCACCTGGCGTGCCCCCGCTTCGGGCCAGATGGCTACTGCGGGTGGCACCCTGACGCGGCGCAGGCGGCGGGTCGAGCCCACTGACCCGCTCGCCGCGCTGCGGCAGACGATTTTTGTGGTGGCTATGTCGTCCACTCTTCTCGCTCTACATTGCTCGAGGCTTGACCGCGAGCGCGGCTACGACCGCCTGGTCTTTGCGGATGAGGTGGCATCTGTTGGGCGGGGCTTTAAGCGCAAGTACCGTATGGAGTTTGACGTGTTTACGGCGCTCGTGGAGCAGCTGCGCCCGCGACTGCGACGCAACGACGCGCAGGCCCGTCGCCGACACGGCAGAGGTCTACCTGGGCGACGGGCGGTGTCGGAGGAGACTCAAGTTGCAGCTGCCCTTCGCTTCTACGCTGGCGCCTCGTACCTTGACGTTGTTAGTACTCATAAAGTCGAGCCCAGCTCCTTTTATGCCATTGTCAAGCGTGTGACCAGCGCAGTGAATAAGGAGCTACGACTCGCCGGCGACATTACGACGGAAGCCGGCCAAGTCGCTCTGAGCTCTACCTTTGTCGGCGCCTTGCCCCTCAATCCGCTGGCGCCCTCAGTCGTTGGGGCACTGGATGGTCTCGCTGTGCGCATTCAAGGACCGGCGCGGGGCGCCACCAATACTCCATCTGAGTTCTATGGTCGCAAGGGCTTCTTCAGCTTGAACGTCCAAGCCATCTGCGACGGTCGCTGCCGCTTCGTGTTTGTGTCAACGGCAGCGCCGGGAGCAATGCATGACAGTGCGGCATGGAGCCAGACGCGGCTTGCGGAGCGGCTCCAAGCCGCTGTCATCTGTCTCGGCGAGCGCTTCGTCATTTGTGACGATGCTTTCTCTGCGTGCTCGCACCTTGTGCCTCCCTGGCCTGGTGCCGCTCTCCCGGCGGACCGAGACGCGTTCAACTTTTTTTTGAGCCAGGTGCGGCAAACTATTGAGCGCGCGTTCGGGATCCTCAACAAGAAGTGGGGCATACTCTGGTCGGCGCTCAGAGTTCGCCTCGGCGACTGCGGCTCCCTGGTCCTAGCGCTGATGAAGCTACACAACTTTATCATTGACCGAACCCCCGCCACCTCCCTGCCTGATTTGGGACCAGACGACTCAAGCCCACTCGTTTTCAGCGATGAACAGTCGATGGAAGATGCGGACGAGGACTGCGGTCGAGACGGCACGGCGTGTCTGCCCCGCCTGTATTGGACCACGCGGCTAAGCGCGGCGGGCTACGCTCGGCCAGCAGTGGTCTGATGATAGAGCAGTGGTAGTGAGAAAAAGTGAACTGATTCAAACGATGAGCACCAAGGGCCATGCCAGTAGCCGGCGCAGGTGACGCATCCGGTGCAATCGGGACGGCAGTGCCGCAGGTGTGCTCCACGACCCGGTTAGTGTCACGATGTGTGGAAAGAAAGACGATGTGTCGGCAACAGCAGCCAATCGGGTCCACCCCCTCGCGTCCTGGTACCCTATCAGACCCGATCAGGCGCTCTACGGTGCGTAAACCGGTTCACTCCGCCCCACTTCTGTCTGGCGCGGCGGCGCCCCACTCATCCAGACCGCCGCACAGACGCTGCTTTTAGAGAGCGGTGTGCTATCCTGTCTTTTTTTGCTTTACAGCGCTTAAAACCAGCACAAATGAACCCAGCTCCGCCCCACTGCTCGCAGTACGTGCGCCAATGGCTGTCCCCTCACGGCAGCTGGCATCGTGAACATTCTCCAGCCACGGCTGTCATCTTTCTTGAGCTGGCCGGCCCGTGCGCGGGTCGCCTGTCCGTACCCTTCCGATCGCCTCAGCAGAGAGTCTGTTGAGTCGATATGTTGCTTTTGTCTGTCCAACGGAAAAGTGACACGGGTTGTATCTGAGTTCTTTTCTAGACAAGTGATGATTTCCACCGCAACCGTTGAGTGGACCTTGCTCCTCTTTTCCATCGACACTCGAGTTGTCCATGACTCTCCATTTCGTTACATGCCACTCTACGCAAACAAGTCCAAGCATCCACTGGCACTAAAACCACCCATCGTCCGTGCCATCACCACCATCAAGGTTCATGTCCATGGACCGTGCCAGCGACAGCGACTGGCTCTTCAGCATCCGCTGCAGGAGGCGCACACCGGCACCCGTGCGGTCCATAGTCTCTATCTCCCGCGCCGTGCGTGCCAGCGTCTCCAAGGTCTCGGCCTCCTCGCTGCTCTTGTTGCGCTTGCTCGGGGCGGTGGCGGCAATGCACTCCTTGATGGTCGTCGCCAGGTCGTGAGCCGCCGACGCGCGCCGCTTGCGCGCAACGTGGACCTGGGGGTCGGCGAGGTCGTCCTCGTCGCCCCCCCCCTCCTCCACCGCCATGCTGCGTGGCAGCGCTCGCGCGCTGTATGACAGCAGCTCGGGCGAGTGCTGGAACAGAGTCCACGCATACAGCACCGCCGACTTCATGAGCGCCGACACGTCCGACGGGATGAAATTTGCGAAGGAGGCGACTTGATCACCCGTTGCGGGCTCCGATTGGCCACTCTTGGTGTATCGCGCGTAGGCGACCGACCAATGGCGACGTGCATCCGCCCACTTCGTCTTGAGGAAGTGGCCCGCCCGTCGACGAGGCGCCGCTTCCGGGGTCACGGGGATTAGAGAAAGCGGAACAACCGCACAGCGCGACGGCTTGAATTCGCTGTCGTTGTATAGTGCTTCGAAGTGCTCCGACCAAGCGTCGCTGGGAGCGCCGTCCAGCTCCAGCCTGGTGCGGTGCTGCTTGGCACGCAGGAGAAAAGCGAACACGGAGGGATCCTTAATCGTGTGGAAGAGCCGCGCAAACTCGTCGATCTCCATGGGCGGGGTCGTCGGCGCCTGCGCGGCCGTCGCGCTGCCGCTGACCGTCAACTGGCCCCCGCTGACGTACAGGGCCGGAGAGGGAAACTTGCCGCCACCTTCCTCGCACAGCGTCGTCATTGAGGCGACAAGCTCGTGTGCGGGCACGGCCGACAGCAGGCGGGCTACAACATCGGGCTTGTTTCCGCCGCACCCAACTTTGTTGGCCTTGCAGAGGTCCTTGAGGTTCTCCTTGGAGTACTTAGCCATGACCGCCCCTGATACCACCGAGGACACCAAGCTTGTCGGCGCCGCGCCCGTGTCCGTTGGGTTCACAGGAGCCGTTGTCGGGGGCACCGGCGACGACTGGCTCGGGATGTCGCCCACCTCGGCTCCGAGGCTGCCAGCGACAGCTGCAGCCGGGGGTAGCAAATCCGGCTGTGAAGGAACGTCGAGGGGGTACGAACCTTCCGGCACCGGCGGGGGGGGGAAGGTGGAAGAGGCCATGGGAGCAACGAGTGGACGATGGCGGGGGGGAGGGTGGTGGGAAAGCGAGGAGGGGGTCTAGAATGATACAAGACCGTCGGGAGGTGGGCGTAGTGGGCGATGGGGTGGCTGGAGGTGTGAGACATGACAAAACGGAGGCTGCAAAGAGCCCCGAGGTGCGTTTATGTATCACGAGCGACCATGGTGCGCGCGGATGGGAGGCATACCGGCGGCGTCGACAGCGCCAAGCTCGTGTCGCCGCACCGCCGGGTGAGCAGCAGACGGGTGGTCGCAGGCAATCGATTAGGCGCATTGTGCGGTCGCGCAAGCCTCCCCCGGTCGATCTGTGGATGCAAAGCGCGAGCTGCCGGCGTGGTGGTCGACGCCCGAGATCTGCCCGTGTTCCAGATCCTTGGACATCCAACGTCTCCCAACTCCACTAGGTACTTAGGTCCAGAATGTCAGTCCGCCATATGCTGTTCGGGTGTGTTTGGCAGCAGAGATCCCGCAGGTTTGCTCGCCGAACTGCGGAATATGCACGTGTTACACGTGGTTCCGTGAGCCAATGGTATGCTTGGATTCATGTCGTGTTCGGCGTTTGGCAGAATCACAACCGGGTGAAGAACGACCCTCAGCCCGCCGGCCCTCGCACGCCGCCCCACACGCCACGGGGTCGACCCCTCCCGGACAGGTGCCCCTCCCAGTTTGTCGGCGTCAGTGGCTCCGGCTGCGACGACAGGTTCTGCGTCTGCGGCTGCCGCGGCTATACAGCGGCGGTGGCGCCGAGACTGCCTGGACGCCTTCTGGCTTCTTATTTTCCGCCCGTTCTCCGGCGGCGCGCATGTGGTAGAAGCCTGGCTGGTTCCGCGCGCCAGCGCCATCACAGCGTTGGCGCTCTCAGCTCTCTCC
>ENA-ORXC01001915-ORXC01001915.1-marine-metagenome-genome-assembly--contig:-NODE-1915-length-11711-cov-13.532835_pt1 | contig 11711 bp, 14 predicted proteins | sample MGYA00237865_ERZ511478 | MGnify/ENA metagenome assembly ERZ511478 | reverse complement strand
TCTGTAAATAATTTATGATATTTACCCAACATATCACGAGCACGTAAGCGATCGCTAGGCTTAATAGGTACTTCTATCAGTTCAACGTATTCATTATAAACTAACTGAATCTTACCATTCTGTGGATTCTCTTTATATTCACCACGCTTAACAATAACTTCCTTTGTTTCAGTTTCATCACCAACCGCTGAATTAGTTAATAGATGCAATAGCTCATTAGCACTTAATACACTTTCATCTATAACTTTTTTCTTTTGCTCTTGGATATAATCATTAATATGTTTCTTCTTTAATAAACGACATCCTGTAACGTGTGCTGTTTTAGGTGAATAGCCAGCTGTTATAGCGCTTTGTGTAACGTTTAATGTTCTAATATATTCATTTACAAAGCGTTCTTGTTTTGCCGTTAAATTTGTCATATAAACAACTCCTTATTATAAAAATTGCCTATCTCACTACAAGATAGGCATGCTATTTATTCTACAATTCTATTCTTTCTTGCAATTTCGATAAAACTCTCGCCCTCTCTACTTTGGTGTTGAATATTTTTAGATCGTGCAGAATTAGTAATACGGTTTAAACGTGCATATTCTCGAAGTGATTGTTCACCTTTATGCTTCTCTTTTTTCTTTTCTTCTTCTACTTCTTTATTGATTTCTTCGCTTATACTATCTACAATTTCCCAATCTTCATCAGATACATTAATGTTGCCTTCTTTATCATGTCCAGCTATTAAATCAGCTATAACACCTCTATATAACTCATCTTTTCTATCCATGTTGTCGCTCCTTTACAAACTTCAATTTTTGATTTGTACCTATAACAGGTAACTCGCTTTTAGAAACATAATACTGTGGTGCATATTCTCTAAAATGAGGTCTTAGATCACTTCTTATTTGGGCATCTTCGTCGAAATTCTCACGTCTATAAGGAATTGCGTAACGTTCAAACTCCTCTGTGTATCGTTCATTTAAATCATTAATTTCATCGATAATACCGTTGTATTGTTCAATGATTGGTTCAAATTTAGCTATTAGTTCTTGTTTTTCATCCTCATATAACTTGGGTAATTCAGATTGATGTTTAATCAATTCAATAGCTTTTTCTTTTCTAGTTTCATCAAATACTTCTTGTTTAGTAGTAAGACGTTTGTTGATAGCCTTTAATTGCTTTTCCTCTGTATCAGTTGTTTGATATAGTTCATCTGCCTTATCATCTTCACTATTCGCTACTAACTGCTTATATTCCTCTTTATCTGCTTTGATTTTAGCTTGTAAGTCATTACGTTGTTGTTCTAATTCACTAATTGCATTGCTTTGATCAGTTACAAACTGATTGTACTCTTCAAAATATGATTCTGTTTTCATTTATATACTCCTTTTATAATCGATAATAGATATCTATTTTTAGTTTATATAGCTTGTAATATATTTCTCTTAATTCTGATTCATCAACACGATTACTCACAATCGTTTCAAGCCATTCAGCTTGTTCCATGTTCGTATTGTGATGTGTAAGTGTATCAATAAAATCAATTAACTTTCGGTCTCTATAATCATCAACTAGCATTTGAAAATCATTAATATCCATATACTTTTGACGTTTATTTTCTTCTTTAATGGCTATTTCTTTTTCTTCATTCAAAGTGTATTGATGAATATACGATGATTGACGCTGTTTGTTTAACGGTATGTAGTCAAACGACTTCTCAATTTGTTTACTTCGTTGCTCTCTAACGCGTGCAATATAATCATATAAATCACACTTAAAACGTTCTAATAGTGGTGTGTCTGGTATGTGATGATTATTAATACTAGATTTGATAATACGCTTTTCTTTAGAAGTGTATTCATCTAAAACAGTATAAAAGTATTTTAAATATTGTTTACTCTTACGTTTATATTTAGCTAGTCTATCTTTTTGTTCCATAATATCTATAGCTAAATGCTCTAAAGAAAAAGATTCATAATAGATACTACCCACTACATTATCCCCGACCAAATGAGGATATGTGCGATCATACATTGATTCAATATCTTGCTCGATAAGTGCAATCTTTGCATTTATATAGTTAGGATTGAATCTAGTTAATAACTCATAGTCACATACCATATCACCTTTGTAGTCAGTATCTATAGTCATAGTTCAATCCCCTAGATTTCCATTTCTTCAATAGCATCAATACGTGCTTGGCTGCTCTCTATCTGACGTTGAATACTAGTGATAGCATTACGTCTATCAAGTTCATTCTCAATCATGTAATAGCCTCTGTTTGTCTTACTGTAGTTATATCCGATTGGATAATGATAGTTCAGTATCAAACTATTGATAGTTAAACGCAACCATCTTTCGTTAGTTCGATTAACTGATATTCCCAATTGATTTAAAATATTGGTTTTAGTAATATATTTCTTAGACGTATTTCTTATCACATTGAGTACTTGGCGGTGTTCATCGGGTAAGTTGTACGTCTTTTCTTTTTCTATCATTTTTTGCATCTGTTTCACCTCACTTATTCAATTACTTTATACCTTAATTATACTAAATTTACACGAAAAACATAAACTAACGTTCGTTATTTATGCCATTGTCACTTTTTCTTAACATACATTATTTTACTGTTAAATAAGCTTTTAAAAGTATTTAAGTAGTAAAATGTAGTATATCACCTAAAGAACTAATGTTCGTATTTCAAAAATTTCGTACCCTAGTGTATTTCTACAACAATTAACATTTATTAGCTATTTATAGGAGCCACACACTACATGTGACCCCTTTTAACCTTACTTATTCAAACTGTAAAAAGATGCTTTCAATTCACTTAACTTACGCTCTAACGCCGTATAATCATCTTGTGTAGCGTTCTCGTCTTGCACAAACTCAGTTACTAACTTCAAACCCTCTACTAACTCTATTGCTGGTTCATTAATTCCTGTTGCTAACTGGTATAACATTTCCATATTACCTATCACATCTGCGTTACTAGACTGAATACCCTCAAGTTCTTCCACGCCAAAATCTTTTTCCATATACTCGAACATATCAGTATTATTACTTTCTGCGAATGTTTCCAATTCATACATAAAATAATCGTTATCAAACATAAAACTAGACATCATATCGCTTATAGTGTCATGTGTACCATCTGCTATTTCATAACCTGCATAATGCCCCTCAATACTTCTTATAAGTCCTTCAGTGTGCTTAGGAGACGCTAATTCAAACGATTGTCTTACTTTACAATCTTGAATATATACATGACCGTATAATTTACCATTCATAACTACATACACCATATCAAACGGATCGTTATATATTTTGAATCCAAACGGTGTCTTTTTGCTACTTTCTAATAAACCCGTGTAGTATCTTAATAACGTACCTGCTCTGGTTTCAAATTGATTTGCGATAATTTCTATATTCATATTAAATACGTGCTCCTTTTTATACTTTTATAAATTTTACTATCCCCTAGATTCTTTATACTTCGCTCACTCAAATTAAAATGCCAATTCAATTGAGTTTTATCTTTAACATCAAAACCAGCTTTTAACATCGCACCTTTAAACTGACCATTGGTTATATAGCTACCTTCGAATACATCTTGTAACTCTTCACGGTATTCTGCTTCAAATACATGTTTCAAACCGTATGAAGAATGTCTTGTATTAAAAGACTTTATTTTATCTAGCGAATTACAAAATTTCATTAGTGCACATTTCTTATCTTCATTTAATTCATCAAAATGTTCTGGTTGATTTACATCTATCATTTTAAATTCTCCTTTACTTGTAATAAGTAGCTCAATGCTACCAAAAGCTACACACACGCTACCTTCTCAAACTCAGTCACACCAATGGTTAAAGCAAAAAAAGTAGTAGTAGCAAAAACTTCTACACTCACGTACATATTTTTTTATAATGTTTATTATTAAAATATTTTCAATCTCTAAAAAATAATACTACTGCTACCAAAACAACCAAAACCATTGAAATGACGACGTTTATAAGGGTAGCAATATGGTAGTAAAAGGTAGCTTTCTGCTACCTTTTTAGTTTTTTAAATCCCCATCTAACATTATTTTCTGTATATTTAACAGAACGTTTCCACTCAATATCATAATAATTTTCTAATAGTGTGATGAAATCATCTTTATCAATGGGGTTTCTAATAAAATTACTATTGCACCATACTTTGTAATCTTTGTATGTTTCTGCGCCTGGATTATTTAAGAAGAAATCTACATTTCTATTTTCAAGATATTCACTTAAAGGATTATTGTTATCTGAGAAAAACTCAGAGCTTTTATCAGAACGATCATTAGGCGTGATATAAGCACCATCTCATTGTAGCATGTCAGCCAATGTATCAATAGCTAGCTTTAATACATACTCTTTGGCACTTTCACTGTAAATCTTGTTAGTGCTCTCAGTAACACTCAAACGCTCTTCATCATCTTTAAAACTGTAGTTAAAAGGTATAATATGCAATCGCTTATTAATTTGTTCGCCACTTTCTTTGAATTTAGGGTAGTGGTTACTAGCAATAATAAATGGTGTTTGCATACGTACTGATTGACTCGCCTTACCTTTTTGCTCAATCTCTAAATAACCACCAGTAATGGCCGTTTTAATATTTCCAGCATCTTCAATTTCAACATTCGGTAGATCATCAACAATATTGGCCATTTTCCCGTAGATACTAGACCCTGCAAAATGATTATTCGCTAGCCTTTGAGGGCTTACTGATGATATTTGGCCACCACTATCAAATGTGGCTTTCATCATATGTTGCACGGTAGATTTACCATTATCAGCAACTGTTCCCAATAAATAGATAATTTGGTCAATGAGGATTTTCGGGTACAATACTTGTGCAAACATTTCATATATATTCATGATAGTTTCATCATGATTGCACGACACCTTTTGTATCGTGTTATCTACAAAGTCATCATAAGCATTAGGATTATATGCAGTCGGCAATTTATCAATAACAAAAATTTCTGGTGTAAATGTTCTAAATGCTTTTGTGTGATAATGTACGAGGCCATTTTTTACAGCCACATATTCATTATTTACTACACTTCTAACATCACACATATCAACAATATAGTTTCTAACCTCTTTAACAGAATTATCTTTTAAATTATCTAAACTTCTAATAATCTTTCTTAATTTACGTCCTGTTTTATCTAGTTCATAAATGCCAGTTTTAGAATTATAAATATAAATATCGCCATCAGCATCTGGATATCTAACAATGTGATATTCCTGGCAAATAAATTTGGCCATAATAGTATGATTGAACTTAGGTTTCCTATTAGTATCATCATTAGGGTAGAACCACCAGGAGCCTTTTTGTATAAGTTTAGATTGCTTTTCTTTGCCAGGTTTAACATACACTTCATTTTGATTATTTATGGCCTTATCCAGTTCCAATTGCCCCCATGTGGTATTGCCACGTTTAGAACCCCATTTATCCGTCAAATTATTATAATTCAAAAATATACGTTCCATTTGAGCTTTATTTTTATTAGTATAAAAAGCTAGGTAATGCAAAAGACTTTGCACCCCTTCACTAGGACTTCCAAAATATGGCTCATATTTCCCCTGTAGTAAGTCAGTAATTTTATTCTTCTGTTTAGATTTCACCATTAAGTTCACAACATCTTCATCAGATAATGATTCACTGTGATTTGATGCATATGTCGCAACTGCTTCTAATGTTTTCTCTTGTTTAAAGTACCGATCAACTAGATTGTTTAAAATATCCTGGTCATTACTTATGTCACTTTGGCCAATTGATTCACCTGTAACGGTCATAAATCTAGCATTATCATATAATTCTATATCCAAGTCAGAACGCTTTTTCTTACGCTCTGAGGGTAATTCTCCTTTTAAGAAACAATGTAAACCTGTACCACTTGGTGACTTCTCACAATATGTGATTTCAGTCATGTCTAACGCTAAATCTGAAGTGATTTGACCCGTTTCATCAATTGCATTATCAATATCAAGCACAATATAATTATCATCATCGCTTAACATAAAACCAATGCCATCATACTGGTCGTTTTTTTCATACAAATTATGAATTGCATCGAATATCGTCCAAGTATCATTATTAGTTGAACTTGCACGATACCCAGCATAACTGTAAGGTACTTTGTTATATTGTTGTCGCTTATTATCCCATTCAGCGCGCCATAATACCCATTGCGGTAATTCAATTAGTTCATCGGGTATTTCTAGCGCATTAACTTCAATTATTTTATCTTTTTCTTTTATGGCCATTGAATTCCTCCATTTAATACAAACAAAAGGACAAAGATGTTATAATAAATATAGGCAATTTCTTAATTGCCCTTTTGATTTTTAAATATTTAATTTCTATGCGTTATCTGATGTAGTCGCCAAACTATTCATATCAGATGCGCATTTTTCTATTTGTTCCATCGCATTTTCAAATTCATTCTTAATCTCTTCTTCAATTGCATCAACATCTTTTAATATTGAGTTTAATACTGCCATTACTACATAATTGTGATTGATATGCTCTTTGACGATATATGATTCCATCGGCTTATTTTGTTTATCAAGTAATGATTTATATTCTTCACCACGATCCATTTCTTCACCAATAAGCGTAATTATTGTATTAAGTTTTGAATTTAACCCAGCATCTACAAAACTATTTTTTAATTCTGATACATGAAATTTTAAATCTTTCATTCTAATATTCCCCCAACTTCCCAATAAAACTTGTCATTTCTTCGATTGCCCATTTTAATTCTTCAACATCATCCTTAGTAATGAATTTATGAATATTAGAATCTTCATAATTTATAGGGAAGTCCATCAAGGTTTCTGTTGCTCTTACAAGCTCTTTATAATTTCTGTAATCCATAATAATTTCTGATATCTCACTATCACTTAATCTAGGGTATTCACTTTTAATAATTGAAGCATCTCTACGATATTCTTTTTGTAGTAGTTTGCTCATTTTTTTAGTGCGCTTTTTACTATTTACCATATGATCATAATTCAATTTATTTTCAATATTTTTGTAATCTTCTCTAGTTAATTTATTCATCTTATTCATTCTCCTCAATGAAAACGAAATGATTAGATTAGATGCAATTGATAAATTATGTAATTACTTGAATATTGATGTAGCTGATTTTTTTGAATTTTCTCCCTTAGTAATTGATTTCACCTTAACTAAGCCTGAAATAATTATGAGTGTGCATCATACTACTTCAACTCATTTAAAAGAAATGCTTTCTTTCTTAGTTTTAGATTGTGATTTTTTAATTGATATTAATATAAATAACGATAAACTAGTCTTTGACTGTGAAATAACACTTTCAGAAATGAAATTCGAAAGAGGACGAGATGTTTTAGTATTTGAAATCAAAGATGAAGATAGTCAAAAAAAATTAAAGTCTATTATTAATACTTTGACTCCTGGATTAAAAAATATGGTTTATAAAGAAATCAACAAAAAATTAGCAACCAATTTTAAAGGTGTAATACACAATGCAGCATACGATCAATTATTTTTTCCAGAATTCACCTCTGATGAATACGAATTAGTCTTATCTCGTATTAAAGAAGCTAATTTCAAAATAAAGTCAAGTATATTTAGAGAATATTAAAAACGAAAAAACTTTCTCAAATATGAGATGAATACTTTAAAAACTATATTAAGCAAAGGGGAAAATAATGAAAAAGATATTTTATTGGTTTCTATTGATATTTTCTATTTTAATGATATTTGGGGGAATAAATGAAGTTACTCAAAATAAATTGACTTTTATAGATATTTTTATGTTTGCTATTTTTATATCTCTTATTGTATTTAGCATAGTTAAATTGTTTAAGCATAATCATTTAGATTATAAAAGCAATAAATCCAATACTAATCACAAAAATATATCTAATTCTAAGACAACTCAGTTTAACAATGTTCAATCAAATGACCATATTAGGAAGAATAATATCACACATGATATTGAAACTAATAATACTAAAAAAGTAAAACAGGTAAAGCCAATTACAAACAATAAAACTAATACATTAAGTAAAGACCAAGTAAAATTGAATGAAAATGTTCAAGAAAATAATCAAGATCTAGTTATAGAAGTTAAAGATGATAACAACAATAATTATCATTATGATTTAAATGCTAACGATATTTTAATATTGCACCTAAATAAAAATAGAGAAGTTGGCAAAGAAGTTAAAAATCATTTTTATTTGTTAGAAAATCAAATTAATGTAGATAAAATTCTAAATAAATTAATCAACTTAGGTTTTCTAGATATAAAATCGAATTTTGATGTTTCTTTACCCTATCTTAAAGTTCCTGAATTAAAAGATATATTAAGAGAATATAAACTCAAATTAGGTGGAAATAAGCCAGAATTGATAGAAAGAGTCAAAACTAATATAGATGAAAATGCAATTGAACTGCCACAAGTATATGTTCCAACTTCAAAGGGGAATGAAATAATTGGTGAAACGGAATATATTTTACACTTTTATAACAGTCCAATTATTTCATTAGGCTCAGCACATAAAATTGCAAAAGAAGTATTAAATGTAGATGATAAAATAGAGTATATTTATTTGTATTTATTACAACAAAATCAAAAATCAAACAATTTGGATCATAGAACAGCAAATATCATAAATAATTTAGTGTTTTACTATAAAAAGACTAATAAGAATAAAAACGTTATAAGAAAATATACTAATTATTCTACTTATTTATCAGTAGCTCAAGGTATTCATTCAGCGGCGTTCTTATACTCTGATGAAGAGAACATTATAGATAGATTATTTATATATTTTAATTATCATCTTGAATATTATGAAAACATGCTATTTATTGACAATGTTAACAGAAGTTTATTTAAAAACTTATTTTATGAAGATGTTAATTCTTTTGAAGATACAGATAAAAACTTTTGTGATGATATCTGTGAATTATTATTTGCTCAAATTTATAATAATATAAATATCACTTTAAATGATCTTCCAACTATAAACTATATTTTAGAAAAAATTAAAAAAGAAAATGAACTAAGAATTACAAAATATGATTTTTAGGAGGCTCTTACACATGTGGCATGAGAAATTCACTAACAAACATGGTGACGTACAATATCGCTATTACGAGAAGTACAAAGATCCACTCACAAACAAATGGCTACGTGTTAGCGTGGTACTTAATAAGAATGGTAAGCAGTCACAGAAAGAGGCTCAGAAACTCTTAAATAAGCGTATAGAGGCGAAGTTGAACGATAAGACACCTACTACACTTAAGTCACTAACTTTCCATGCTGCATGTGATGAGTGGTTAGAGTATTATAAAAATCACTCTGGTTCAAAGGCTACAACCATTAAAGAAAAAGTAAGTAATACAAACACAGTTAAAAATGCTATTGATAAAGAAGTGCTGATAAACAACATCACACATACATATCTACAAAATATTATTAATGAATGGGCTAAATTACACAGTAAAGGTCATGTTCAATCACTAGTTATCATTATTCGTTCTGTGTTCAAATACGCCTTTAAATACTATGATCTACAAGATATAAGTGTACTAGATAAAATTGATATCCCTAAAAAAGCTAAAACTAGAGATGAGCTACAAGCTAAACGAAACAATTATTTAGAAGATAGTGAAGTTAAAGAGTTATTGGATTGTTTCGACTATCTAATAAAGCATAAAAACCATTCATCTCGTAAACGTAACTACAATATGGTTAAAGCTATAGTACAGTTTCAAATTGCCAATGGCATGCGTATCGGCGAGCTACTTGCTATTAAATCAGACAATATAAACTATGAAGATAAAACTCTAGATATCGACGGTACAATTAATTGGGTAACTGATAAAGAAACGGGAGCATTTGGAGTAAAAGAGACCACTAAAACAAGTAAAAGCTATAGAACCATCGGAATCACTACCCAAAGTATTAACTTACTTAAAACGCTTATTTTAGAAAACAAGAAAGAAAACCAGTGGAATGACAATTTTATTGATAGAGGGTACATATTCACAAATACAGCTGGTAGCCCTATCGACTTGAACAAAATAAACACCATTATCAAAGAGGCTACTGAGATTAGTTCCATTAAGAAGTCTGTAACGACGCACACATTACGTCACACGCATATATCCACACTTGCGCAATTAGGGATTAACCTAAAAGCTATACAAGAGCGTGTAGGACACTCGGACTATAAAACCACCTTAGAGATATACACACATGTTACTGATCAGATGGCAAAAGATATGATGAATAAATTAGAGAAAGTAGGTATATAATGTGAATATCGAAGACTTAAATCAAGTTGAAAAGTATATAAAACAAAATAAAAATGTAATTATGAATAAGTGTAGCGTAATTCTTAATAAAAATATTGGAATGGCAAATTTCAATGGAATTGTTGGAGGCAAAAATAAAACATACAATGTTCGAAAAGAAGATTATAATTCTGCATCTGAATATGTAGAAGCATGGTTTAATAATTTTAATAGATTACTCAAATCAGAAAAAGACTTTGAGAGACTACCCGCATTCGAAACTAAGGCTAATGGAGAAAAATCTGTTCATAGAATGAATATGTTATTAAATGATAATGATATAAAAAAATTCACTATTGTATATTTAGCAAGAACATATTTAAGAAACTCGAATAAACAAAATTAACTTAACTAGGAGAGATGTTAAATGGATAAAATAAAAGCAAATGGCCAAGAAATATCACTATTTAATTCTGAAAATGACGACTATATAAGTTTAACTGATATCGCTAAATATAAGGATTCTGAAAATCCACGTTTTTTAATTCAAAATTGGTTACGCTCCAGAAGTACAGTAGAATTTTTAGGGATTTGGGAATCAATAAACAATTATGATTTTAACCGTGTCGAATTCGAGGCGGTTAAAAATCAAGCTGGTTCAAATAGTTTCGTTTTAACTCCTACAAAATGGATTGAAACAACCAAAGCTATTGGAATAACTTCAAAAGCTGGAAGGTATGGTGGCACATATGCACACAAAGACATAGCATTTGAATTTGCTAGTTGGATATCTCCAGAATTCAAATTATATATTATACAAGATTATCAAAGATTAAAAGAACAAGAAAAGGATCCTGAACGTCTAAATTGGGATATTAAACGTTTAATCAGTAAATCAAATTATACTATTCACACTGATGCAATCCAAGAAAATTTACTGAATTCAGAATTAACAAAACAACAAATAGGGTTAACTTATGCCACAGAAGCAGACTTATTAAATGTTGCCTTATTTGGAATGACAGCTAAAGAGTGGAAACAATGTAACCCCAAAAAATCCGGCAATCAAAGAGACCACGCAACTATAGAAGAACTAATAGTGCTAAACAACCTTCAATCAAGAAATGCTGAATTAATCAGTGATGGTTATTCTCAAAAAGAAAGATTACTTAAGCTAAATGAGTTAGCGAGAAATCAAATGAAAACACTATTAAAATCCAGAACACTTAAAAACTCTAAAAACCAAGAATTTTTAAAATAGCAATTAGAAAATGTCGAAATATTTTCGAGAAAAACTGTTGCGAAGATTCTCTCTTCTTACGTCTGAATCTCTATAACTTTCACACCATGCCCTTTTTCTGCCCTTTTTAAATATTCAAAAACAT
>ENA-ORXC01001914-ORXC01001914.1-marine-metagenome-genome-assembly--contig:-NODE-1914-length-11712-cov-3.748861_pt1 | contig 11712 bp, 10 predicted proteins | sample MGYA00237865_ERZ511478 | MGnify/ENA metagenome assembly ERZ511478 | reverse complement strand
CTTTACGGCATGTCCCGCATTTAGGATAGGCATAAAATGTAATGGGCAAATCTGTTCCTCCTTAAAGGCATCATGTGAGTCTATGGATAGTTTACCACATGACAGGATGAGGACAAATACAGACGCTTCTCTAAAAAGTAGCTTTCGGCATAAAAAACTAAAATCCTTTAATAAATTCACTCTTTATATTTCCTAATAAGGAGAAAAAAATCCCCCCATTGTTGGAGGGATAAAAAGAGAGTTTGGTTTGGAAGTGATTTTAAATCATTGAATTACATAACCTTAGACAATTAAACAGTAAAGCGTTGTTGTTCCAGTACAGTAGCAGCAATTTCACGTTTCTTTGCAATTACGTTAATTGGCGTGTAGCGCGACAGTTTACGAAGAGCAGAAATCATCATACGTAGAGAATCGCCAGTTTCAACAGCCACTAACGTTTCCTTCGCATGTGCCTCAATGCGATTGAACGCTTCCTGACAGAAAACTTGTGTAAGAAGAAGCTTTTGGTTCTGCTTTTCTGCACTCGTTTTGTTGATCGCTTTTTCAGTGCGTAGGACAGCGGATTCCATTGAGTAGATTTCACTTACGATATCTGCAATGTTTGATAAAACTTCTTGCTCTTTATCAAGCGCTTTGCCATACTTTTGCACCGCTGTTCCAGCAGCCAATAACATGATTTTTTTCGCCATCGCAACAAGGTGCTTTTCTTGTTCAAGTGGCGCATCTCCAATTTCTTGAGGTGTAAGCATCATGAGTTCTTCTTGAAGAGCTGTTGCTTTTTCAAGAAGTGGTAATTCACCTTTCATTGTTTTGCGAATTAGCGTTCCAGGAACAAGAAGGCGGTTAATTTCATTCGTTCCTTCAAAAATACGGTTTATTCGAGAGTCACGATACATCTTCTCAACTTCGTATTCCGACATGAAGCCATAACCACCGTGGATCTGTAACGCTTCATCAGCAACATAATCAAGTGATTCTGAAGCAAAAACTTTGTTTAAAGAACACTCAACTGCGTATTCAGCGATTGCTTCAGCTACTTTAGCCCCGTTTTTCTGATCTTCATCAGAAAGTTTTCCTAACTTTTGCTCGAAAAGGCCTCCTGTACGGTATGTCGAGCTTTCAGTTGCATAAGTGGCAACAGCCATGTTGGATAATTTTTCCTGAATAAGAGAGAACTTTGCAATTGGCGTGTTGAATTGCTTACGCTCGTTAGCATATTTAGCTGCAAGTTCAATCCCTCTCTTCATGGCACCAATTGTACCTACTGCCAGCTTATATCTACCTACGTTAAGAATGTTAAATGCGATGACATGACCTTTTCCCGCTTCGCCTAGAAGGTTTTCTTTTGGTACCATCACATCGTCAAGAATCAATGTTCTTGTAGAAGAAGCTTTAATTCCCATTTTCTTTTCTTCTGGACCTGTCGAAAGTCCTTTAGAATCACGCTCCACGATGAAAGCAGTGAACTTCTCACCGTCAATTTTCGCATATACAATGAATACATCTGCAAAAGCTGAGTTAGTAATCCATTGCTTTTCACCATTTAGAACATAGTGCGTACCTTCTTCATTAAGTTTGGCTACCGTTTTCGCTCCAAGAGCATCCGAGCCCGATCCAGGCTCTGTTAGGGCATAAGCAGCAATCTTCTCGCCTGTTGCTAAACCAGGAAGATATTTTTTCTTTTGATCTTCATTGCCGAAAAATACGATTGGAAGGGACCCAATTCCCACATGCGCACCATAGCTAACTGAGAAACCACCAGCACGAGAAAATTTTTCTGTTATAACAGATGAACTAATTTTATCAAGTCCTAGGCCACCATACTCCTCAGGAACATCCGCTCCAAGAAGACCAATGTCACCTGCTTTTTCAAGCAGCTTACGTGAAATGTCGAATTCATGATTTTCAAGCTTCTCAAGCTGAGGAACGACTTCTTTCAGTACGAAGTCTTCCGTTGTTTTCCCCATCATGACATGCTCATCAGAAAAATCCTCCGGTGTAAAAATATCTTCAGCTGTTTGATCCTCTACTAGAAAGCTCGCACCTTTGATTGTTTTATTCATTGTATTCGACATGCTGATCATTCCTCCATTTTCATTGTTTATAGGATTTCAAACACACCAGCAGCACCCATGCCGCCTCCGATACACATTGTCACAACACCAAACTGCTCACCGCGACGCTTCATCTCATGAATTAAACTAAGGGTTAGTTTCGTTCCTGTGCAACCAAGAGGGTGCCCTAGAGCAATGGCGCCTCCGTTCACATTCACTTTATCTTCATCAAGACCAAGCTTACGAATAACGCGCAGTGACTGAGAAGCAAAAGCCTCATTCAGTTCAAACAATCCAATATCTGAAAGCTCAAGACCTGCAAGGCGAAGTGCTTTAGGAATGGCTTCAATTGGGCCAACTCCCATGATTTCTGGTGCTACACCTGCCACAGCAAACGATCGGAATTTTGCCATTGGCGCTAATCCTTCGCTCTCCGCTTTTTCACGATCCATGACGAGAACGCTCGCCGCTCCGTCACTTGTTTGTGAAGAGTTCCCTGCTGTAACAGAACCTCTTACATTAAAGACCGGTCGCAATTTTCCTAGAACGTCTAGAGATGTATCCGCACGTACTCCTTCATCCTGAGAAAAAAGAAATTTCTTTTCTTGTAGCTTGTTTTTCTCATCAATCCACTTTTTCGTCACTTCAACTGGGACAATTTCATCCTGGAATTTACCGTCTTTGATTGCTTGAGCAGCACGCTGATGACTTCTTAGCGCAAAAGCATCCTGATCTTCCCGGCTAATTTCAAACCGACGAGCCACTTCTTCAGCAGTGTGACCCATTCCCATAATGTATTCCGGCTTTTCTTCTACAAGTGCCGGGTTAGGCTTGATGACGTGTCCTCCCATTGGTACAAGACTCATAGACTCTACGCCGCCAGCTAGAATTGCGCCTGATTGCCCGAGCATAATTCGCTCAGCTGCATAGGCAATACTTTGCAAGCCAGAGGAGCAATACCGATTGATCGTAATCGCTGGAACCGTTTCTGAAAGTCCCGCTCTTGCACCGACCATTCTCGCTACGTTTAGCCCCTGTTCCGCTTCAGGTATGGCACATCCAATAATCACGTCATCTATTTCACCATCATAACCGCCTGCCCGCTTAAGCGTTTCCGCAACGGTGATCGCCCCAAGATCATCAGGACGCATATTTGCAAGCGTGCCCCGATTAGCTTTTCCTATAGGTGTTCTAGCTCCAGATACAATAACTGCTTCTCTCATCAAACTTCCCTCCTCCATACTAGTTACGCAGCGGCTTTCCTTTTACTAACATGTGCTGCATTCTTGCTTGCGTTTTTGGCTCTCCTAGCAGGCTGAGGAACGCTTCACGCTCAAGATCAAGTAGATACTGTTCATCAACAAGTGTTCCTTCTTTTACTTTTCCGCCTGCAATGACGTGAGCAAGCTTCGTTGCAATCGTCAAATCATGATCGGACAAGTAGCCGCTCCACTTCATCGTTTTTGCTCCCATTAGCATTGCAGCATAACCTGCTTCTCCTGCAACTGGGATCTTTTTAGAGACAGGCGGCTGATAGCCCTGTTCAGCAAGGAATAGCACCTTTTCCTTCGCATCATGAAGGACATGATCTGCATTCGCACTGATCCCATCCTGAGGGCGAATAAATCCTCGTTCCATTGCTTCATGTGCCGATGTTGACACTTTCGCCATTGCAATTGTTTCAAACACATTCGCTGCAATATCGGTAAGATTCACATTAACTCCAGGAGGTGTTTGTTCTAACTGGCGAAGATAAAGCTCTTTGTTTCCGCCTCCGCCTGGAATCAAGCCAACCCCTACTTCTACAAGACCCATATAGGTTTCAAATGAAGCTTGAATGGAAGCGGCAGGCATACATACTTCCGCTCCACCACCTAGTGTCATTTGGAAAGGCGCTGCAACAACAGGTTTCTTTGAATAACGGATACGCCCCATCGACTGCTGGAACTTTCTTGCAACCATTTCAATTTCAAAGAAATTATCATCCTGCGCTTCCATTAACATGTAAGCAACATTGGCACCAACACAGAAATTTTTACCCTGGTTTCCAATCACAAGACCTTCAAAGTTTTTCTCTGTTTCATCAACGGCTTCATTAATCATCTGGAGGATATCCATCCCGATCGCATTGTTTTGGGAGTGAAACTCAAGCCCTGCCACCCCATCACCTAGATCAAGAAGCGTTGCGCCAGTGTTTTTCTTAATCACGCGATTCTGAGCTTTTAGTCCTTTAAGATGAATAATTTTCTTGCTTTCTTCAACTACTTTCTGATCACCTTTATGATAGAAAGATTGAGTGGCGCCTTCCTGCTTATAGAAAGACGTTTGCCCTGAGGCAAGCATCTGATCAACCCACTCAGGAATCGTTTCACCTTCTTCTTTCATTCGAGCGACTGACTTCTCTACTCCAAGTGCGTCCCACGTTTCGAACGGACCCATCTCCCAGCCAAATCCCCATTTCATCGCGCGGTCGACGGCATCAATATCGTCTGCAATTTCATAGGCTTTCTCTGCAGAATAAAGAAGAACAGGTTTCATAATGTTCCAGATTAACTCACCAGCGCGATCATTCGCATAAGCAAGCGCTTTCAGTTTATCCGCTTTCGATTTTGCTTGTTTGCTTGCCTCAACAGAAGCGGTTTTTAATTTCTGTCTTGGCTCATAATCAAGCGTTTTAGGATTTAGCTCTAAAATTTCGCTACCTTTTGCACCTTTTTGCTTTAGGAAAAAGCCCTGGCCTGCTTTTGCTCCAATCCAGCCTTTTTCTTTCATCTGCTGCATAAATTCAGGGATGCGGAAAACTTCTTTTTCATCGCCTTCAACCTGTTCAAAAACATTGTTTGCTACGTGAATAAACGTATCAAGCCCCACAACGTCAAGTGTTCTGAACGTTGCGCTTTTCGGACGGCCGATTGCTGGACCCGTTACAGAATCTACTTCACCAACTGAAAAGCCGCGGTTTAGCATTTCTCTCACTGTTACAAGAAGTCCATAAGTACCGATGCGATTCGCAATAAAGTTTGGTGTATCTTTCGTTTCTACGACACCTTTGCCCAGAGTATCCTCACCAAATGTCTTCATATAGGAGAGAACTTCTGAATCAGTATCTTTTGTTGGAATTACTTCAAGAAGCTTTAAGTATCTTGGTGGGTTAAAGAAATGAGTACCAAGGAAGTGTTTTCTAAAATCGTCTGATCTTCCTTCAGCCATCGCTTCTACTGAAATACCCGAAGTATTCGAGCTAACAATCGTCCCAGGTCGTCTAAATTGATCTACTTTTTCATATACTTTTTTCTTAATTTCAAGGTTCTCAACAACCACTTCAATGATCCAATCAACTTCCTCCAAGCGTTCCATATCATCTTCCATATTTCCTGCTTCAATTAATTGAATGTGATCTTTTTTCGAAAGTGGTGCAGGCTTTTGTTTCTTTAACTTCTCAATCGCTTCTGATGCAAGTCTATTTCTGACCGAGCGATCAGCTAGCGTAAGTCCTTTTGCTTTTTCTTTCTCATTCGGTTCTTTTGGTGCAATATCCAATAACAAACTTGGAATTCCTACATTCGCCAGGTGGGCGGCAATGCCTGATCCCATTACTCCTGCTCCTAATACAGCTACTTTATGAATGCTACGTGTCATAGCGAACCTCCCCTGTTGAATGAATGCTCATTCATTTTTGTCTCAAAAAAAAGAGCGAGATCATTTCCTCTGTCTATACTATAAAATATATTCTGAAATTTAGCAATATATCACGTATATTTTTTTAACAAAATTTTACGAATTTAATCACAACTTGTTGAAAGCGGACGATTGTCCGCTTTCTTCTATTTCATCATTCCTTTTAACACAAAAGCCACGTTTGCTGGCCGCTCTGCAAGTCTTCTCATAAAGTAGCCGTACCAGTCCTTACCATAAGGTACATAGACGCGCATCTTATAACCTTCTTTAAGAAGCTCCTCTTGTTTTTCCACACAGATCCCATAAAGCATTTGAAACTCAAATTGTGTGTGTGGAATAGTGTATTCTTCAACAAGTTTCTTTGTGTATTCAATAATCTGGTTATCGTGAGTGGCAATCGCAGTATAATTTCCATTTAATAAATGCATTTTAATAATCTTTTTAAAATTTTCATCGACGTCTTTTTTGTCTGGGAATGCTACTTTATGGGACTCTTTATAAGCCCCTTTCACAAGTCTAAGATTAGGAGACAGCTCATTTAACTTCTCAATATCTTCAGCTACCCGGTACAAATAGGCTTGAAGAACAGTACCGATGTTTGCGAATTCTTTCTTAAGTTCAGTGAAAATTTCAATGGTTTTACCGCACCTCTCGAAATCTTCCATATCGATTGTGACAAACACGTCGTGGCGATCAGCGGCTTCGAGAATGCGACGCATATTCTTTATTGTCATCTGATCATCAATATCGAGACCCATAGATGTTAGTTTAAGAGAAAGCTGAGAATCAAGGTTTTCTGCTGCAATTCGCTCAATCGCTTCAATACAATGATTTGTCATTTCATCAGCTTCAGCGGCATTATCAACAAATTCACCGAGATGATCGATTGTAACGGACAATCCTTTTTGATTTAACTTTCTTATTGCGTTCACGGAACTATCAAGAGACGCACCGGCTACAAAGCGGCTTGCTCCAAAACGCATACCATATCGCTTCGCTACTTTCGTTGCTACCCTATTCTTCCCCATGTATAAAAAGAAATTACGCATTACTTGTTCCATCATAACCCCTCCATGAAAACGCATACAAAGCGCTATAAAAAATATATTCTGGAGAAAATCGGCATATAGTATCAAATACCGCCATATTTCGCCTTCAATGCTATTTTACCATGACATGCTATAGATTAGTCTAGTTTTGATAGATTTTCTCTCGAATTAATCCTGTTAAATTTTAACTATCACCTTACTTTATACCCCACTAATCAGAAAGTAAAAGTCATACACTAGTATATTTCCGATCGTCTCTTTCGGATACTTTACTTTTGTTGATTTGTTGCTACACTTATCAAAATTTGTCTATGCAAAAAAAATGAAACCAGAAGAAATCCTGGTTTCATTAATCAGTGTCTTTATTTGACGCTTGAGCTTTTCGGTGCTCTTCGTTCAAGGTTTTAATTTCAGCCACTAACTCTTTCATGGCATCTTTTGCATCAGGATATGTTTGGTTCCAGTGCTTCGCTAGTGGAGGCATCGTTTTTGAGAGATGCGTATACATGGCCCACAGCTTTACTTTCTCCTTGAGCTCAGGGCTTGTATCTCCAAGGAGAAGCTCTGTGTATTTATCCATCAACCCATCGACTTGTTCCTGAAGTGTTTCAAGACTCATTTTACTCACTCCAATCACACGCAGAATACCCCAATTATAGCATATTTAATGCGATACCCGACCATTCATCTGTACATCTCTTAATCTTCCATAATCGATGCGTTCCTGGTTTTCTTTGATCGCTTTTATTAACTCGTCTATCAGTACCTTTTCATCCGTCACAATAAAGAAACGACAGGATATCATCGCGAAGTCTCCAAAAAATGCTCGACAACCCTCATACCGTTTTGCATCACGAAGTGGCTGATATGGAAATATAAAATTTCCGCTTTCTTCAAAAGCTGGATCAAGAGGATGTTCTTCAAGCTTCTTAATAAGCTCTCGAATCGTCAGCTCTCGTCCATGCTCATTTTTTCCGATTTCAATTATTTCAAGCAAGGTTAATTCCCCCTTCTTTACAAGGTTCGAACACAAACGGCTCTGATAGAGGGCCGTTGAAAGAAACAACTCGTTTACTAAAATAAAAAAAGAGTCAGAATAAATTCTGACTCAAACTTATGGGTCACAAAGAGTGAGTATTTACAAAGGGGGGGACCTGACCTCACTCTTTACCTTATCTTATGTCGATTTAATCAAGTTGGCTGGACAAGTACCACGGTACAAACATGGAATTTTCCTACGCTTGTATAGCAAAAGACACACTCATACATGATTTGAACTTCGATCACCATTATAATAGAAAGAAATGGCATTCGGAGCATCATGGAGGGAATAAGATGGAGATCATTGTAATTGGTGGCGGTATTGGCGGTCTGACAACTGCTGCCCTGCTCACAAAAGACGGCTATCATGTAACAATTCTAGAAGCTTCGAATGAATGGGGAGGATCTGCTGGAAAATTCAGCAGAGGAAAATTTCTTTTTCCAGTTGGTGCAACGATGGGAATGGGGTTTGAGGAAGACGGACTACACCACCGAATTTTAAGAGAGTTGGGACAATCCTTTCCGGCCATCGCAATGGATGAAATTATGCGAATATACCAGGGAAGCCGTGTAATGCCATACTATTCTGATCGAAATCGTCATTTATCAGAATGTGCCACCCAATTCCCCGATTATGCAACCAAAATCGTTTCCTTCTATAAAGAGGTATGGAAAATCGGGGCAGAAATTCGAAAGTTAATTGAACCGCTTCCAGTTGTTCCACCGGTAACTTTATCAGAATGGAAAGGGCTACTTCTATCTCTAAAACCCGGTACACCTCTCCTTTTGCCTTATTTAAGGAAAACAATGGGAGATCTCCTTATGAAACATAACCTTACAGAAGCAACTGATTTTAAGCATTTTATAGATGGACAATTAATCGATAGTATGCAAACAACTAGTGAAAATTGTTCAGCGTTAATGGGCTCCCTCGCTCTCGATATTTATCATGAAGGTGCTTACTATACGGAAGGCGGATTATATCGTATTGCTGAAATACTTCAGCAATATATTGAGGAGAACGGTGGAAAAACCTACCGCAGAAAACAAGTCCAAACGATTCGTCGCGAAAATAACCGCTGGGTAGCCATTGATCAAAAAGGAGAGCAGTGGAAAGCAGATCACCTTGTTAGTAACCTACCTGTCCAGGCATTTGTGCCACTTCTACCAGAACCGCTCCAAAAAAAACTGCCTCCAAAATTAAGAAGCAGAAGTCAACTTGCACAGTGGGGAGCGTTTACGATGTATCTAGGTTTGGATGAAATGGTGATCCCTGACTATACCGCTCTGTTTAGCCAGGTCCTCTCCTCGGATGGAGACATGACAGAGGGGAATCACCTCTTCTTATCCCTGTCGAAGTCCAACGATCTTAATCGTGCACCAGCTGGCTTTCGCACGTTGACCGTTAGTACACATACAGAACTCCATCACTGGGATACAAAAGAGAAATACGATCAATATAAAAAGAAACTTACTGAAAAAATGCTAACAGGCATCGAACGCGTCATTCCAAATTTAAGAAGCGGAATTGAAATACAGGTGACTGGAGCTCCTCGAGCATGGGAACGCTTTACGAAAAGACCAAAAGGTATGGTAGGCGGCTTTCCCCAAACAAACGAATATAGTCTTTTTAACAGCCTTTCCCATCGCACCGGGCTAGATGGACTATGGCTTTGTGGCGACAGCGTATTTCCAGGTGCTGGTACGATTGGGGTATCGACGAGCGGTTACCATGTCTACCGATCTATTTTGAAAGATAACAAGAAAACAAAGCTTTTTTAGAATAAATTCAGCTTTCTTAGGCAGAATGATACTATCATTTATGTTGAAGGAGCGAATGACTATGAACGAAAAGAATAAATTAGTAACTTCCGATAGTGAAAAACTTCTCACTTCTATGCGAGAAGAAATTGCCGAAGAATTCCTTGTGATGGAAGCTGTCACCGAGCAAGTAGAGGAAAAAGATTTTTATACGTATCATCTTTTAAAAGAAGCTGAAAAGCTTCGAGATCAAAAGAAATAGTCCTTTCACAACAATGACGTATGGAGAATCCTGTAGTATACTTCTAGTAATTGATTTAAAGGAATGGTGCTTATGACAACTCATACGTTTACGGTTGGTGAAGAACGCGCAAATTATATCACCCATGGAATTGGAGCTATTATCAGTCTTGCTGCTCTCGTCATATTAATTGTCTTTGCATCTCTTTACGGAACGGCATGGCATATTGTCAGCTTTACGCTTTTTGGCGCAACGATGCTACTGCTTTATACAGCTTCTACCCTTGTGCATAGCTTTCCCGCTGGAAAAGCAAAAGACTTTTTTGAAATACTTGATCACTCTTCCATCTATTTTTTTATCGCTGGAACGTACACCCCCTTTTTATTTATAGTTATTGAGGGCTGGCTTGGCTGGACATTATTTGGAATTGTATGGGGCCTCGCGATTATTGGAACAGTTTTCAAAGCTTATTTTGTCAAAAAGTTTCTCTTTATCTCAACGATTCTTTACGTTTTAATGGGCTGGCTCATCGTTCTTGCCTGGAATCCACTTACACAGAACCTGCACCCAAATGGAATGATGCTACTAGTGATTGGCGGAATCCTCTATACAATAGGTGCTGTGTTCTATGTATGGAGAGCTTTTAAATACCATCATGCTGTTTGGCATTTATTTGTTGTAGGTGGAACGCTCGCTCACTTTTTCTGTGTTCTGTTATACGTTTTACCATTGTAAAGCTATTCCTCTGCACGAATCGTGCAGAGGTTTTTTTATTTTAAATCGAGGCGAAAACTTTTTATGAACACCATTCGTCATAGCAGTAGAATAATGTTAAAAGGATGAACGTTTGTGATTGAAGTATCTCATCTTACAAAACAATTTAAGAAAAAGAAAGTTCTCCATGATCTCAATTTATCTGTTGAGGGTGGAATGGTTGGACTAATAGGGCCTAACGGTGCTGGAAAAACAACGTTTATGAGAATGCTGGCTGCTGTAGCGAAACCTTCTTCTGGAGATATCATCGTTAATGGGTATTCCATTCAAAAAGAAGCTTCAAGCGTTCGCAAAGAAATTGGCTACCTCCCTCAGCACTTTCAGCTTTATCCGCAGCTTACTGCATCAGAGTTTCTCGATTATACCGGACAGCTTAAGCAAGATCGGGACTATGATCATGAAATGGAAAAGAACCGCTTGCTTGATGTTCTTAACTTAAGAAGTCAACAAAATCAGAAAATCAAGACGTTCTCGAATGGGATGAAACAGCGCCTTGGTATTGCACAGGCGCTCTACGGGGAACCTTCCCTTATGATCTTTGATGAACCTTCTGCAGGATTGGACCCTGAAGAACGCTTACGTTTTCGAAACATCATAGCAGATGTATCAAGTAGAAGGACGGTCATTTTATCCACACACATCGTAGAAGATATTGAATCAAGCTGTGACACGTTAATCGTTTTAAATAAAGGTGAGATTTTATTTATCGGAACGCCTTTTGATCTACAATGCAAAGGAAACGGACTTGTATGGGAATTTGATCTTGAAGTTGATGACTGGAATCAACTTGCTGGACTGCAAATGACGCTAACAAAAAGAAAGGCCGACGGATTACATTGTCGTGCAATCTCAACTGTAGCTCCGTTTGACTTCGCAGAAGCCGTCAATCCCACACTTGAAGAGGGCTACATGGCTCTAATTGGGCGTGATGGTACATGAGAAAATGGCTCGTTCAATTTAAACTTGAATTATCGTTTTTGTTTAAAAGCTGGATTTTTACGCCGCTTCCGTTTCTTTACTTGATTTGGTTACTTTTTAGCATGAATACCAATCAGGATGGCATTCATGGGAATCTCTATCGAACGACCTATGAAACCACCCACTCGCTTATTTT
>ENA-ORXC01001913-ORXC01001913.1-marine-metagenome-genome-assembly--contig:-NODE-1913-length-11726-cov-164.013306_pt1 | contig 11726 bp, 8 predicted proteins | sample MGYA00237865_ERZ511478 | MGnify/ENA metagenome assembly ERZ511478 | reverse complement strand
ATTGTAATAAAGTTAATTTAAAATAAAATGCAAATTAACGTAAATTATTGATAATGAGAAATTTACCTAATTACCCAATGTCCAATGTCCAGTACTCAAAACACTAAAATTTTTATCCGTTGATATTCTTTGAATTAGAGGAGGGGCTTGTTGCCCCTCCCTTACTTTATCTCTTCCAGTTTCTGAACCAACCATTTATCAAAATAATACGGTGTTGTAAATATTTCCTTGAGCTCTCTGTATCGTTTTTGCTTTTCTTCTCTACTAGTTTTGTAGCCTGACATATCATCATAATTTCGCTGGAAGTTGTATAAAAGTTTAAAATTATTCATAAAACTCTTATGAGACTCTATTTGATAACTCATGTGCTTTTTCCTCTCTTCGTCGGCGAGTAACTTCCTATATGACTCAAATATCTTTTCGATATTCTTGACAGACTGTATATAGCGGTCCAGTTCATTAATGTACCCCTCGTACAAGACTTTTAAATGCAATACCTTCATACTAGTGTTCATTTGATAAACATTCCTCTTTTTCGTTTTAAGGATTTTAGATGTTCATGTGCAGGCTGATATTCTTTTTTTGAGAAATGAGTGTATCCCATGCAGTAATTGTAGTATATTTCTGCATCTTTCTTTGATAGAAATGATTTGTATGTTTTGATAAATCGCATGACCCATTTAAATTTGTCATCAGCCGTTTTGTCATAATTGACTTCAAGCAATTCGTTTTCAACCTCTTTATAAAAATTCTCATCTTGAATATTTATCATCACGGTAACAATGTTTTTATACATTCCGGGTGGAAGTTTAAACCTCTTTTTCTGCTTAAAGCTATGATGAATGATTTCATGATTTATGTGTATAAAAAGTTTAGCAAAGTCGAGATTACCTTTATTAAGCTCTGTTATAGATGCCCCTGATAACATAGATAACGCTCTTATCACATCGCCAATTCCTAATACATCAACCGACTTTAGGACGAGGTTGTTGATACTTTGGATTTTAGCAACAGATACCGAAACTCCCTCCAATTGATGTTCTTGAATTTTCCGTATTTCGTTGAATATAACTATGCCACGGTTGTCGAATGTAGTTGAATTATCGTCAACCACCTCAAAAATATGGCTCATAAATCGGAAATCTTCTAAATTATGGTCAAGCCCCTCCTTATGCCGAATTCTACGGTAGCTCAACTCACTACAATACCATTTTAATTTTTCGTAGATGTGAAGTTCGTCCAGAAGATTCGAGGCTTGGATATATCCGGGATATTCCTCCCGTCTTCCTCGCGATTCAACAGTTTTAATATGTTGAATGGCTTCTTGATATTTTTGGAGTGCAATTGTGTTAAAAATGTCAGATTTATTTTTCATTCTTATACTTGTTTTCTCCTTGTGCAATATGCTGTTTATCTGTGACTTATGGTAAAAAAAGTGTACATTTTTTTTCAAATCCGGTTTTATTGTCTCTACTAATTCCATGCCCTTTTGATTGTTTTTTTGCTCATTGCGGATGTTTACAATTTTTATACAAAATGTTAAAATAATTTATTATGAAAAACAAAATTCTTAACTATTTACCAATAGTATTTTCAATTATATTATTGGCTCTCCTTTTTAGCGGCTGCGAACAGCAAGCTCTTACTGCAATATCCCAAAGTGAAGCCACCAATACAGATGTAGTTGATGATACTTTTACTTCCAATTTGGAAATTGTTGTTGATAATGTTGAATTACTTTCCACAAACGATGAATCCAAAGAATACCGGATAGGTGTCGGTAGAAGAGCCCTTATGTACAGAATTGAAATGGACGGCTCTAAATCTGAAAGCTTTATTGAATTGATAGAAAGTGCCAACAAAGGTAAAGTTCCTATTCCTTTGCGAGTAACAATAGCTCAAACGGATAAAATAGTTAATGTAGAGCTTCCCACCAATAAAGAAGTGACAGAATGGCAGGAGAAACGCGGTCACATTTGGAACAAACCAAGTTCGGTTAATTCTCCAACATTTAAGATAGAATTAGAGAGCATAATTAATGACAATATTCAAATTGACATGAATCATTTGAATCAGGATATGAGGGCAGAAAAATCCTCCCGCCTTATTTTTGATGATTATAACGCGGTCAAGGATGCTTTTGATAATATTGTGTCTAAATCTTGTGATTACGACCGAAATACTGATGAATATGGTTGTATTTCCTTTCCATACAAACTTGACGGGTGCTTTGCTCGCGCACATAGAATGAAAGAAATATTAGAAGAAGACTACGGTAAATGGTGTTTAAAACTCATGGTGTATTCTCAGCAAGGCTTAGATATACCCGGATGTTCACAAAAATGGGCATATCACATTGCTCCAATAGTGTTCTCGAATTCAGATTTTACATGGTATGTCCTTGACCCTTCTTTGGGTGATGAGCCACTTGGAATATATGACTGGGCTTCAATTATGGGCATTCATAATATGTGTGAAGTGGAGTATGGAAGTAGATATATTTATGTGCCAAATGATAGAAGATGTTATGTTGATCACGACTATGATTACCAATTTGACTATGATGATACTTATGACGATTTATGGTTTTTTCAGAATTATTTTAATTGTGAGCCATACTAGAACTAGTTAGGAAACTACAGAAAACTATATAATACTTGGGGCTGTCGGGATTTCGACAGCCCCTTTTTGTATAATGGAAATTTGCTTTTAAACTCTGGGATGCCCCCTAATCTTGGCCAAGAACGCTACTCTATTCAATCGGAGTCTTATACACATCAAATAATCCCTAAAATCAAGATTTTTCAAATAATTCTTTGTACATTAGCCTTTATATCAGAAGATTAAACGTATAACTAAAATAATTCACCATGCCACCAGCAGCCAAAATGGGAGATATGCACGCTTGCCCGATGAGTACACCGGGTACACCACCTATTCCACACGTAGGAGGTCCTGTCATGGCGGGATGTTGTCCTACTGTACTGATTAATAGCACGCCCGCAGCAGTTGTCGGGGCAATGTGTATCTGTGTAGGTCCGCCGGATGCTGTGGCTGCGGGTTCATCTTCGGTCATGTTTGGTGGGATGCCTGCCGCAAGACTGGGCGATATGACCGCACACGGGGGAACGATTGTCGCAGGGTCGCCGAATGTGATGATTGGTGGCTAAAACTCTTCACTCTAAAACAAACAAATGAAAAGCACCGCCAACAAAAAGGATAGCTCCTCTACTACTCATGCGTCAAACAACTACTTGAATGACGACCTGAGTGGCAACTTCTCTTTTCAATCTTACGAACAAAGTCCACATTTCAGTCCTTATGTGATACAAACTAAACTGAATATCGGACAGCCCAACGATAAGTACGAACAGGAAGCGGACGCTATGGCAAATACCGTAGTTCAACAAAAACTTGCTGATGCCACGCCACACGTCAGCGAAAATAACGCCACCGATACCCTCCAACTCAAACCTGTAGAGCATGAAGAAGAACTTGAAGAATTAGAAGAACAACCCATTCAGAAAAAAGACAATCCTACTCCTACCAACACTTCATCTAATACCACATCTTCCCCTTCCCAACTCTCAACGGATGTGCGCGGTAAAATGGAAGGTGCATTCCAAACCGATTTTTCAAATGTAAATATTCACAAAAATTCCTCGAAAGCAAAAGACATGGGAGCTTATGCCTTTGCACAAGGCAATGACATCCACTTTGCACCCGGACAATACAACCCCGCTACTCCCAAAGGACAAGAATTAATCGGACATGAACTGACGCATGTAGTACAACAACGTTCAGGACGAGTAAAACCCACCACCCAAGCCAAAGGACTTCCCGTAAACAACGACACAGAACTCGAACGCGAAGCTGACGATATGGGTGCAAAGGCAGCGAAAGGAGAAGCGGTAAATCTCAATACCAATATAAAAGAAGAAGAACCTAACACCATTCAAGGTAAAGGTTTGATTCAGATGAAAGCAGAAGCCGGAGGCGGTGCTGCCGGAGCAACGGGTGGTGGTGCGGCAGGTGGTGAAGGAGTTGCCGCATCAGGTGGTGAAGGTCCTATAAGCCTTAATGGTTCGCAGACGGTAGTCAAGAATCTTGCCGCCCAGACTCCTACAGGCTTCATTCAAGGTGTCAAAACGGCTCCCACAGCTTTAAATTCAGCACTGGCAACTGAAAATGCTGCGCTGAAAACGAGTTTCCCCGAAATAGAACAACCGACAGGATTGGAAAACAGACCTTCAAAAGCCAGTCAAAAAGGTAAAGGACATCCAATGGGTATGACACCCGGCACTGCGGGTACTCCACACCCCAACACCCCCGGAGGTACAGGTATGGGAACGGGTGGTGGACATCCGACAGCGACTACGTCCGGTAACGCTAATTACACACCTCATCCGAATACGCCCGGAGGTACAGGTATGGGAACAGGCGGTGGACACCCGACGGCAACTACGTCCGGTACTACCAAGCCCTCAACACCCGGTAAATCTATTGGTAAAACTATAAAAAAAGGTGGCGGAGCTCCTATGCCAAGCAAGTCCTCCGGTAGCAGATCACTATCAGCACAGGAAACGGTGACTATAGGAGATGAAACTGTCAACGTTGATGTCGGTAATGCACCTGAACTGAACCTAAGTGGTGAAGCTAATCCTCAAAAATTACAAACCGCTAAAAATGCAGATTCAGCGAAAGTAACATCCAAACATTCCACAGCAGATAGGGAAACCACCAAAGACTTTGGCGAAAACGATATTTATCCTGAATATCCGGAACTCGAGCAGATGAGCCCACAAGTAGAAGCGGGGATAGCTCCGGTCATAGAAATTCCGGAAATGGGAGAACTTCCTCCCGCCGACCCGCAAATTACGACTGCGTTTAACATCGAAGCCAAAGTCAAGATGGATGAGCAAGTCGGAGTAGAGATGGCTAAGAATGATGCCGAAGTTGCTAAAATGCAGGCAGGGTCCCAACAAGAGTGGACAAAATATAACACCGAATTGGAGGCAGAAACCCAAAGAGTAAGTACCGAACAAAAAGCCGCACAGGAAAATGCCAAAGCCGAAGTTGAAACACAACGGCAAAATTGGAAAACCGAAAACCAAGCTGTAAAGGACCGATTTGAGACAGAATCAGCAGCTAAAAAAGCAGAGGCAGATACCAAGATTGATGCTAAGGTAGCCGATACTGACGCCAAAGTGTCTCAAACATTCAATAGAGCAGAGACACAAGTAGCAGCAGAAGTAGCAAAGGCTGAACAAAACGCTCACGATAAAGAACGGGAGTCAGAGTCGGAAGGTTTCTTAGATTGGCTGGGCGACAAAATATCAAGTGCTTTAGATTGGCTGAAAGAGCAATTCGATAAAATAGTCAATTTCCTCAAAAAAGCTGTAAAAGCTATCATAGACGAAGCCAAGAGAATTGCCAATGACGTTATTAACTTAGCGAGAGACATCATAGTAGGTGTGATTCAAGTATTTGGTGCGGCACTGAAAATTTTAGTAGATATTGCCTTTGCTGCCTTTCCTGAAATTCGGGATAGAATCAAAGGCGCAATTGATACTGTCGTAAATGCTGCGGTGCAACTCGTCAACCAACTCGCTGAAGGACTAAAGGCTTTTGTCAATCTACTGTTGGATGCACTTGGTTTCGCGCTCAATTTTATACTTTCCGCTTATCAGGCATTTGTTCATTTACTTTTGGGAGATTGGAAGTTTTTTGCTGATTTCTTGCTGGGAATGTTGCAAGGTATTTTCTGGTTGGTACAAGCCGCTAGTCAAATGCATCAATACTTATTCTGGGGAGAATTAATGGCTGCATTATTGGGTACAAATCCCAACGACCCACTTCCCGGTATTGAGCGACTTGAGAAACCGCAAACCGATGGTCAGTCAACGGATAATACAGATGGAATTGACCCTAACATGGCACTGTTGCAAAAGGGTGAACTGGATGAAAGCGACATAGAAATTGACCAAATTCTGGGTGAAGATGCACTTTCAGAGGAATTGCTAGTCGAATTGAGTGAAATGGGAGAAGGTACTTACGATTTTCCGGGAAATTCCAACCCACTTTCTATGCAGGAATTTCTCGGTGAACCCGCAGGTGGAGATGAAGAAAATATAGGCGAAGAAGCAACTCCTACACCTGACTTCGCCAATATGACTGATGATGAAAAATTAGCTTATTATCTCCAACAAATGCGCGACAATTTGAGTACGGCTGATGCCTCTCCCGAAGCGGCAGGACAACCCGTACATGTCGAAGCGGCTGACCAAATACCCGATGTTGCAAAAGTGGGTCCCCTATCTGTTGACCAACGTGTTAGTTTTATTGTATCGCAGATGAAGATTGGTTTGGAGATGTATTGGAATGAAAATAAAGGTTGGATAATTCCGGCTGTCATTGCTGCGGTTTTAGGTGTCATAGCTCTAATCGTATTTAGTGGCGGTACTGCCCTTGCCGCAATTCTTCCGATATTGATGCAATCACTAACCGTCATATTCGGAGTGATTCTGGTCGCGCAAATAGCCCCGCACATACGCGATTATTTCACGAAGTCTTATAATGGAGATGTAGCAGGAGGAGCGCAGAGTTTAGCTAAAGCATTTGCCATTGGACTCGTGGAGCTAATTTTTACGATGGTATTTAAAGGTATCGGAAAAATGCTTAAAGGTGTCATGCGTACAGGGCTGGCAGCTTTGAAGGGGCTAAGATACCTTGCTAAAGGCGGTGCAAAACTTGTAACACGTATAGGTAATGCTATACTTCAAGGGGGGAAAGTTCTTTTTAAAAATGTTAGTAAGGGAGTAACTCGTGGAGCAAGACGTGTTAGGGATTTAACAGGAAGACTTTCCAAACACTTTAGAGCTAAAAAGATTCAAATTACAATAACTAACGCTTGGATAATAATCCGTTTTTATTTCAATCCAGCACCAATTATAATTCGACTACCTAGAAGGAGTTCGCAAAATAGACAGATAAGAGTAGAAGTTCAAAAATTACTTAATTCTTTTGGAAAGCATGGAGAGCAACCAAGTCAGGAAGTATTAAAAAGAGCAGAAGACCTGATGGGAGTTGTTGACAACTATTCAACAAAAACGATAAGTAATGGTGGAGTTAATCTGAAATTAGATAAACAAGCAATGACTCATATTTTAGGTCGTCATCATCCTGACTTTTTTATCAGTAAACCCAAAAATATACAATCATACTTTACAGGAAATCCGACACCGGAAGATATCGTAAAAGTTATAGATGAAATCATGAAAAATCCAAGGTATAGAGATAGAGTTACAAAAATAATGAATGGCGAGATTAAGGCAACATCTTTTAGAGCAACCCTTGATGGTAAAGTATATCAAATCGGTCTAGATGGACGAACATCAGGTCGAATTGGGCAGTTTTTTGAAGTAAATTAACACTTATTTTATGTTAAATATTGATACGTATTTGTTTAATCCATATGGTAATACCGACAAACTGAATCATGATTTTTTGATGGCGCAAAAGAAATTGGCAGAAAATACAGATTCCTACAAATTAGATATTATAAAATCTTTAGCGTCCCCGGTAGAGCTAAAGGACATTAATGACATTATCGAAAATCAAGATAAGTTTTTTATTGAATTTTCTGATAAAGAGAAGATGCTCTTTTTTAACGATTCTTTAATATCAGATTATGTGGAGGGAGCAGTAAGGATTTTATTCAACAATCAAACTATTATCGGATTACGAGAATATGATGTTTTGCATCAATTGTGGCTCTCTTTAGTGGCAATGGTGCATGAATTCTATTATAACGATGGCATCGGATATGGATTTTGGCCTGGGCAACCAATAGAATTAATGCTCACAGAGTCATCGAATTCACACTTTTTACTTACGTACGAAATTAGAGGTGAGCGTATGGATGAATGGAAACTCCCAAAATCATCGTTTATTGATGTTATTACTGAAGCTGGTACTTTTTTCTTCAACTACTTGTATCCTTATAAGCCGGAGATTAGTAAGGATGGCATTCAAACTATAAAGGAATTCAATAGAAAACATGCTGAAATGAAAACGTTTTAACCAAAGTTACTTCTTTGAATTGAACTATTTTACGAATGAAAAAAACAAAAAAAAGAACCACCACCGCCACTACCGCCAACTCCTACCTCAATAACGGTATCAGTGGCGATTACAGCTTTCAGACGTATGAGAGCAGTCCGCATTTCAGTCCTTATGTGATACAACCTAAGCTAAAAATCGGACAGCCCAACGATAAGTACGAACAGGAAGCCGACGCTATGGCAGACACAATCATGCGAATGCCCGACGACACCATACAGCGAACAGCAGATTTAGAGGAAGAGGATTTAGTTGCCGGAGAACAAGCACCCGAAGAAGAGGAAGTAATGGAAGACAATGATACAGAAACAGAGACAATACCAGAAGAGGAAGAAATTAATATTCAGACGAAATTAAATACAGCCCCAAATGTTACCGGTAATGACCTTGCACAAAAAATCATACAAAAGCGTGGACAAGGTAAACCACTTCCCACAGAGACTCGCACAGATATGGAGTCCGCTTTTAGCACTGATTTCAGCCATGTCGGTATTCATACTGATAATGATGCTCAATACATGAATAAACGCCTCAACGCTCAGGCATTTACTCATGGAAAAGACATTTATTTCAATTCCGGTAAATACAAGCCTGATACAAGTGAGGGTAAGCATTTATTAGCCCATGAACTGACGCATGTATTACAGCAAGGAAAAAAACAGAACAATAAAGCAATCTCAACAACCCAACCAACAATACAAAGAGGAATATTTGGAAAAATAAAAAGAGGATTCAAGAAAGTCGGCAGAAAACTTAGGAAAGGAGTGAAAAAAGCGGCAAAAGGAGTCTGGAAAGGAATCAGGTGGGCAGGAACACAGCCTTGGAAAGCCTTAAAAATTGCAGGAAAATACCTTTACAGACTTGGAGAAAGTGTCGTAGGTTTTGTTTGGAGGTTATTTAAAGAATTTCCTCGACGTATGCTCAAATTATTGTCTCATCTCGGTCTCCTATTCACTAAATTACCATTAAGAGCATGGGAAGGTGTGAGGTTGTTGTTCACAGGTAATATTAAAGGCTTCGCATCTTTTCTATGGGAGATTACCAAGAGCGGTTCAGCGTGGTTAGGCAGACTTATTACAAAGTTACTGGATTTAGTGAGTTTTGGTGAGTTTATGGATATCGTATTTACCGTAAACAGAATGTCTTGGGGAGGATTCTTATTCAGATACCTCAACCTTAATAGCTTAGGAGGTTTTACGGATATTTTGTTTAGATTTATAAAACGCAATACTAGAAAGATGACATCTACCGAAATACGCGAAGCTAAAAAAATATTTGGTAATTCAATTACTTACAGACTTGTCAGAATAGATGAAACTTCGATTATTGCTATGTTGGCTTCATTAAATGGTGGAGATACAGCGGTTGTTACATTTCATACAATTAATTTTCCAAGAAAAATTAAAACCTCATCCTCATGTGGTGATAATAGTGATATGGGCTGGCTTATTCACGAATTGGTACATGTAGCACAAATGGAAACTGTAGGTACTCAGTATATTGGTGAAGCTCTTTATGCACAGTGGACAAGTGGATACGATTATGGAGGAGGAGAGGCTTTAGTCGGAAAGCGTCTTAGAGATTTTAATAGAGAACAGCAAGGAGATATAATACAAGATGCGTATGGAGTTTTATACTGCCCGGATTATTCGCAGACTTACGCCAGTGAATACAATAGAATGATTACAGACTTACAAAAAGGATGCTTATAAAATAAATATATGAGAACCACTACGGCAAAAGAAACTAACACTGCCACTATCGCCAACTCCCAGTCCAACAACGACACAAGTGGCGATTACAGCTTTCAGGCGTATGAGAGCAGTCCACATTTCAGTCCTTATGTGATACAAACTAAACTGAAAATCGGACAGCCCAATGACAAGTACGAGCAGGAAGCGGACGCTATGGCAGATAAAGTCATGCGAATGCCCGACGATACCATACAGCGAACTTGTAGTGAATGTGAAAGAGAAGAAGAAAAAATACAAATGAAAACCGCCGGAAAAGGCAAAGCCCCCAAAGAGGAAGAAGAACTCCTCCAAACCAAACCCATAATGATGAAATCCGAAGGCGGTGAAAGTACAGCTACCCCCGCCCTCGCTACCCAACTCAATAGCACCAAAGGCGGCGGCAAGTCACTCGCCCCTGATGTCAATGCCTCTATGAGCAATGCCTTTGGCACAGACTTCAGCCATGTGCGCGTACATACAGACACCCGCGCCACACAGATGAACCAAGACCTCCACGCCAAAGCCTTTACTCATGGCTCGGATATTTATTTTAATCAGGGGGAGTATGCGCCGACTTCTTCACAAGGTAAGAAGTTATTGGCACATGAGTTGACGCATGTGATACAACAAAAAACTGGAGGAAGTGATATAGCTCAAAGGTCACCTGATGCTGTTGACAAAGAGAATGAATCTCAAGTAAATGTTCCCCATGAAGTAATTGAGCTACTTGATGGTATAGAAAAAGAAGCCCAGTTGTCCGTTTTTCGCCTAAGAGATTGGCTGACTAAAAATATGATTGAGTTTCTTGGAGATGTTATAATATCAGACAGGGATGAGGCTGTTAAAAAAGAGATTCTGTCCAATACTTTGAAAACTGCGGTTGGTAACGCTGTTTCCATAGGTTCTATCTATGTTGGAGCAATATATGGTGAAAAGCTAATGCGATACATACTGACATTGAGGCAAGCAAAAGCATTTGGTGGTGTAGTGTCATTTATTGTAGGGGCATTTATTGAGACAGTAGCTGCAGAGCTTTTTAACTCAAGAGACAAACTGGTAAAAAATAGTTTGAAGTCTGCAATAGAAGTGATTACAACAATAATCAACCCTAAAATAGATAAAATGCTTCTTGAAATGCCTTCAAAATTTTTGTCAATAAGAAACAAAATACTTGCAATTAAGAATGACGATATTTCCTTTTGGAGAGAATTAGAAATAGAACTCCAGAAAATTCGTGAATACTACACCAGTATAATTCCAGATACAAATGACAAAAGCCTTTATCGTAGTCTTGCTCTCCAATCGGGAGTTTACAGCGATAAAGAGGTTCCAGCAGAATCAGAATTACCTGAAAACATGGGGGGCAAAGAGGCAAAGTTTAATTTTTTAATGAGACATAATATAGTTGATACAAAAAAAACAAAAATTAATGTTTCAAATGATAGTAGTACAATTATCATTAAGTCTAAAGCCGCGTATAGTGCAGGAGACACTTCATTTGATTATGTGGAATGGCCACCTTCTAAATATCAAATATCACTAATTGGTATAGATGGTATTGATTCAAAGCTTGGTATTCCTAGGATATATAATGCTAATTCCTATGGGGATGATGTAGGTTATGGTATATGGTATAATGTACCAAAAGGAACATACTCTATTGAGATAATGAGGAGTGACCACCCTATCGCTATCCGCGGAGAATGTGCGTATATAATTAAAGACTATGTGAAATGAAATAAATTATCGTCACCCCACCCGCTTCCCCTTCTTCTGCATCTCCCGTTTAATCCCGCGTTCGATAAGGGCTTGCGAGATACGTTTATCCTGTTCGAGTGCCTGAATGACGCTGTATTGAAAGACATTGACGAT
>ENA-ORXC01001910-ORXC01001910.1-marine-metagenome-genome-assembly--contig:-NODE-1910-length-11743-cov-3.900309_pt1 | contig 11743 bp, 9 predicted proteins | sample MGYA00237865_ERZ511478 | MGnify/ENA metagenome assembly ERZ511478 | reverse complement strand
CCCCCCCCCCGCGTCCACGTCCTCCTCTGCGGCCGGCCCGTCCCTCCGTGGTTACCCACCATGGACGGCGCGGCGGTGACGCAGTTTATGGGCCTCACCAACACGGACGAGGAGACGGCGCGTCGGTGGTTGGCCGCGTCGGCCACCTCTGGCGGCGCCGTCGACGTGCAAGCCGCTCTCTCGCTCTACTTTGAGGCGCAAGGCGGCGAAGGCGGCGACACCAGCGGCGCGACATCGACGGATGAGGACGAGGAGGAGGAGCCGGCGGTGTACGGGGGGGGTGGCCACGGGATGGCACCGTCGGCAGCGTCCCGTGGCGGCTATGGGGTGGGCGGGGCGGGTGGGCCGGGACCGTCGGCGCAGCGGGGGGGTGGTGCGCGCCGTGGCGGCTATGGGGGTGGCATTGCGACGCTGAGCTCCATGCGGGATGATGGGGATGAGGAGGAGGTACGCGCAGCCGCGGGGGTGCCTGTGTGGTTGATCTGCTGGCTGGGGGTGGTGCAGGTTGCGCAGCATTTGGTTGTTTCCTGATGCTCTCCGCCGTGGACTCGTTTGTTTGTCGACCGCTAATGACGGATGTGCTCTAGTTTGAGTGTGCTGCTCTATTGTGCCCCTGTTGATGTGCCGTTTGCGTCGCTGTTCTGCATCTTGCTCCTTGCCGCCGTTGGTCTGCGTGGCCTTTTAGGAAGAGGAGCGCGAGAGTTACTATGCGGGCGGTGAGCGTTCTGGTCAGATGATCCAGGGCCCGGTGGACCCCGCCGCCGGACCGCCTGGCGGCCCCGGCGGCCGTCGTGGCCCCGGCCGTGTGCCAGGACACCCCGGCGGCCCCGACGATGCGGATGAGGACGCGCTTGCCAACTCCATCTTTGAGCGCGCCCGCGCGCGGGGCCCCCCCACGGTCGTCTGACGCGTGCGGTGGCGCGTCGTCAGCGCTGGGGCGCGACCGAACAAACGTCGCGTCTGTTCCGGTCGTGTTCGGCGAACAGACACCGAACAACACCGACATCTATTACGTGTGCGTTCGGTGTGCACGGGCCTCACGCACGGGTCTTCGGCCACTGCCACGAGAACCTGGCACTCGCCTCGAGAGCTTCGACCGCATTAGGGTGGAGATGTCTCTTCGGGATTAGCGACGACAACAGAAGTACACAAGAGTATTGACGTCGCGCTGCTGCACTTGTATTAGTATACTAATCGGGTTGTTATTGACGTGTATTATGCTGGGCTGTTCACGGCTCGTCGCGTGGTTATGAGACAAAACAGGGGCTTTCTTGAGCTACAACAAACAATAGAGATGTGCCGCGAAGGCATGGCGATAACAACAGACTGGGCCGTGCTCCGCCAGCCCCTCTGCTCGCGGTGAACAACACAAACAAACACCCCGTACTACACGTCCATAGACCGTACCACTACTGGGCACCGTCGCCAGAGTCGGTCGCACATACGCCGCGGCTACTCGGCCTGGCTGCCTCGGTGAGCCGCACGGTATGCGCGCCACTGCGCAATCTGCTCCTGGCTCGCCGGCGTGATCTCGTCCACGTCGTCGCCAGGCTGCTCCATATCGCAAAGGGCAGCACGCGAAGGCCCGTCGCCGTGCCGCGACGACGGCGTCGTCGCCACGGCAGTGCCCGTCGCCCGTCGCCCCTGGCCGTGAGACACGTCGATGCCTGCAAACGGGTCCAGCGGAGGCTCCTCCTCGTCCTCCTCTTCATGCACAGCCAGCAGAACGCGCTCGAGCTCAGTGCCAGGGAGGGCTGTCGAACGCCACTGCCCACGCCCCCGCGGTGTGAGGACCGGCGGCTCTGGAGCCGGAGGTAGGACATGGCCGACGCCCACCCCCAGAGCACCGCACACACCGCCGGTCGGAGGGCACGCCGGGCAGCCAATTAAGCCGCTGTGCACCACCTCGTTCCGGGCGTCGTCTGCCAGCGCCGGCGCATTCGTGATAATATCATTGACAGCACCGCCGTGCGATTCTTGCCCGTCGTTCCCGTCGGTGCTGCCGACAAGTGCAGCGATGGGGTTAATGCCCGCGGGCTGACTCTCGCCCACGACGACGTGACGCGTGGCACTCGCACCGTCCACGAGCAGCAGCCCATCGTGCACTTCAGCGTCCTTTGGGAAGACGTCGTTGAGCAAATCGAGCTCAAGGATAAAGAGGTTGCGCTGGCCTTCGTTCATGGCGCCCGCGCTTTGGATGAGCGGCGGTAGCCCAGCACGGTTGCGGAGGTAGTTCCGGATCTGCCACAAAGGTCGCCGAGGAGCCCAGTAGAGAACACAAATAAACCACAGACGAGAAGGGGAAGCAAAGAGCGAGGCACCAAGAGAATCCAAAGGAGCGAAAGAGGCCAAAGAGTGGCGCCAGCGTCAGCTTCTCGGACAATAGACCTCGGTACTCACGACTGACTGTGCACCGCAATGAGTGACAAGACGAAAAGAAAGGACACCGCCAACACGATATGGCCAGCATCGATCAGCACGCCAAGAAAACGTACCCGGAAGAGGACGTTGATAGTGTGCGCATAGACGCAGCGGATGACTCGCGCGGCACGGTTTGGCCCAGTCCAGAACACCATGTTGTTTGTGCCGCCAAGCTCGTCAATGACGGCCACGAGCGCGTCGAGGAAGGCAATGCGCCCATATGCGTTGCGGATAAACGCATCGCCGCGCAGCTCGTTGACGGCCTCAGCAGGCGTCAGGTTCAGTTGACGACGAGTCGAAGAAGCCAAAGGCGTCGACCACGAGCCGATGCTCTTCAGCGCGTGCATGCGACGCACCCAGGTTGACACGGAGATGGTTGTGAGCGAGCGGTTAAAGTGCGATGCGACCCGCTTAATGTACTGGTACGCGATGACCATTGCGACGCCCTTCATCGGCTTGCGTACTGGCAGCATCACCTTGTCCTGGAGCCGCTGCGCTGCCTCGCTGGTAGTAACGCCCGCTCCCATCACACCGGCAGCTACCTCCAACAGGCGCTCGTTAACCTGCGCAGTCGTGCGGTAGGTCGCAGCAGCGTCCACCGCAGAGCGGACGTCGGTCTTGAGTGCCAGCAGGAATGCGTCCTTCTCGAGTCACAGGGGTGGTACAAGTTGATAAACACGCGCGGGCAAGAGGGAGCACAGGTGAGACCCGTACAAGTTAGAAAGCGCTCTGTAACAGTAGCGACTGTGCATAAAAAGTTGGCAGCCACCCAGAGAACAGCATCGACGAGTCAACGAAACGCACACCAAGCTCCATGTATAGGTTCCGCCGATGAGCACCCAAGCTTACCTTGATATTGTTGATCATGTCCACATCCCTGTCCTTTGCCGTTTCACGTTGACCTTGGTCGCTGCTACCCTGTGCCGGCACGCCGTTCTGGATGCCTTTCAGGATGTGCTCGACGGTCGCCAGGCGGTCGAGCACGTTCCGCAAACCGCCACCGTCAGCGTCCGCGTCCGACGCCATCGAATCCAGCTTACGCAGCACCGAAGCCGACTGCGATTTCACAATAGTCATCTCGCCCCGAAGCCGTGTCGACTCGCCACGCACTGACGCCAAGCCGGTCTTGAGCAGCGTCGCCAAATCCTCAAGAGTGACCGCCTCAGACGCTTCCACGCCCCGCACGTCGCGCCGACGGCGCTTGCTACTCGAAGGAAGCGCGGAAGGAGACCGCGGCGGAGTCGAGCCCGCGCGAGGCGAACGCGGGGGGGTGCCGTCAAGCAATTCGGCCTCCCCCCCATCATTGTTTGACGAAGCTGCAGCCAGAGAGGGCGCCGGTTGCATGACGGGCGGCGGAGCCGCCACAGAGTGCGGCAGAGCCACAGCCCTTGCTCGCACGGCCGACGGCCCAGAGGAGGTGCCCGCCAGAGGAGGTGCGAAGCGCACCACACCCCGCCGCCCCGGAGCAGTGCCGGAGCGAGGGGGTTGGTGACTCCAGCGACGTTGTTGTGACCGGCCGGGTGCACGGAGCCCCCACCAGCGGCATGCGACGGTCCACCAGAGCCTGCCGTCACCCAGGCCGCCACCTGCGGTGCAACAAACACGTCGACGAGTTCCACCTCATCCGCGTTTACACGCGCAGCCGCGGCGGCTCGTGTTGCCTCCGCGGCCACCTCATGGTCCGAGTCGACGTCGACAACGTCCGCAGCGATGGCGATACCGGCCGCATCGACGTCCATGACCTCGGAGCGCGCAGCGAGCGCGTCGCGGGTACCGCGAGGAGAAGACGCAGGCGGTGGCGCGCCCGACCGGCTACGAGGCGACAGAAAACGTCCCGCTGAGTCGCGCAGCACACGTGACGGCGGAGTCGCAATACCGGGAAAACCAGTGCGACCACCGCGGGTCGGCGGCGTACGCAAGCCCGACCCTGGCCCGCTGCCGCCGCCATCACACCCCGACGCCACCACCGGCGAAGCGAGCGTACTCTGCCCGCTCGCGGCGGCGCCCAAATGAGCTGTCACAGCAGGAGCCTTTGGCGTAGTCGTCGACGCGGCTGCCAGCGTGCCCATGGCTGCCGCCTGGGCAGCGTCAGCCTCCGCGAGCGCTTCCTCGTGAGTGTTGACCCCGTCCATCTGCGGAAGGGAGGCGACCGACGCGCGAGACGGGCCGGCCGAGCCACAGTAGCAGCGTGCACCGGCGACGCTCGACCCAGCGAGCCCGAATTCCGGCGCGGGCGCATCCGTGGCGCTCGAGGAGGGTAGCTCCGCGCCATCCTCATGGTGGTCGGCTCCAAAGTGACCAGCAGCTCCCGACGCGGCCTCAGGAGCACGCACGTACTCATCCGCCCGCTGCCCCGCCGCCGCCTTAGAGACGCCGGCGGCACCCGCGCTCGTCGCCGCTCCGCCGCCGATGCTGCCTCGGGCGCCAAGACGACCACTTTCAAGGCGCACGGAAGAACCACCAGCCTCCAGGCCGCGCGTGCCGTGGCTCGGGCCACCGTGAAAGACAGGACGAGATTTCTGCGCCGCGTACGCCGCCGCCTCCGCAGCAAGAAAACCGACGCTCCCCAGGTAGGGCATGGACGACCCCGGTCGCGGCACAGCTTTGGACTTGCCGCTGCGCGAGCGCGCCGCGGCGCGCTCCGAGGCACGCTCCGATGCGCGCTCCGCGGCAATCGCGGCGCTCGCCATCGGCTCGTCCTTGACGACCTTCAGGTAGTGCTCAAAGGAAACACCCACTTTGGACGCCTCCCCGCGCATGCGATGCGACGGGAGGTCACGCCGAATGGCGCGCCCACCCCAAGACTTGGCCGCCGTCTGCTTCACGCGGGAGGCAAATACCTTCCCGTGACGAACCTTGTACAGGAACCCCGGCATGGCGTGCTCATAGTCGACCAGGTAGACGTCCTTGGCAGTGCCCGTTTTGTGCGCTGTCACGTCAACGCCGGCCACCTCCTCCACGTCGGCGCCGGCCACCTCCTCCACGTCGGCGCCGGCCACCTCCTCCACGTCGGCGCCGGCCACCTCCTCCATGTCGACGCCGGCAACCTCCTCCACGTCGGCGCCGGCCACCTCCTCCACTTCGGCGCCGGCCACCTCCTCCACGTCGGCGCCGGCCACCTCCTCCATGTCGGCGCCGGCCACCTCCTCCATGACGACGCCGGCCACCTCCTCCACGTCGACGCCGACCACCTCCTCCTCCCCCGCGCCTGCCGCCAACATGGGTGACGGCAACACGTCCGTGCGGTTGACGTTGACGAACTGGAACTCGTCCTCCGACGGTGCAGCGGCGGCCGTCGTACGCATTCGGTTGCACCGCGACACGTCCCTGGCTTGGTTGACCTTCGGCGCCATCGTCTTGAAGCGCGCGGCAAGAGAGACCGCAAAGAGGGTGCACACAGGTGCAGAGGGGACTGAGAGCAGTGGTCGAGGGTTGAGAGAGCGCGCCACGCTGAGCCACCGCGCGGAAGCAAAGAGCGATTGACCAGGTGCGGGGAGAACCGAGCGGCCGTCGCTCGAAGAGTTTGCCTTGTTGGCGCTCTTGTATCGGTCGCACACGACCGCCCGCCCGCGCTCACCCACCCGACTCCTGCCTCTGGCGCGCAGTGCCGACCGCCGTCCCCCACCCCGCCCCTGCGTGGTCCAGTGGCGCGCACGGGCCCAAACAACAAGAAACACACAGGGCGAGGAGGCCTGCCAATGCACACTGGTTAGTGCCGTGGGCAGGCAACACCGCACCGATACCTGGCGGAAAGCTCCCTAGACACGGTGTGAGACCTATGGCCGCCGGGATGTGCGGTCCACGACCGCACCTCCCCGCGGTGCCACTGCCCCCAGTCTGCTAAGTGTACCTCACATCCACGACTGGCGCGTGGCGCCACCGAGATGACAACCCCATGCGGCGGGCGGTGGTGGCAAGGTGGGGGAAGCGGGGGCGCAGCCAGAGGGGTGGCAAGCGGGTGGCGTTCAAAAAGGTCAGCCGCGGCATCAGGGCGGGCACGCCAGACGCTGGGAGGTGGGGGGGCGCGCGCGCCAGAGCGGTCGGCGGTCGGCACCAGAGGTCGAGCGTGGAGGCGGATGGCGCGTGGCGGGACCGTTGGGTAGGCGGCACACGGCGCGCACCGCCCGACCACAAGTGACCAGTGACCACCTGCACACGTGTCATGCAAGTTCAGCGGGCCCTGCCTCACCTTGGATGCAGACGACGCGCACACGTGTCGAGTGTGCATCAGGAAATGATCCTACCCTTGGCGTGCACGCAAGCAGCAGATCGGCACGTTTTGGGCTGGAAGAAGTGGTACATGGCCACCTCCGGCGCCGTGGGCGTCCTCGGGGACGAGTTGGAAGCGGCCATTGCAGGCTCCTATGCCCAAGTCCCCCCTCCAGGGCGGTGCGGGCCTGGCGGTTGCGCGTGGGAGCGCGCACAGAGACAACGGTACAGCACTGCGGGCGCGAGGAGAGTAGAGAAACCAAGTATTGCATTCATTGACATGTGGCAAGTTTAGAGCCGCAGTCGAGGTGTACGATGAGATGTAGAATCCTCAGACTATGTTCAAACACCCCTACCCCCACTATACCGACACGACTCGCCCGCTTGCACCAGTGGCAGGCACGCCCCTCAGGCAATCGGCTTGCGGTTGACGTCAATGGTCACGCCCAGCGAGGGCTTGCCCGCCCACGTCCCCGTCGCCACCTCCTGCCGCAGACACTCCCCATACTGCTCGTAGCAGGGCATAAAGCCGCCGACAAACGCGCGCACTTGCTCCGGCGTGAGGCCGCCGAGGCCCTTGGCACGGGTCTCGGCTTCGGCCTGCTCCCGCCACCCATACACATAGTGCACGTCCTCCGCAGAGATGCACACGAGGGCGTCGACTTGCGCGTTGGCCGCCGCCAAATGGGAGCCCGTGTACACGTCGACGGCGGCCATGTCGGGGCACACCAGCGGCGCCAGCGACGGCGCCGAGGAAGAGAAGCCGAGCGCCCACCCTTCCAGCAGGATCACCCGCAAGCCGGGGGGGGAGACGGGCCACGACGCCACGTCTGCCCGGTCGCCACGCCCCGCAAAGGCCGTCTTGTTGTACCGCGGGATGGGCGTCGGCCGCCCCGCCCGCAGCGAGTCGAGCGTCGCCGCCAGCAGGTCAACGTCGTGGGTGCCTGGGAGACCCCGCTCCGCGAGCAGCGCGTTGCCAGGGTGCTTGGCGGCGAGCGCCAGCTGGTCGGCGCGCGTCAAGTAAAAGTCGTCGAGCGACGCTTGGATGCACGGCAAGTTGCTCTTGGCAAACAGGTGCTCAAAGAGGCGGACCATGGTCGACTTGCCGCCGCCTTGCGGGCAGCTAATGCCGAGCACGACCGGCGGCGGGGCGTCGCCACTGCCGTCCCAGTCGGCCGCCGCCGCCGTCACCACCCCCCGCATCCAAAAGAAGAGGGGCAGGTAGTAGCGGTGCACGCGCTCCTGCATCGCCGCCCGGTCCTCGTCCGTCTTGGCGCCGAGGAGGCCCTCTAGGAGGCCCCCGAGGCGCGCCCACTCGGCCCAGTCAATGGCGTCCTCGTCGAGGTGGGCGGAGTGGAAGACGATGCCGTCGACAATGTAGCCAATGTCGACCGACGCGGGCACTTGTGCGACGGAGCACGTCGGGCGCATGCGCCGACGGCAAGGCCGGGGGGGGGTGACGCACTCGACGGGGCCCTCGGCGGTCACGCGGCCGACGGGGGCGAGGAAGGGCGCCGCGCTCGAAGCAACCGTGGGCGCCGCGACGCTCGCCATTGCGGAGAGGGGGTGGGGACGAAGCCTGACGTGCGGGCTCAGCGTCCGCGTCGAGCAGCTGCTGCCAAAGGGGGTGCGTGCCGTGGGCAAGGGGCGGCAGGCAGTCGCGGTGGTGGTGGTGGTGGTGGTGATGGTCGTGCTGGTGCCGACAGCAGAGGCGGAGGAGGATGTGTGCAGGCTGCGGATGGCGACGGGGGAGCAGAAGGCCATCCCACCCATCTTGGCGGCCGTTTTATACAGCTCCCGAAGCGCGGGGGGAGTCGGCGCAGGCGGCGCAGGCGGCGCAGGCGAGGAGCGGACACGGGTGCCCCACGCGGCCGCCCACACAGGGGGCTCCGTGCGGGGGGTCGGGGCAGGGCGTACAATCGAGGTGGACAGAGGAGGCCCGCCGTGCGCTCGCCGCCCACGCCGTCCACCACCGTGTGGCCACGCCCGTGCCGCACACACGCCAACGTTCCGGCGGGGCGCGTCTGGCCACGCGGCAGCGGCGAGATGCGGGCAATGGCGGTGCGGGCCGCGCGCCCACGTGGTGGCGAGGTGGTGCCAACACAAACGCCCGCCCGTTGCCGGCCCGCCTCGTCCCTCCGTTGGCGGCGGCACCACTCAGCTGCCGCGGATGGAAAAAGAGTCAATAACGGGGGCGCCACGGGGGGGCAGACGACAAGGCACGTGGCCGCGACGGCGCGAGCCCACCGGCGTGCGCGCAGCCGTGGACGGCGACGAGAGCAGGCACCTCGGCAAGAGGAGTCGGGATGGGGGAGGGAGATACCTGACCAGCCGGCGCGCGCGGGTACAGAACGAGCGGCTGGTCGCGCGACTGCAGTGGCAAAACGACCGCGAGCAGGAATCGACGACGGGGGGGGGAGAGTGCAACGGGAGCCACGCAGAAAGCACGAAGCAGCTCGAAGCGCACAAGGAAGAGGGGCGCGCGGGCACGGCAGCCGGCAGCGCGCGCATCCCGCGGGCTGACGCGGATGGCGGGACGGCGCGGGCAGGCACCCCCGCGCAGGCCACCGCGACCGCAGGCGCCGGGCAGCGGGGGGGGCGGCGCGGGGGGCGAGCCGCGGCGCCGCCACAGGCGCCACTGCGGGGGGTTGCGTGGGGCTGGGGCGCCGCGCGGGATCTGGGTGCGCGGCCTATGGCGCCCCCCGCACCGGCCAATCACCAGCGCCCAAGGTCCGCCGATACGAAACTGGTGGTAGCAGAGGCGCGCGGCTGAAGAGGCGGCGTTCCAGGATTGGTACCCGTTCGACGACCAACAGCCACATGATCAAAGATCCCAGCACGACACGGAGTGAGTTCCATAGACTTAGGTCGTAGACCAACACTTATCGGGTGCAGTACCACTGTTGGAATCCTCAATTGATCACCATCGTGCTTTCCGCGAAGAACTGAAGAAGGCAGAGAATTCCCGACTGACAATCAATCGACAAGAGAAAAAAATTGATTGATCTTTGCGGCAGATCGTCTTCATCCACGGTACGTACAGTACAGTGAGTTCCCGCCAGAGTAAGACAAGAGATCGCCCCCGTCGCCGGCTACGGCTGGGCAACGCCCTGCGCGCCGGTGGGCGGCGGTGGGTCAACATGGCGGGCGCTTGTGGCGGCGTGCGTCGAGCATGCGGTCCGCCATCCCCCGCGAGGAGGGGCGGTCGGTCAGGCGACCGCGCGTGTTGTCGCGTCTGTGCCATGGGCCGACCATGTGTCGCAAGCAACGTTACGTTGGACTGTTGTCTGGTCCGATGTTTTGTTCTACAGTATGCGCATCGCGGTTCTTCCAGTGGGTGCCCCGTTCCTCCCTACGCCTCGTGCGTTCCCACTGGCATCACGGAGATATGTCTCCTATGCAACCCGCGTTGCCGCTCCATTCCGCCGGGGTGGGTTTTCCGCCGGGGTGGGTGGAGGGGCGGGCGCCTCACGGCAACCCCGCTCCTCCCCCCCCCCCATCCAGTCCGTCAATCAGTTTGAGGTTACCGCCGCGCGTGCGTGCTGCTGCGCTCCCCGTGTCGTGCTGGGCATCCGCATCCGCCGTGCGCGGGGGACCCCCACGCCGCGCGCAGAGGCCACCACCGGTGACGCGGTCCATGCACGCGCAGGGGCACACCGCCGCGCCCGCGGCCGCCGTCGTGGAGCTTGTCGGCCACGTACCCAACGGCAATGGGCGACACGCTGTCGCCCATGGCGTGGGTGGCGAGCATCGACAGCCCCGACGCGGTCGACCGCTGGTGCGGCGCAACGACCGACAGGAGGATGGCGTTGGTCGGCGCCCATGTCAGGGAGACGGTCAGCTCGGCGACAAAGATGCACGCCCAGGCCATGTTGGCGTGCAGCGGCGCCGTGTGGAGGGCGAGGAACACCGCCGGCGTCGACGCAATCAGCCCCAACCCCGAAACGATGGCGTCCGCATTGACGTTGCGGCGGCCGTACCACTTGGACAGCGCCGCGCCGAGCAGCGTGCCGACCGTGCCCGTGACGACGGCCATGCCGCCAAAGATAAAGTTGATCTGCGACTCGCAGTCGGTCAGCGCCGAGCCGGTCACGTCCGCGCAGTTGACGCGCTGGAGGTAGGCAGGCGCCCACTGGGCCAAGGCCCCAGACACAAACGCCATCGTCGAGTTGCCGAGGGTGCTCCACACAAACGCGCGGGAGCGGAGGATGAGCTTGACGTCCGTCCAAAAACCCCACACCCCATGCGCCTTGACGGGTACGGGCGGGGCGGGGGCGGAGCTGGTGGCGCCACTGCCGCCGGGGGAGGCCGACACCCGCGCTTGGGGCACCACGTCCGAGGTGCCCCGCGGTGGCTCGGCGACAAACAAGTACAGCGCGCCGGCGAGGAGAAAGCCCGCCACGGGGGTGATGCGAAACGCCCACCGCCACCCCGCCACGCGCGACGTCAACCCGCCCACAATGTACCCGAGGGCAGAGCCAATGGGGATGGACGAGGTGTAGTAGCCGAGCGCGAGGGTCCGCTCTTCGAGCGAGTAGAGGTCCGCGACGAGCGTCGGCGCAATCGTCGCGTACGACGCCTCGCCAATGCCAACGACGGCGCGGAAGGCCAGGAACTGCCAGTACTCGGTTGCAAACGAGGAGGAGAGCGTCGCGCCCGACCACACCGCAATGCCGACAAAGATAATCTCCCGCCGCGAGTGGCGGTCGCCGAGGAAGCCGCACACGGGCGAAAAGATCATGTAGCTGAGCACAAAGGCGGACGTGAGCAGGCCGCCCTGCAAGTCGGACAAACCAAAGCCGCCCGACGAGGGGGGGCGTTGGAGCTCATTGAGCACCCCGGCCACCGACCACCGGTCCGCATAGTTGACGATGGATAGGAGGGTAAGGATGGCCACCACGTAGCCCCGAGAGAGGCCCATGGTGGCGAAAAGAGGGGGGTGATGGGGACAAGGGAGAGGCCGGGGGGTGGATTGCGCGCAGGGGGGGGAATGGGGAACGACTGGCACAAGAGTCACGAGGCCGCAACGCCACTGGCGTCGATAGCCACAACGACACCGGCAGCGTCACGGGGCGGATGGGGACTTGCGACTCTTGTGCCAGTCGTTCCCCAT
>ENA-ORXC01001907-ORXC01001907.1-marine-metagenome-genome-assembly--contig:-NODE-1907-length-11751-cov-3.794072_pt1 | contig 11751 bp, 12 predicted proteins | sample MGYA00237865_ERZ511478 | MGnify/ENA metagenome assembly ERZ511478 | reverse complement strand
GCAACCTATACTCCACTCCATTTTATCTATGGATTGCAGGAGCTTTAGCAGTAATCGCCCTCGGAACTTTCTTGTTCATCAAACGTATAAAAAAGTAGAATTCCCTTCACTTTCGCCAGAAAAAACATGAAACTAACTGGAGGATGTGAATATTAATGTCTTCAATCTTTATTTTTCTATTAGGAATTTTATTCGTAGGGATTGGCGCTGTTTCTTTTTTCCGTCCTTACAGGTATCCTTGGGCGGTAAGATTTCTGATAATCCTCTTTGGCACAGGATTCCTGACCTACTCTTTTGCGAATTGGTTCGGGTTGGTCGACTAGGGGACATTACGCTGTCTCACAAACTACTCATCTTTTATGAGACAGCTCATTGCCACCTACTTCCGTTTCTTCGCAAAATCCATAGCCTTTCGTAAAATCTCATTCTCCTCCTGAAGTTCCTTTATTCGCTTCTGCATATCCTCCAGAGACTTCATTTCTTCTTTGCTCACAAATCCATCCTGATTCTTTTTATTTGCCATATTGAATACACCCTCTATTTAGTATGTTAACGCCATTATAGCAAAACTAAATATGGGGTTGCTGCTTTAAAAGTCTACTTTCCCTTTATATGATTCGTTTCTATCCTTCATGGCCTCCTATATACAACCTGTTTATAAATTCACCTCACTAATGGAGTAAAATCACCTTTGAGGTGTAAGATACGAGTATAAAAGAAATATAAAGTGATAACACTATAGTAAGTTCTAAGCTCCTATTCAAGATAAACCCAGCCCTCATTTGTCTCTCATCTTCTAATCAATTAAAATGAGATTAAATCATCAAAAGGGGATTCTGCCCATGAACCATAACAAATCCCTCGAAGACTGGATTGCTGAATGCTTTCAATTGAGAAATGAGAATGCATACCTCAAGAAGCAAATTGCTAGTCTTTTACAAAAGGAAACTCCAAAACTTAATATAATAGATACACCTGATTTCGTTACGAAACAATCTCCTCTCGAGGAAAAAATACAACTGTACAGAAATCTTTTTAAAGGACGAAGCGATGTATATGCGCTTCGTTGGGAGGCAAAAGATGGCAGAGCTGGTTATTTGCCTGCTTGCGCCCATGAATGGGATCGTCCGATTTGTCAAAAGCCAGAAATAAAATGTTCTGAATGCCTGAATCGTACTTTACTGCCTCTTACTAACCAGGTTGTTATTTCACATCTTAACGGTGAGCACACTATTGGTTTGTATCCCATGCATAAGGATGGCACGTGTTCTTTTCTGGCAGTAGATTTTGACAAAAAGAACTGGCAAAAGGATGTCCAAGCGTTCACTCAATTGTGTAACGATTTAGGATTGCCATTTAGTGTAGAGCGCTCTCGGTCAGGAAACGGCGCTCATGTTTGGTTTTTCTTTTCCGAGAAAATTGAATCTAGTCTTGCTCGAAAGCTAGGCTATACGCTGCTGACTAAAACATTAGAACATCGCCATGAAATTGGCATGTCATCATTCGATCGAATGTTTCCTAACCAGGATACTCTCCCTAAAGGTGGATTCGGTAATTTAATTGCCCTACCATTACAAAGACAGGCAGGCCTGCAAGGCAATAGCCTATTTGTCGATGAGAATTTCAATCCTTATCCTGACCAGTGGATTTATTTATCCTCCGTAAAAAGGATTTCTAAGAGAGAATTAATGAATTCCATTGATGAAGAATCACCAAGTGCTGTCTCAGTCAAGACAATTGACCCAGTCAAACCACTGGAAGTCCTTCCAGAAAGATTAACGGTACATATAAAAAATGGCCTATATATTAATAAGCAACATTTACCTACGTCCCTTTCAGAAAAAATAAAGTCATCTGTCACGATTAAAAATCCCGAGTATTATAAAGCACAATCAAGAAGACTGCCGACATCATCCATCCCAAGGGTAATCAAATGTTATACAGAGAGTCAAAATTTTCTTATCCTCCCACGGGGCTGTAAAGCTGACTTAGACAAGTTGCTCGCGGATTCAGGAATTGAGGTTTTATATAAAGATGAAGCATTTGAAGGTGAGCCTCTCGAAACTCAATTTACTGGCCAACTGACATCCCAACAATCTGATGCTGTTTCTCAACTTCTTTTACATGACAATGGTGTACTTTCAGCCACTACCGGCTTCGGAAAAACAGTTACTGCGGCTGCTTTGATTGCAGAACGCAAGGTCAATACACTAATCATTGTCGATAAAACTCAACTGAAACAACAATGGGTCAATCAACTTAAGTCCTTTTTAACCTTACCCGAAAAGGAAATTGGCGAAGTTGGAGGTGGAAAACGGAGAATTACTGGTAAAGTTGATGTGGTAACACTTCAAAGCCTCGCCTATAAAGGGGAAGTAAAGAGCTTTATTACCCAGTACGGACAAATCATCGTCGATGAATGTCACCATATATCAGCTTTTACTTTCGAGCGAGTATTAAAGCATGTTCGAGCAAGATATGTTTATGGGCTAACAGCTACCCCTATCAGAAAAGATGGTTTGCATCCGATTATCTTTATGCAATGCGGACCAATCCGATATAAAGTCGATGCCAGAAGCCAGGCAAAGGTCCGTCCTTTTGTCCATAAACTTATTGTCAGAAATACCAGATTCAATTCCAAATCAGAAAATATCCAGGAGCTTTATAAACTTCTCTCAAAGGATGAAAAGCGTAACCAGATGTTGTTTGATGATGTGTTACTTGCTCTTGAAGAAAAGCGTTCGCCTATCATTTTGACTGAGAGAATCGAACATCTGGAATATTTGCTTGATAAGTTCAAAGGCTTTGCTAAAAATATCATTGTGCTCTCAGGCAATTTATCCAAAAAGGAGCAAAAAGCTGCTTTAGAAAGGCTTGCAAACACTCCTGATATAGAAGAACGCCTTGTCATCGCAACCGGAAAATATATTGGTGAGGGATTCGACGATGCACGGCTCGATAGCTTATTCCTCGCTATGCCAATTTCTTGGAAAGGTACACTGCAACAATATGTAGGACGCCTCCACCGGCTGCATGATAAAAAACAGGAAGTACGAGTGTATGATTATGTTGATAAAAAAGTGCCCATTCTTGAAAGGATGTTCACAAAGAGACAGAGTGGATATAAAGCGATGGGATATGTTACAGCAGATGAAAGTAAAGGTAGTAACGAGCAGATGAGGTTGTTTTGATAAATACAACCATATATTCTTCTCATCCAGAATATTTTCCTATATAATGGATATATAAATAAAGAGAGAAGTGCTATAACACTTCTCCCTGCAACCTCTACCGTCAGGGTGGTGGTTGTCATGAATTATCTCCGATGAGAACCACCCTTTTGCTTTGGACGGCAGCGGGTGGTTTTCTCTTTCTCAAGAACTTTTTTTCGAAAGACATGCGCACTAATCTCACGCATGATCCCCTTTAAAACTTCCTTGAGGAGTTCGAGAATTGTCTCCATAGTTATCACCTCCTTATCCTTAAAAGGAGAGGAGAATGACAACCAACCACCCTTACAATATTCAGCTGCAATTTTATTTTACCACTATATACCACTCTGAAATTCCATCATTGTTCGACAAAATTCGGGATATCAACATCATATGAGACTAAGGGACGTGTTCGAAGTTCCTCCCCTCTTTCTCAACTTTTTCACTTCGTTGAGCCTGCTGATTTCCCCAGAAAGAATTGACGTTCCCCGTGCTTCTTCTCCAATCAATAATGGAAGCAAAATGATCGTTCCCATGTTTCAAATATAATTTATCCTCTCCCAGTCAATATTCCAATATGTTACAATACCGAAAAGGGATCATCCACGAAGGAGGACGGGTAAAATGGCATTTTTCATTTCTCTCATTTTCATTGTGATTTCGGCATTCATTTCCCTATTTTTTAAAAATGAGCTCGAGCAGATGTTTCTAAAAGGAAGAGAGTTTTTCCCTTTTCACATCTGCAATGTGCTGATCATCTTGATGGTGGCTTTTGCATCGCAGGCCGTTATGACGAGATATGTTTTCGAGCATTCATTCCATCTCATCAGGGATGTACTGATCCTGATCGCCATCATTTTACCTGTTTATATTTCCGGCCACTTAGCCTTTGAAAAATACAAATCCGTCTACCGCAAATTTTCAGCCGCCGAGAACGGGAAAGTACTCGTATTGAACGAAAAGTATATGAAAAAGAAAAAGCGGTTTAAAAGTCTCAAGCATTATAATGCCATGTCCAGGGAAGAGTGAAACACCCACATCCAAAAAAACGCGAGCAAAGGGACGTACCCTTCACTTCCAAGAATGGATGCAAAAGGTACGTCCCCATGCTTCGTTATCTAAAGTTATTTTTGAAATTCAGATGGTTCAATAACGGAACCATTCTTGTCGTAAAAAGTCAGTTCAGCTGGAAATGGCTGCTTTGTATTTTCGGGAAGTTTTTCATAGTCTATAAATCTCTCTTCGCCTTTTACGTTAGATTCAAAACTATATCCTGTAAACAATTCCGCTTCGATATGGTCAATTTTCAATTGTGGATTTTTCCCAATCAGTATTCCATACATTCCATTGTTTGTTTTAATTTTTTGATAGGATACGACATTGGTACCATAACCAGAATGGTCGATTTTATATTTTCCATTCAAACCCTTGATCAGATGAGCATAGCCCATCTCACCGCGATCAGTCTCAAACAGTACAATGTGCGACCTGGTTTCATCTAACTGAACAGACTTAATCACATTTGGCTTTATAATGCCTGACGCCCGATTACTCCATTCCTGCAAACCGGATTGAATAGCTGCTTCGTTATCAGCGATTGGATACTGATTAAAGTAATAGATACCATAGCCAATCGACATAACCGCAACGAATAACATCAAATATCCTGCTTTTTTCAAGATATCCCCCCTAGATAAAACTCATTTTCATCTTAACATAGAGGAGACAAGGGACGTACCCCTTGCTTCGTTTCATAACAGGTACCTTTCTTGCTGAATCGAACCCTTATGAAGGCCATTACCGTAACATAAGGGTACCGTTCAAGGCTAATCATATCCTTATGAAGGCCTGTCCCGTTACATAAGGGTATGATTCTTGTCTAATCGTATCCTTATGAAAGCCAATCCCGTTACATAAGGGTATGATTCTTGTCTAATCGTATCCTTATGATGGCTAATCCCGTTCCATAAGGGTACGATTCTTGTCTAATCGTATCCTTATGAAGGCTAATCCCCTTCCATAAGGGTACAATTCTTGACTAATCGTATCCTTATGAAGGCCTGTCCAGCTACATAAGGGTACGATTCTTGACTAATCGTATCCTTACGAAGTCTAATCCAGCTACATAAAGGTATCGTTCTTGCTGAATTGCACCCTTATGTAGTCCATTCCCAGCCGCTGTCTCACTGAACATCGGCTACTCGCTCTTTTCTCCATTTTAAAAGAAAGATTAGGCCACTAGTAGCCAGCAGTATGCCTAATGAAGCGGGCAAGAGTGATTTTGGCAGATGTAAGCTAGTGATGTCCTTAATCAAATACTCGATTCCTATGGCGATAAAAATGGCGGCCAATGGAATCTGCAGTCCAATGTTGGTCATATAGTTAGGAGCTTTGCTTGAGATGATGGCGACCAGCAGTAAAACCGCGATTCCCATTATGTACATGCTCATAACTGTCAGCAGGATATATTGCAGGAATGTCAGGTCCCACCATGAGACAAAAAAGCTAAAGATCGAGCTGACCTTTTTGTCCAGGAATTGTGCCGTATCATTCCCTCTGTATAGATAGAAAAACACCGCTAATTGCACGGTAATAACCGAAACAACAGCAATAAATGCAGCCACAAGTTTTTTCAAAAAAAGTGTACGCCCCAATTTCGTTGAATACTGCAGCAAATTCATTTTATTCCTGCGGTCAGCCATATACAATGGCGTTACGATTATCATTACACTGATCAAGATGAGGATGGCCAGGTTGCCTGAAAGAGTTTTATAATTCTCAAAAACTTCCTGAAGGAAAATCGCACTGGCTTTTCCGCTCGTAAGCAACGCTTCCACACGATCTGACTGCTCTCCCGTCAAGTCCATGCCATACGATCCAAACCACTCAGGCCGCTCATACAAATCAATCAAATACTCCCTCGCCTGCAGCTCCCACATGACGTCCACTCCATCCTCAAACATCACTTTGGAGTGAAGCTCAGACTTCTTCTGATCCTGCTCAAGGTCAGCATTTTTAAATTCCTCATAGCTGCCCATGCCCGCCGCTTCCATTTCCGGCTGTGATTGAAGATACCCAGTCGCATCTTCTACCCTTTGCTCATACACCTTTTTAAAATCCTTGAATTCTTTCTCATCCATAAACTGGCCATATTTCGCCATCATTTCCTCGCCGACTTTGAATGTATCCCCCGATGGCCTTCCATTCGGAAAGTACTCGAAGTCAAACACAATAAATAGCTGATAGAAAATCGCACTGACAAGCAACAGCAAAAGCAAGATTTTCAACGTCAAGATTTTCTTCAGTTCATTCCAAATAATCCTCATGTATTTTCTCCTATCTATAAATTCCGAGTTTGAAATTTCTGCATGCTAAACCATCCCGCTAAAATAAAACCTGCCATCCATACGCTAGCTGTGATTATTTCATAGTATTTGAAAGTCGTGAATGCCCCGCTCTCCATCCACCATTTCTTCGAACCCAGTACCAGCGACGAGGGATTGAAGGTTGTGTAAAGCGACAACATTGAGTCCTTCGGCATTTCCCCGGGCACAAGCAACCCCATACCAAACAAGATTGCGAAAACAATGAACACGACATAGCTGTTTTTCATCCAAAGTGACAGAACAAACGTAATCAAAGTAAATAGAACTTGCAGTACAAAAATCATCAGGATCCCCAACCAGAAATACTGAATAAAGCTCATATCCCACCAGCTGATAAATGGATTGCCATCCGGTTCAATCATGAATCCAGTGCTGATCGGCAAATGCCATAGCCGCGAATAATCAACCGCCAGGAAATAGGTGCCAAAGGTGGCGAGCAGCAGGAATGCGGTCACCATCCCTGTTGCACTCAAGGCAGCCAATAGCTTATCCCACATCAGCCCTCTTCCCCGCTTAGTTGAAAAAGTAACGAGATGGGACCCCTGATCAAATTCATAATTTGTCAAAAATGCCGTGAACAGCACAACAAGCAGCATGATCTGGAAGAGTACGGCACCGAATAAGGTTTTAAATACTAGCGAATGAGTCCTGAAGATTTTTCCCGGAAGGAAAACATGTAGATGTTCCTGATTCCCTTTGATTTCCTCAAATCTTGGTATCAGAGACTTATACTGCTCCCGCACCGTATCAGCCGCTTCCCCTTCAATTTTAAACATTTTTATTTGGTTATTTGCGCTTTTTAAAAGATCAAATCTCTGATATTGCTGCTCAAGTCCCTCTGCCGTTAAAAGGATTGATTCTTTTACATTCAAGTCCACTATCTTCTCAAGCTCTTTATCTGAAATCTCACCTGAATCCATCACAGGATAATAATTTTCAGCACGAAAAAATTCAGAGGCCGATTCAAAATCTTTGCCATTCTGGGCATTCCAGCTTTCCAGTCCAATCTCATATGAATCTTTTAAAAGATAGCGTCCATCCTTGTCCATCAATGAACCAAACTCATCGATGACTTCATTAATCTTCACAACATCCTCGCTCTTAGGCGCATTCATATAAATGAGATATAAATTAAATGCTGTAAAAAGCAGAAGCAAAGCCATCACAATCGGCGAGCTAACAATCTTTTTTAATTCCATTCTCGTGATCATCTACTAAACCTGCGGCAACGCTTCATCTTGATAGGTGTGCAGGAAGACATCCTCAAGATTAGGACGGGCCACTCTCCATTCCGGCCGGGCTGGCTCTTCTGTCATAAAGCGGATATACATCCTTCCACTCTCCTGTTTTTCCGATAATGAAAAATATTTCTTCCGGAACGCAGCTGCAGCCTCGTACTCTACTTCCGTTTCATAGACAAAGCCATCCAGCTTTTTGCAAATGTTTGACACGCTATCTTGATAGAGAACCTGCTGGTCTTTGATCATGATGATTTCATTTGCGATCGACTCGACATCTGAGACGATGTGCGTTGACAAAATCACAATTCGGTCCCTTGCCAGGTCAGTCAGCAGGTTGCGGAAACGGACACGCTCCTTTGGATCAAGTCCCGCTGTCGGCTCGTCCAAAATCAGGATTTCCGGATCATTCAGCATCGCCTGGGCAATCCCAACACGCTGAATCATCCCTCCGGAAAACTTCTTCATCTTCTTATCCGCCACATCTTCAAGTGCGACCAGCTTTAACAGTTCCTTCACCCTGTCTTTCGCCGACTCGCGTTCGATTCCTTTCAACGCTGCGAGGTAGAGCAAATAAGCTGTCGGACTATAATTCTTGTAGTATCCAAACTCCTGGGGCAGAAAGCCGAGAATCTCCCGGTATTCCTCATCCAGCTTAATGATGTCCTTGCCGTTATATAAAATCGAGCCGCTTGTCGGGAACAGCAGAGTGGTGAGCATTTTAATCAGCGTTGTCTTCCCGGCTCCATTTGGCGCAAGCAGTCCATAGACACCATTATGGAATTCCAGATTTATATCCTTCAGCGCATTGAACTTTCCAAAGTTCTTCGATACATTTTGAACGATTAACATTTACATGACTCCTTCGACATTACGGAATGTAATGAAATATTTTAACCGGCGTACATAGAGATACAGGCAACCCGCAATAACGCTGATATAAACATAAAACGGCACCTGGCTCAACACTGAGGCATATAACTCTTTGCTAAAATAAGCAAGTGCAGCGTTCACGAGCAGCCAGCCGGCCATCACTGCATAAGAGGTTATCCTCGATTTCACCTTTTGAATGATGTATAAATAGCCCGTGGAAAAAATGCTCAATGAACTGACTGAGATCAGCATTGCCTCAGCAATATTGAAATTTTGGTAAACCATGAACAAAATCATGATATAAGCCAGGTTGAGCAGCACCGCAAGGATACTGAACACGAGCATCCTGAACGCCGCCAGCTGGTACACATGGTATTTGCACGTCATCTCTACTGCGAAAGTATCCCTGTTACGCAGATTCACCAGAAAGATCGACGCAATCAGCATGTACAGGATGGGTGACACCGTAAAAAGATAGGAGTACAGCCCGCCCTCATCCTTCCCGCTATCCATGACCTGGAAAAGGCCGAACACCATCGCGAAGGACACCAGCAAAACCGTGAAGAGAACCTCCGTAGCATCACGGAACAGATACCTGAACCCCAGCTGCCTATACATCTTGAATAAATACTCGTGAAACGACTTTGGTTTAATAAGACCCTTGTTAACAATGAATTGAATTTCACTATCCATTTCGGAATCATCCGGGAAGTCCACAGACCATTTGTCATCCTTCAATGCGCTCAGCCTCCATCCATTCTTTTAATTTTTTCATCACTGAATAATATCTCGTCTTAACTGATGATTCCGGTCTCTCAAGCAAACTGGCAATCTCCTGAAAAGTATGTTCAGCAAAAAGCTTCAAACGCATGACCTGCTGAGAGAAGGCATCCAGCTCATTCACAAATCCGCTCGCCTTCTCAATAACTTCCCTGAATTCAAGCTCCAGGGTAAAATCATTTTGAACCAGCACATCCACTTCCTCCATCGAATCTACAATCCGCTCATACTTGTAGCTCCTCGACCGGAAGTAATCCACGACATGATTCGTCGCAATCCTGTACAGCCATGACTTGAACGAACCCCTTGCCGGATCAAAGCCTTGAATCGATTTCAGCATCCCTATGAAAATTTCCTGAGTCAAATCCAGAGACAGCTCCTTATCAAACGTCTGCCTGTACACAAACGCATAGATCTGGTGGTAATAGAACTTCACCAGCTCATTCGCAGCCCGTTCATCGCCTTTCCTCTGGACCTTCCTAATCCACACTGTTTCCATCATCATGTCTAGCCTCATCCTGTGAAATAATCCCTTCACACATATATTCGTAAACAAAAGAAAAATAGTTTTAAAAGTTTATAAGTTTTTTTGCGACATGGGGACGGTTCTTGTGTCGCAAAAATCCCTAAACAAACAAATATCAAGATCCCCATATGTTTTATTATCGCTAAAAAGCTCGGACTTTTCGCTATATAGTTGATTTTTCCACTATGAAAACGGGTTACTTGAATGAAAAAACTTAGATCTATTAATAGAAAAAGCAGGTGCCTATTTTCAGGTCACCTGCTTCAGATTTAAATTATTCGCTTTTAAAAAGACGTTCTTCCAGCAAACTTCCTATTCGCTCACAACCCGCCGCAGCTCGGTGAATTCTTTTCATCGCCCTCCATGTAGTCAGTACCTTCCGTAACGGATTCCAACCCATATCCTGTTTGGCTGATTTCCAGTCTCTCTTCATTCTGAGCATGATTGATCATTTCGCTATCCTTCTGCTTTTGCTTATTGTCTCTCATTCGTTTTTCCCTCCAAGAGTTTATTGTGTATTTTCCTCCTGGAGGTAGATTCTTATTCGCAATGAGAAAAACATCAAGTCTCCTTCTGTTCATCGGCCTCAGGTCCTATCAAAATTTCAAACCTAAGCGCGTCAAATCCAGCCTATTGCTTTTCTATAATGTACATACAAAATAAAGTCAGAACAGCATTGGCATAAAGGAGAATTGACTTGTTTACACAAAGAGGAAAAATCAATGAAGCGCAGGAATGGATTCTGCACCTAGCTATAAGCATGGTGTCCGTATATTTTGTATTTGTTCTACTGCCCACAGTACTTCCCATTTTTAAATGGCTTTATTTAAGCGCTTTGCTCATGGTTTTAGTAATGGATGGATATTTCATTATGACGAAGCGGAACAACCTTTTGAAAATCAATAGGACGCTCCTTTTATATTTAGGGGCAATTTTACTTTTGGCATTGGCAATCTTCTATGTAACAAAAGTGGTTGTTTTTACCGATGCATATGGATTCGAAGGTTTGTTAAAAGAACATCTGCAAACAGCTAAATATATTTTCTTTTTCATCAGCTTTGCCCAGCCAATCCTCCTTCCGATTCCTGAAGCTGTGACCATACCAGGTGCGAGCGCGGTTTTCGGGCCCGCTGTTGCAGCAGCCATTGCCTTTCCAGGAACACTTCTTGGGATTTCAGCCATGTTTTTTGCCGCCAGATACGGAGGAAGGAAATTCATTTCAAAGCTCATCAAGGAAGATCAGCTAGAAAAATACCAACATTATGTCGCTAAAAACGAAACATTGATTATGTTCCTTTTATTCATCATTCCTATCCTACCTGACGAAATCATCTGTGTAGGAGCAGGAATAGGGCAAGTATCACCAAAAAGGTTCTTATTGATTGCCTCAATCTCAAAACTCTTCACTGCAACGCTGCTCGCATACTCAGTGACGCTGGCTGAGAGGCTTTCTTTAACACCAGCGGATTTAATGTTCGGATTCTCATCTCTTGTCATTATTCTCTTTTGGGTCAACGTTTTAACGAAGAAGCTTTTAAAGCTTTGAATTCTCATTTAAAGGATAAAAAATATTCTATAGTTTTTATTCTGGTTGATGAGAACACCCACGAGCTTTGTTTACCAAATTTTATGGCAGAGATCAATGGGGATTATCAATTCGAAATTATTGAAATAGAATCGGGCGAGATCAATAAAAACATTGAAACATGTGTTGGCGTATGGGAAGCCTTATCAGA
>ENA-ORXC01001904-ORXC01001904.1-marine-metagenome-genome-assembly--contig:-NODE-1904-length-11771-cov-4.683000_pt1 | contig 11771 bp, 15 predicted proteins | sample MGYA00237865_ERZ511478 | MGnify/ENA metagenome assembly ERZ511478 | reverse complement strand
GTGGGTCGATTTCCGGGGCAGTGCCTTCGACGGACCGAGCTGATCAAGAGGTCACTTCGGCTGGACGACGAACCAAATTGGTGGTGCCTATAACCGCTGCACGTGAACCTTTCCGTCAGTGCTGCTCACTTCCACTCTCGTAACCCGTGTGCCTGTGTACCGTTCGGATCGGCCAAAGTTGGGCAAACGGAAGCACAGAAGAAGAGTCGACTCAAATGCGGGTCATGATGACAAGGCAAAGAGCGGCCGTGTCTGGATGCGGTGAGCAAAAACCTCGCAGTGGAGTCAATGTGCTTTGCTGGTGGGGCGCCGAGCCTGGCTCAAGTGGGGTAACTCGCGTCAATGATATCAGGATGACGCAGAAGAGAAGAAAGAAAGATCGATGAAGTGTAAAACAATACCTATCCTGTGGAATGAGGGGCGATCCTATTGAGTTTGGAGCAGCCAGAGTATTGTTACGAAGAATGCGCCTACAGTACCCCACACGGTAGAAGTTCTGCACAGAGTTAATAGTGGCCAATCAGAAACTGAGAGGAGGGATTGGCCGTTTCCGAGTTGGGTGCCGCATAACTCAGTGCAATGCAGTCTTCTGTTAACTCCTCAAAGCACGAACAGACGATTAGTTGGCGCCACGAAGTCCCACTTCCACCAGCGCACCAGCACACGATGACTACCTTCTTCGCCGGCGTGTCTACCATCGTGAGTTCCTCCGGCTCCCTTCCCCGTCCCAACTTGGCCAAAATGCACGTCCAGGCACTACCACTGTGCCACCGATAGGACACAGCCACCTTTTATCTCCGCCAGAGCCCGCCACTGCCGCTTCGGTCGCCGCCCCGCGACTCGACATACCCGCGCCCGCCCTCGTCCTATCTCCAAGCGGCCACTGTGGTCATGCCTCAATCATTGCCACGCTTGTGGCTAAGGCAGAAGATAAGGTCACCAAGCTCCTCGTCTTTGACGTCTTCTTGAATGTATTTGTCCGCTGCCACTCTTAGTGTAGCATATTTCCTGGAAAACCAAGACTCAGCTGTTTGTGCCCCCATTTACTGGTCTTTAATCATGTGGCGGTCTGATCCAACGTATGGCTTTCCATTTTGGGATGTACTACTGCCGCGTACATGTGTTCTTTTCTTTTTATTTTTTTTTTTGGTCGTTGTACGATGTTTAGGATTGCACGGTCGATCTACCCTGCCATTTTAACGTCAAGTCTGTGAAAGCAACACATCTCCGGCGATCGCCGTTGTCCGCACGCCATGCACTCCATCTGACCACAGGCAAGCATTGTCTGTTCTCCTCGCCCGTCGAGCGGTAGGATTCGCTATTTTCTGTGCCTGCTGTCAGTCGAAATCTGTTTGCTAAGAAGCAGACGCCGTTTTTTCCCGCAATTGGTGGAGCAGCAGAGTATACTCTCGCGCACGGGCGTACCTCGGTATCCGGTGGCCTGAAAATGTCTCTATTGGCCCAGTGGCTGTGGTAGTCATGACGTTGGTTAAATGGCGAGTGAATAGCGACGGACCGTACACGCACGATAAAGCCAACACAATCGCCCAAAGAGCAACGAAGAGGGACCTTTGGTCGTACAGCATCCGATGGGGAGCCGGGGGTGCAGACGACGGCGAGCCCCGGTTCCATGCTATGATTTTTGTCAGACGGTAAAGTCGCTAGATCAATCGACATAGCGATTGTACTGATTGGATAGACCATCAAATTCAATACGATAAGAGAATGCGTAGATAGAAAAGACGGACGAAACCTGCAAATGGGCGAGCCACAAGTCCGTGCAATCGTCCAGATGAGTACTGACCAGTCAAGGGGGCCACCGCGCCAAGTATCCCAAGCTTGATCAGACATGCTGCACACCCCTGTATGGAGATATCCAGCCGTTTTGGAGAGTGGTCGCAGATCTGCCGATCCGCCATCACGAGCGACGCAAATCTAAGCCAATCAGCGTGTCGCCTGATGACGTGCAACAGGACTGGAGGGCGGTACGGCTTGGTCGGAGCCTGCCAAGGCGGCCGAAGAGACCCCTGATTGTATGGTGCGACGCGGAGTGATAGAGCCGGCCGCTTAAATGGTTGTGCGCGGCCCAGAGTGGCAGCCGCTGGCCGAAGGACCGGGTGGAGACAGCGCAGGAGGCCAGGGCAGACGGCCTCTGGGCACAGGGGGGCGGCAGCTGCCGCGCAGGCACCCGACTTGCACGATCCTCAGGGAGATCATGTGATCCGCGTGCCGCAGGGGGCAGCGAGTCGTAACTCTGCGGGCCGCTGGGCTCGCCGCGAGGTATACTTTATATAAATTATATATGTACCGGGGTGGCGGGCATGGTGGGTACTCGTCCGGTTCCCGATGACATTCGGCGTCTGGGTTGAAAAGCCCAGTTGGGAAGGTATCGGTGGCCTGAGCGTGTGCACTTGCTGACCGTGGGGATCTCAATCTGCCGTTGTCCGTCCGTCGCGAGGCGAGGCTCTGTCGGCTTTGCCGTCGGTGAGTCTGGGTCGCTGCGCTTGACGCACACGGCGCGCGGGGGATCATGGTCGGGATTTGAGCCACTTGGGAGTTAGGAGCACGGCTCTTAACACCGCCGGTTGACCTTATATCTTCAGGGAGGAGGGGAGAACAGCGGTTCGCTTGGGGGTGTTGTAGTGTGGCGTTGAAGCGCGGATACCCCTTTACGGAACCTACCGACGGCAAGGACAAGGCCAAGATGGCGGGCGGCGGCGGCAGCGACGTCCAGTTGGCCGACGCGACCGGCGCGGCAGGCCTTGAACGCAACGGTGTCAATGGGGCCGGGGGCCCAGCTCGGCGGGCCCGGTCGGTGGTGAGGGGCGACTCGGGGTCGCGTCGGGTCGGGGCTTTGCAAAACAATGGCTGTGCCATGCGAGGCGGCAATGCCCATGCGGGATACTCCGACGAGGCGGAGGATCAAGAGGCCGAGCATTCGCTCCTCGTGGGCGCGGGGCCTTCGCCTATCCGGCGGTTGTACTTCATCCCGCCGTCCCTTGGGACTCGGGATGCAGTCCCCGTCATGAGCGACGACGCCTCTCTCGAAGCGGCGACGAACACTCGCCGAGTGGCCTTGTTTGATATTTGACAGGGCCATTGGGGCACGCCGCTGGGGCTTCTTGACATCGTCAGCGACGTGCCGAACGACCACTCTGACGCCTTCGTGGCAAAAATGCACGGAGACTTCGACTGTGGCAGCGAGGACGAGGCGCTTCAAGCGTTCGATGTCACTGCATACGCTAACGAGCTGTTCCGTGACGGACGGCCGTTTCTTGACTTCCACACGCTTCTGTACGCCTAGGTGCTTCGGTTTCCTGTTCACCAGATGGTAACACTCCAAATGGCGGCCACCAGCTTTGAGCGCTTGCGTCGGGCTTATCCAGAAGCCGTCTTCGTATCACGCTGTACGGCCAAGTAGGTGCCTGTCCCAATCGGTAAAGATGAGGGGATGGAAGAGTGTCTCAAGGAGCTTATCGAGGTTTCACGAATGGAGAAACACGTCGCAGCGGAGACGTTCGACGCTCGGACCGTGGCGTTGATCTGACCGTATCTGGAGCCGAGTTAGGCTCCCGCCCATCGGCGTGCGCAAGATGCGGCGCGCATCGCTAGCCTTATTCGCTGCGTATGAATAAAGATTGCTCACGCATTATCGTAAACGCCCCATAAGCTCCACTACTACTTCAGCGCAGCATGGCATATCTCCAACGCGAAGTAGTAGTACTTCTTGGCGTCCGGGTGGGCGCGCTCCCTGATTACCGACCATGTGTTCGCCTGTCTCGACGCCACCGCCATTCGGCGTATGTTCAAGTTGAACCTCCATCACATGGCCAGTGGGGCGGGCGGCCGGGAGATGTTGGACATGCTCCACGAGATTCACACGGCAACGGACGGTTCCCCGTGGCCCAGTTTCGTTGGGGACGTCATCCGTCGGGATAGTCAGACGCGTGTGGCGCGGCAAGCGCACATCCACTGGGTCTCGGCGGCAGAATAAGGCTTTACGCTGAAGTGCCCGTGTCGGGGTTAGTCGTCGCGCTCCGCCTGGGGCTCTTCTACGCATGATGAAGGCGAATCGCCTGCCGCGGCGGCGAAAGGCGACGGAGGGGGTGTCCGGCAGCGGTCGCGTCCAGCCGGTTGGCCGTCCCGACGAGCCGCTTCGCCAATCCGTCGTGGCTAGCCATTTTCTCTGCGTGAGGCGCGCGTCGACTCTGTGTCCAGAGAAAAAGGGCGTCTTCGGCTTCAGGACGTGTGGACATCGGTTGCGGCGTTTCCGGAGGCATCCGTGCTGTTCGATGAATCGCCCAGCCGTCTTATAAACGGGCAGCGAATTCGTCGCAGCGTCGGGGCAGCCGCTCTTTCATTGGCGAGGCATCTTCAGACGGAGGAGTTGTGCTAGGTGGTCCGTGTGGCCGGTGTCTATGTTCAAGAGCACGGTTTTTCGGCTTTGGCTTGTGCTATGAGTGTTTTGGCGAAGTCTGCGGCTACTTTTGAATTGTTCCGTCAGGAAGTCGAGCGTCTTCGAAAAGTGGCGGTGGTGCCTTTTTTGCCAATGCCTCTCGACGCCGGCGACATCTTCAACTGTCGGGCCAGCCGATATGGCGAGGATGGCGAGGAGCCTCCACACCATAGGCGCCGTCGCAGCTCGTCTGTGGACGCCGACTGCCGCTGGTCTGCTCGTGGGTAAGGTGGTGTGAACGGAGACTGGTTTGTGCGTGTCTTTTGTCTTTGTGTTTTTACTTTTTAATGCCGAAGCTTGTCGGAAGAGGATTCCGTGGCGGTGCTCTATACACCTTCGCCTGTCATGGACTGCTGACATTTGGGGAGAAAGTGATTGGATTGTGTAGCAATGATTGTTTTCCTTCCAAAGAGAAATGCGCCTAGTGTCCAAGTGGATGCACTGTTGTTGTCGTTTGATCCGTAGGGCAGCAGTTGTTGCGATTCACGATCGGTCTTTGCGCCGATGTAGGAGTCGGCGCTTTCCCACATAGGGACTTTAAGCGTTGTTTCCGTACAGTTACACATCAGGTCCTCAGAAGTGGTCTGTAGGTCGTGTACAGGGGCCAGCAGGAGCGCGTCTATTTCCGGTACGACCCCTTCGGCATCGGGCGCTGGTGGCACGTCGGCGTCCTGTACTGGCTGGGGACAGGGTCATATGTCGGTGTACGATCCGTACAAGTCAACAGGCTCGGCGCGACGCCGAAGGGCAAACCAAGGGTTGTGGGGAATATTACGCGCCAATTCCAGTAGCGTCATTCGAACCCAACGAATTGATAAAGTCTCCTGCACTATAAAGATTGGTTCATCTTAATCGAGTTCAGTTTGATTAGAATTTGTCCTTGTAGATTCGCAAACACTCCACAGATTGCAGGGCACCAACTCGGGTACAGGCGTTGGCGGGTTGCGACCAGTGCGGTCTCGGCTTCATTAATCCTTGAGGATCGGCGTGTGACCCGAGAGAGGGGCGTGGGGAAGGTCCAGGAGTGCCCCGCAATTCTCTGCCCTTTCTGTCGATGGGAACGGATCACCATGTTCCGTGTAAGGTTTTCAAAGGGTTCCCATGAGTCTTCTTTCGGACCGTAGTCGAACCATCAGACGCTGGCACTGGACATGCTTGTGGTCCGACGGATGCCAAACATGCGGTCAATGACGTATTCGTCGGGTACCGATGGGGTGATTTCGGGCTCATCGAGTCCGTCCAGTAATGTGTGTGGAGTCTCTTCCGGTGTCGAGGGCCTTGGGGCAGGGGTAACATGGTCACTGATGACTTTTAGTGACTCTTCATTTATGTCTACGACGTAGATGGAGTCGTTTCTTGCGAGTACGACGAACGGGCCGACGGTACTGTTTTGCTGTTTGTTCTTTCGTTGGTGGTTAGTCGTATAAACGTAGTCATCGACGCGGATATCTTTGTAAAGTGAATCCACGCTCGAGTCTAAGATAAGCATTTAGCGTTGTTGGGTATTTTGCAAGGCCTCTACGACGGCGGGAACTTGCTGCCTCAGCTTGACCACGAATTCACGCTTTCGCGCTAAGGGTCACCCATCTTTGAGGGTACCCTTGTTTGTCAACGGGGTTGTGGGCAAAAGGTTACGTACTGACCAGCTCGGGATTCGTCGTGGAGCAACGAGCTTGAATGGCACAATGCCTGTCGACCGGTGCGGTTGGCTGTTGTGGGCCACAGTCAAGAAGAGGAGAAGCTTGTCCCAACGTGGGGGGTCGTCTGTGCCTTATTGTCGGAAGTAAGTCTCCATAGGACGACTGTAACTCTCCACTTGGCCATTGGTCTGTGGATGGTACGCCGTAGCGCGCACCGTTTTCGTGCCAAGCACTTTCATTACGGCGATGTAGAAGTTCGCCCAGAGCTGGGGTCCTGGATCAGATACGATTCGATCCGGTGGAACATATCAGATGACGCCCGTGTCAATTATTGCTGATGTCAAAAACATTGCGGTGATGCGCCGTAAGGCGAATACACGTCAGTCTGTCAAGAGAAGATGTCATTAATGTCCATGATGAAGCGGTTGTCAGCTTGGAAGAAGGAATTGGCCAGAAGATGTCTCCTGGCAGGTGCGTTAATGATTCCGTAGCCGGAAACAGCAGAAGCGACGACGTGTGTCGTCGAATTGACAGCCGACTCTGGGCACAGGTGGAACACGCTGAAGAAGTGTTTTGGTTATCCGTGACCATGGATGATGACTAATACCGACGCCGCATGGAGTTGTACATCCGGTTCATACCCAGGTGGGCTGATACCGCAGGTCGGGTGATGCTCCAGCTCCACTTCCGCTGCCCACCGCCAGACAGCCGTCCGCCTCTTCGACGTGTCCGCGTGCCGCACCAGAGCGCCGCATTCATCCGGCCAGAACAAAGGCCCCCGCCTCCCGCGCCCCTTCTTTCTTTCTCGTGACAGTTTCGCGGCGTGGTTGTCGCTGCGCGCTCTCAGGGGCATATGGGGGGACCAGTGTGCGAGGTGCGGGGGATCCGAGGGATTGGAAAAGGCGGAAGGGGGACGGCGGCAGGGTCTCCGCTGATAGGGTTCAGCGTAGGACAGAGATTATGGGTGCGGCGGAATGGCGCGGATCGTGCGCGGTTTGGGGAAGTATGACGCGGACATATGTGGCGGTTATCGTACAACAGGCAGAAGGGGCTCTGCCCTTCGACCGTGGATGACGCACCCTAAAGACCCTCAGATTGTCTCCGGCCGGTGGTATATGGGTCGTCAGTGGTTGTATCGACACGAAAAGACACCAACTTAGGTTTCCTCCGCTTTAAGGCGGATTGGCTGGTGTGTAACGTTTTTCGGAAAGCAGCCGGCAGCGTCCTTTACCGCCCTGCAGAAAAGGGGCCCTGCGCTTCTCTGGAATTCCGTCCGGGTTGTCGGCCCGTGTTGAAGAGACGGTCGGAGGAGGCTGTTTGCGAGGAGTTCTTCCGTCGTGGTCCGTGGAGACAAAAATGGGGCTCCGTTTGCGCCATCAGCAGCGAAACTTACCGTGCGGGTCGAGCATCGCGCGGCTTTGTACCATACGAGCTCTCACTTTTTGCCATGAGAGGAGATACTCCGCCTCATTCCAGGGCGGATATTCCAGCTCCGGGTGCTGTCGGGGAGCCTGCGCAATTAAGAGGCCGTCAGAGCGCCGTACCACGCAATGATGGCGACCCTTTGGTTTGTCTATGTGGCCGAGGTGTTCTTCGAAAGTATCGGCCACCACGACCATCTCTGGTGCTTGGCGCCGAACCTGCGCGCTGTGTGTATCGCCCGATGAAAAAGCGGACGAGCGCTTTTTCTGAGACGTCGGATGGGCAGACGCGGGTGCCGAAGAGAGCAAGGCTCCAACCCGTGATGCAATGATCAATCAGAATGGAGAGCAGCGGTGTCGATTGACCGTGCGATTCTAATCATTGTTCAACAACAAAGTAGTTACAAGAACGAAAGCGCAGATACTTAAGTTGAGAGGTACCCTCCAAAATAGCACACCGCAAGGCGGTTACAACCTGTGCATTAATACCGCCCCATCAAGGTGACTGTAAGAGACCGAATCTTCAAAAATTAGGAATCTTACTACCTACCCCTGGAACTGGTGTGTATCATACCGACAGCATCATCTTCTCTGAACAGACTCGGCTAGACCTCTCATTTGGTGCTTGATTTTAACTGCTTTCCGAAGTTCCAGGTCTATTTTTCCGCAGGAAAAGAGCGCACCCAGGCCGTATTACCTGTGCCTCAGGAACAGCTGTCCTGGAAAGTCAGATGTAATGACATGTTCTTGTTTGGGGGCACTACTGTCTTTTGCTTGTAGATTCGTTGGAGGGCTACCCATTAGGGGCTGAGCGCTCGGGAGATTAGCGAGAGCCTGTGCGTAAATTGTGGGACTGCGGGCGGCCGTGCTCACTGGAGGTGCAGGGGCCGCCCTGTGAGGGAGAGGTCCCCGCCAGTTAGGCTTCTGCGAGGCACGGACGACAAGGTGGCCTGTGGGGTATCAGGAGCAAAAGCGCAGGCCAGGGAGCGCTGTGAACCGCAAATCAACGCACCCACCCAAACGCATACCTCTTCACAGGTTATGGGCCCAATGTCGCTGGCGGTTATCGTCGTCTTCCGTGCACTCGCGTGCGCGACGACACTGGCTGGGTTGCTTTCTTTTCCTGCGTTGGGTGGGCCGGTTTACCCTTGCACGGCGTCAGCGTCGCGCCTCCTGTCGCGGCTTTCGTCGTCATGTCGGAGCATGGCCGTTATCTCGGCGCCCGCTTCGCGCAGATGAACGTTGAATACATGTTGTCGGCTGTGTACTATCGTATAGAGCTCAGTAAGGAGACGTTGTGGGCGGCCGTCGTTACGGATCTCCCAGCGTCCGGGAGCACCATCACGGGAAAATTTGCGGCGGACTAAGGGGAGGGCAACAACGAGTCGGCGTACGAGACCATCCAGATATCGGTCTGGCCCGTTCATCCGCAGTCGGTGGTGGCGGTCGTTACGGCCAAGGAGGCGTGCCAGACGCTTAAAGGCATCTTTCAGGCGCGAGATAACGCCCGCCTGCTTCACCTCATGCACCAGCTGAGCAACCTCAGGAATGGCGGCGACAACGACATCAACAAGTCCAATTCGCGTGCCACGGGCATCCCTCAAGTGCTGTCCATGTTGGGCAATTGGGTGAACAAGAGCACGATTGTAGTACTACGGGGCCCCTGTCGGAAGCATGGGCCCGCCGGTGGCACGTCGGGAGCGCCTGGGGCGCGAAGACCGGAGGAGGTTGGCGACGCCGGCGGCGGTAGTCGCAGACGGGACGGTGGCGCGAGAGCGGGGATGATGGGCCCGCTCGCTGACCGGTGCGAGCCACCGAAGGGACGTGCCCGGCTGCCGCGCCCCGCAGTGCGGGCCCCATGGGGGGGCTGGGTTCCCGCAGCCACACGGCGCGGCAGGCGACAGCCGACCGGGCGCCACTCGGCTGTTGCAACGCCTTGCGCGCGGAACGGTCAGTCCCCCTAGTCTGCATTGATCGCTTCGGGGGACCTGGTGTGCATGAAGGGAATTACCTGCATTGGTTGGTGACTGCCCGGGGCAATTACCAATCGGGGAATTGAGCCCGGACAACGGTTTCCGCCCTTTAGGGACGAAGGGCGGCGACGGAGGGAGGCACTGTCGTCTCCGGCACGTAAAAGGTGTCTTCATGTCCTGGCGTCTCGATCGGCCCGACTTCCTGGACCTCGAGTCACATAGCAGGTGTCGCGCGTGCGGCCCAGACGGCCGTTACGTACCTTCTTTTGAAGTAATCCCCCTGATCGTGGTACTACACTGCTGTAGAATTTAGAGAGCAGCGCGCAGAGTTTTACGTACAGGTCCTCGAAGAGCATGCTGCTGAGACCTCTTCATCACGGCACGCGCTGCAAGCCGGTATCTGAACGTTGCAGAAACCCAACCATCGCCGATGACTGCATGCAATTTAAAAAAGATGTTGCAGGTGATCGAGACACGCATCAGGTTCTCCAAAACGTCCGTCTGCTCCTTGTTGCCCATTGGTTTGTTAATGCGACAGACGTCTATTGGGCTGGCGCGGGTGACCACAAGCTTGAGCAGCCCGCCAACCACGCCCTTGGTGCGATGCGGGCGCCTCTTCTTTCCCTTGCTGAGTTCCCTCGCCACGTCCTGTGGCACATACAAGCACTCGTGGAGATAGGTGGTGAGCGTCTCTGCCTTAGCTTTGAGGTGATTCGAATGCCGTTGTTGTGACAGTAGTTGCAGAATGACCTGTAAGACGGCTTCCCAGACGGTTGGAGGGTAGTGGTCTCGGTGCAGTGGCCCCAGACGGAATTCTTCTTGGCCTTCTCTCAGACGCGCTGGAAGACCTTCTCGTCCAAGTCATTTTTATCTGTCGCGCTGTTTCCACCCACACAAGCCTCTGCGGCCACCTCCGCGCCCTCGCCACCCTCACCTGCGTCAGCCCACTCCCTTCTTGAGACGCCCTCATAGTGCTCGCTGCGGCGCTTGTCCGGGATGGTATCAAGACAAGTGGCCCGAGCGCATCCCTGACCTTGACAACGAGAGAGATTCTGCTGCAAAACAGCGTGGGAGACGTCTATTGGGAGCGCATGAATCATTAAGGGAACTTGTAGGGGCGAGAGGCTCTGGGCACACGCCACTCACCCGAGAATCGTATAAAGGGGGGAAGGGGATCGAAGGGGATACCACAAACACTGCAGCAGTTGGCAGTTGAGAGAATAGCAGGAGCCGATGTCGGAACCTTCTGCGGTCGGAACAGATATGCAGATGAGCAGCGGCCGTACCTCATGGCACCCATGCCACCGACAAAGGAGAATGCCTTTCACTCGTTCAAATTTCCCTTGCGCGACGTAAATTCCCTTGCACGAGACACGCCATGGGATTCTACATTTTTGCACGTTAGTCCTTGGACGAGCTTCGCGAGAGACCGTCAAGGTCACAGGAGACCCGGAAAGTCTGTCCGTTGCCAGCATCTGTCAGTGAGAGGCAAGGTACATGGACTACACGCGAGCGCGATGCTTCACTGAATGTGTGCGTCTGATAGGCGAAGAGTGGTAAAGATGGGATTGCAGTCAGTCAACGCACAATCACGACACAGGCATGTCCGGTGTGGACTGCGCCAGGCCACCAACGGTTTGCTGGTGCTCGTGCCCATGCAGTCTGTGGTGCCAGATGCCATCGCGATCGGCATTTTGGAAGCCAGGCCGACGCATCGATGCGCGTCAGAATAGGGCCGGGCTGGTTGACTACATCGAGTCCACGAATCTTACAGCGTCTGGAACTACAGAATTACGCGGTTCATGAGTCAATTGCATTCACTCAGGCGGGACTCTTGACAAGGCCGCTCGCGAGTCGCACCCAAGATCAACGCCTGCTCCTGATGGGCGCATCAACCAAGATCAGCGCCTCCTCCAGCTGCTTCCATGGCGCGTCCCAAAAGAATGATCGGATCCGTGAAAAGCTCACAGCAAGTTACAGCAAGTCACAGCAATGCTATTCGTAAATCCCACAGCTGTCAGCTATATCTCTAGCACGCGATTGGCTGCAACTTGGAAAGCACTCATGAGAACTGCAACGAATCGCGTGTTGCGAGCATGTGAGATCTCGCCACTTTTGCCGACCTCACTGATCACCGATCTGCAGCAGGCTGTCATAAGTGTCGAGTTTTATTGGGGACTGCTGTTGGCTGCTGTCTCGGGCTGGTAGTGGATCCTGCCCTCAAAGCCAACGGGGTATAACCCCGTCAGAAAACCCAGCACAGGATGCGGATCGCTACGCC
>ENA-ORXC01001902-ORXC01001902.1-marine-metagenome-genome-assembly--contig:-NODE-1902-length-11787-cov-5.226815_pt1 | contig 11787 bp, 8 predicted proteins | sample MGYA00237865_ERZ511478 | MGnify/ENA metagenome assembly ERZ511478 | reverse complement strand
ATTGCATAGTTTAAAATCAAGCCAAGATCCCTGGCTGTTGTATAATGGTTTTCATTGAATAAACCATGTGGGTTGACAAAATGAGTATCCTCTACGCCGATATTTGTCTCCAGGAACTGATTAATCTTTTTTGAATAGCTCTCCAGCGAACCATCCAGATGCATGGCAATTGCCAATGCAGCATCATTTCCTGAATTAATAAGCATACCCTGAATCAGCTTTCTCAATGAAACCTGTTCTCCCGGGTTGAGATAAACCCTTGTTCCATCGATATTCTCTATTTCCTCACTTACTATGACTTGCTCATCAAGGTCGGCTGTTTCAATTGCATAGATGGCTGTAGCAATCTTCGTCAAGCTCGCAGGATACATCTTTGTTTCTTCATTTTTCCCGAATAATATCGCACCCGTCTGCGTGTCCATCAAAACAGCGGCTTCAGAAGTTAAAACAGGATCATCTGCCTCTGCTTTAACTAATCCAGCAGATAGATGCACGCTCAACAATACCAACATAAATAGGGCCATAAACTTACTCATCATACCACTTCCAGTATCCTAATATCTCCCCTTATTTTAGCAGAATCCTGTCGAAAGATGTTTAGTGTTATTATATTTTAATTAAACTGGAATAAACTGAAAAGATTGTAAACGTTAAAAACTCCGGGTATGCTCCTTATTACCAGTGAGGCTGACTGGGGCAGGGGAATGGTAGATTTTCAAGAAATACCTCCCCCTTCAAAACTAATCCGCATGGTAAAGCCAAATCCTGCAAAAACAGGTCACCAATAAAATTTATCGGTGACCTAATTGTAACTATAATTCAATACTATTGACTGAGGTTCTCCCTCAATTCCCTCCGTTGAAAACGATATTTTCCAGATAGGAAATATAGACGTCATCCCTGGCTAGAGCGGCTCCATACTCCCTTTTTACAAATCGTTCAGCTAATTCAAAAGCGTCAAAGGGTCCGTGCCGTTCCTTACTCTCCTGTTGAACGAAATAACGGGTACCATCCGTATAAATCAGATAAAAGTCACGGTCGCGATTTTCATATAGACATCCATTTTTGGAGTCCTTTAAATTATAAGTATTTCTAAAGGCGTCCGGCTTGACTGGATCCAGCGGAAAAGCCTGCTCAATATAGCGATTATATGCCTCTTTGTTCATGGAGCATCCAGATGCTTTAGCGTGTCCTCCCCCGCCAAATTCGCCTGCGACAGAAGAGACATCCACGTCATCATGGATTGTCCTGAAGCTTATTTTCTTTCCGCCTAAATTCAAAATCGCTATATAATCCAAATGTGGATATTCCTTGCCAAGCTCGTTCCCCAATTCCGAATGATAGGATTCCGCGTGAACGACACCTCCAAATAAACCATCTGTTTCAATTTGGATAATTTCGCGTTTTTTCCTCCTGATGTATCGCTCTATTTTATCCTCTTCCATCTCAAGCAGTTTTTTTTCAAAATCATCATAATCAAAACGATCTCCAGATGTCAGACGAGGTACCATCCGCTCTTCAAATTCTTCTATTGAAACCATAAAAAATAGGTCGTTCAAATTCTTTGCTTTGTAATTCTTAAGGATGTCCCAGTCCCAGGTATCATATTGCCTGACAAGCTCAACAAACTCATCTAGAGATCCATTTTTAATCAGATGGTTTTCCTGGACTAAATAGTCATACACGAGTGATGCTGCGCTAGTCAGCGTCCCGGATTCATCCTCCACTTTTACCCTGCCCCAGCTGTATTCATTAAAATGCATTGCAGTTTTATGGTGGTCAATCAGCTTTGCCTTTCCACCTTCATTAACAAACTGATTGATTTTTTCTGTGTTCTCATGGTTAACAGATAAATCGGTTATGTAAAGGTGGTCCTCCTTTTTCATGCGGTCATTCATTCTGTCAAAATATTTCTCCACCTGGAAGTTAAGTCCCGAGACAGAATTATAACGGACATCGGCCTTTTCACCAAACGCAAGCCTGAATAAAATCCCGCAGGCCACGCCATCTAAGTCATTATGCGTAAATAAACGGTACATACTTTCCTCCTTGGTTTGTATCTAATTTATAGTTTGTTGTTGCCCAGTTAATCTATACAAGAGAAATTCAAAAAAAATTAGACAAGTTCAGCAAGGGGACGAGCATAGATATGTAAAGAGGATCGTAAGGAGGTGAAAACATGCATTTCTTTGTGTTTAAAAGAAGAACATTATATTTTTTTGGACTAATCGTATTTATTGCCATCGTCGGTACCCTATGGTTGAGCCTAAAGTCTGATGCCACTCCGGCAATTGGCGGACAGAATGAACAAATCCGCGAAATTCATATGGTGACAGGCGAGTTCAAATCTACCACAGATGATGGCAAGGAAATTGAAGCATACCGATGGGATCCGGGAACAATCTTTTTGGAAAAAGGAGAAAAGATTCGTTTGAAGATCCTGGGGGTCAACGGAAAAGAACATCCTTTCATCATTGAAGGAACCGATATTAAAGGCGTAGTGAAAAAAGGTGAAGAAACAGTTGTCCCTTTACAATTTGAAAAAGAAGGGACATACAGGCTGATTTGTCTGACTCATCCTTCAGCTGAGCATAACGGACCAATGATCGCCTATATCGTCGTCGATTAATCCAAAAGGAGAACAGGATATTGCATCCTGTTTTTTCTTTTGGTTACACTTCTGAAATTGACACAAAACATACATAACACTATAAACACGGTACTAAGTTTCCTGATAGAATTATATATATAAAGAAATTTTTATATAACAGCGTCAGAAAATCTCCACACAATTATATAACAGTTTTTTATTTTAGATCCAGATAAAAGAGAAAAACTCATATCAATATTGTATTGTTCATAATTTCACAAATATGTCACACCCAATCTGTTATATCCGTAGTATGATAAAAGTGTAGTAACTGTTATATAAACATCTAATTTAGAGGTGAATTTAAATGGAACAATGGAAAGGCTTTAAAAATGGTGCTTGGCAGGAAGATATCAATGTTAGGGACTTTATTCTAAAAAACTTCTCTGAATATACCGGTGATTCCAGCTTCCTTGAAGGTGCAACTGAGGAAACGCTTCAATTATGGCAGCAGGTAATGGAATTGACAAAGCAGGAACGCGACAACGGCGGTGTTCTTGATATGGATACGAAAGTTGTATCCTCCATTACATCCCATGGACCTGGCTATCTTGACCAGAGCAAAGAAAAAGTCGTAGGCTTCCAGACCGATCAGCCATTTAAACGTTCTATGCAGCCTTTTGGCGGCATTCGTATGGCGAAAGCAGCATGCGAGGCATATGGTTATGAATTGGATAAAGAAGTAGAAAAAATTTTTACTGACTTCCGTAAAACGCATAACCAGGGTGTATTTGATGTTTATACAAAAGAAATGCTCCAGGCTCGTAAAGCCGGAATCATCACTGGTCTGCCTGATGCTTATGGACGCGGCCGCATCATTGGCGACTACCGCCGTGTAGCTCTTTATGGTGTTGACTTCCTGATGGAGCAAAAGAAGAAAGATCATGGAATGACAAGCAGTGTCATGACTGAGGACACAATGCGCCTAAGGGAAGAAATTTCTGAGCAATACCGTTCATTGAATGAATTGAAGCAGCTTGCCCAGAGCTATGGCTATGATATTTCCAAGCCAGCATCCAATGCAGTTGAAGCCTTCCAGTGGGTCTACTTCGCATACCTTGCAGCAATCAAAGAACAGAATGGTGCAGCAATGAGCCTTGGCCGTGTCGCAACATTCCTTGATATCTATATTGAAAGAGACTTGCAAAATGGAACACTTACTGAAAAAGAAGCACAGGAGATTGTCGATCATTTCGTCATGAAGCTCCGCCTCGTGAAATTTGCACGTACTCCTGACTATAACGAGTTATTCAGTGGTGACCCAACCTGGGTAACTGAATCAATCGGCGGTATGGCACATAACGGGCAATCGCTTGTAACGAAGAACTCTTTCCGCTTCCTTCATACACTTGATAATCTCGGACCGGCTCCGGAGCCTAACCTGACAGTGTTATGGTCACCTGCCCTGCCTGAGAACTTCAAGAAGTATTGTGCGGAGATGTCAATCAAAACGAGCTCCATCCAATATGAAAATGACGATTTGATGCGCTGCGAATATGGCGATGACTACGGAATTGCATGCTGCGTATCAGCGATGGAAATTGGCAAGCAAATGCAGTTCTTCGGAGCACGCGCCAACCTGGCGAAAGCATTGCTTTACGCAATCAATGGCGGTGTCGATGAAAAGCTTAAGATTCAAGTTGCTCCAACTTTAAGCCCGATCACTTCCGATGTGCTTGACTATAAAGAAGTAATGGCCAAATTCGATACTGTAATGGAATGGCTTGCCGGTCTTTACATTAATACTCTTAATGTCATTCACTACATGCATGATAAATACAGTTATGAAAGAATCGAAATGGCGCTGCATGATACAGAAGTCCTTCGCACAATGGCAACTGGAATTGCAGGCTTAAGCGTAGTAGCGGATTCATTAAGTGCAATCAAGCATGCAAAGGTAAAAGTAATTCGTGACGAAAACGGCCTTGCCGTTGATTTTGAAACAGAAGGCGACTTCCCTAAATACGGAAACAACGATGATCGTGTTGACAGCATCGCAGTTGAACTTGTGAAAAACTTCATGACTAAGCTGCGCAAACACCCGACATATCGCAACTCTGTCCATACAATGTCAATCTTAACGATTACTTCAAATGTCGTATATGGTAAAAAGACAGGTAATACACCGGATGGAAGACGTGCTGGCGAACCATTCGCTCCAGGTGCTAACCCAATGCATGGACGCGACACTAAAGGAACACTCGCTTCCCTGTCATCTGTAGCAAAGCTTCCATACAGCTATGCACTGGACGGGATTTCAAACACATTCTCCATCGTGCCAAAAGCACTTGGAAAAGATGAAGACAGCCGTACAAATAACCTTGTATCCATCCTTGATGGCTATGCGATCAAAGACGGTCACCACTTAAACGTAAACGTGTTTAACCGGGAAACTCTATTAAATGCTATGGAGCATCCAGAAGAATATCCGCAGCTGACAATCCGTGTATCTGGATATGCAGTCAACTTCATCAAGCTTACACGTGAGCAGCAGATGGATGTCATTAACCGTACTTTCCATGAAACAATGTAAATAATTCAAGTGTACCGAAACAGGAGTTGCCCCTCCCCATGGCGGGAGCTCCTGTTTTAATGAAAGGAGAAATCATCATGATCGGAAACATTCATTCTATTGAAACCTTTGGAACCGTAGACGGACCTGGGATTCGCTATGTCATCTTTACACAGGGGTGCCTGCTGCGGTGCCAATTTTGCCATAATGCAGATACCTGGGAGATCGGCACAGGCAAACAGATGTCTGTCTCCGAAATCATTGATGATTTGAAAGCCTATCTGCCTTTTATAGAAGCTTCTGGCGGCGGCATCACAGTAAGCGGCGGTGAACCGCTTTTACAGATTCCTTTTATCACTGAGCTTTTCAAGGAGTGCAAAAAACTAGGAGTGCACACTACTATTGATTCTTCAGGAGGATGTTATTCAACTGCTCCCCTTTTTCAACAGCAGCTGGAAGAGCTTCTAAATTACACTGACCTGATTCTATTAGATTTAAAGCATATCAATAGGAAAAAGCATATAAAACTGACAGGAATGGCCAATGATCACATCTTGGATTTCGCCCGTTTTTTATCAGACCATCAAGTTCCAATTTGGGTTCGCCATGTACTGGTCCCTGGAGTCACAAATGAAATTGAGGACCTTACCAAATTAGGCGAATTTATTGGCACACTGGGAAATGTAAAAAAGCTGGAGGTATTGCCGTATCATAAGCTTGGCGTTTATAAATGGGAAGCTTTAGGGCTTGAGTATCCACTTAAAGATGTCGAACCTCCATCCGATGATGAAGTGGAAAATGCCTATAAGCTATTGACGGCCCATATAGCAGTGAATTAACAGCAGGATTCCTACCTGCTGTTTTTTTCTGCATACTATTTTGATATTTTTTTAGTATCATAGTGGTAATAGTTTTTGTGGAGGTTCTTTATGTATCAACTGTTTACAGAGATCAGCAATTTTTTGAGCGGACCATTTTTCACCCTTGTGAACCAGACTGAACAAATCCCCTTATTAGCAAGCTTCCTCTTAGGACTTGTCGGGGCTCTTGCTCCATGCCAGCTGACAGGAAATCTCGGTGCTATCACCTATTATGGCAACCGGAGTCTGCAGGCAAAAAGCCAGTGGATTGAAATTGCCTTTTTCATACTGGGGAAAGTATTGGTCTTTACATTGCTTGGCTTTGCAGTCTGGCTGGTCGGACAAAGCTTCCAGCAAATCTTGCCGGGCTTCTTTTCCTGGTTTCGCAAATTGATGGGCCCCCTATTCATCCTGATCGGTCTGTCACTTATCGGGCTCTTCGCATTTAATTGGATCAATCGTTTCACTTCAGTTTTGCCACAATGGACTGGCAGCGGAAAAACAGGATCTTTTTTAATGGGGGTTAGCTTTTCAATCGCATTCTGTCCGACGATGTTTTCTCTATACTTCTTCACACTTATGCCGATTGTCCTGAATACATCGTACGGTGCAGTCCTGCCATCTGTTTTTGCCATTGGAACTTCGATCCCGCTGATTATCTTTGCAGCTATTATTTCCTACATCGGCCTGAATGGATCATTGTTGAAAAAAAGTCGCAAGCTGGGGTCAGTTGTTCAGAAATTAGCAGGATACACTTTAATTATCGTTGGAATTTTTGATACAGTCACTTACTGGGGGCTGTAAATTAATTTATAGTAAAGCTGTCTAAATATAACGGGACTTTCTTGACAGCTTTGCCTTCGTATCCTGAAAAGCTGTCACAATAACGGGATTTTCTTGACAGCTTTGCCTTCGTATCCTGAAAAGCTGTCACAATAACAGGATTTTCTTGACAGCTTTGCCTCCGTATGATTAAGCCCATATAATTGTGTAAATAGAAAATGAGTCATATTAATTCCTTTTGTCCTACAATGTTATCAGCGACGAAAAACATGTGGAGGAATTAATTATGACTCAATTACAGTTTAACCTAAATCTAGATCTTTTAAAAGAATCCGTGATGGATTCAGACATCGATTCTGTGATCAAAGCATCCATTGTCCTGGTATTAAATGAATTCATGGAAAAAGAACGTGATGACCATTTAAAAGCGCGTGCTTATGAGCGTACACCTAGTCGACACGACTACCGGAACGGCTACTATGATCGTGAGCTTCTCTTAAGCATTGGAAAGATTGTGCTCAGAGTCCCTCGTACTAGAAACGGTGATTTTTCAACCACTGTATTTGAGCAATACGCTCGATGTGACCAGGCTTTCGTGCTATCCATGCTTGAAATGGTCGTAAACGGGGTTTCCACGAGGAAAGTAACCAATATCGTGGAACAGCTCTGTGGACATAAAGTATCCAAATCGTTCGTATCCACTCTCACGGAGAAGCTGGATCCTATCGTGAACCAATGGGCAAACAGGCCACTCAATACAATGTACTACCCTTATATCTTTGCCGACGCTATGTATATCAAAGTAAGAGAACACAATCGTGTGGTATCCAAAGCTGTCTATATCGCCACTGCCGTTGATGAGACCAACAGACGGGAAATACTGGGCTTGCGAGTCGATCATGTGGAGAGTTTTGAAGCGTGGCAGCGATTCTTTCATCACTTACAGTCACGAGGGCTACAAGCACCAAAACTGATCATTTCCGATGCCCATAAGGGCTTGAAGTCTGCCATTGAGAAAGAATTTGTAGGATCTGCCTGGCAGCGATGCACTGTCCATTTCAAAAAGAATATCATCACTCATATGCCGAAAAAAGATATGGATGAAGTAAAAATCGCACTAAAAAGAATTTTCGAAGTAGCGAAGGTAAAAGACGCTAGAAAGTATAAAGATGAGTTCATCAACACATTTGGTGACAATCCAAAATTGGAGAAGGCTATAGAAATCTTAGAAGAAGGTTTCGAAGATGCCATCCAATATCTAAATGAAAAACCCATGTTTCATAAGCATATTCGAAGCACAAATTCATTAGAAAGAATAAACAGTGAAGTCCGTAGGAGAGAAAAAGTGATTAGAATCTTTCCTAACACACAATCCGCATTCAGATTAATAGGAGCTGTCCTAATGGATTACGCTGAGGAAGTTAACAAGAGAATAATCCCTGAAAAAGAAGAGAAAAAACAGAAGAAGTAGTAGGCGCTGCGAAGCGAAAATTTTGATGTTCTGGAAGGGGGGTACCCCCCTTCCAGAACATCAAAAACATATAAGCTGTTTAACTTGTTTTTCATAAGGAATGAATTTACACAGAATAATGGGCTTGACTGAACGGTACCCTTATAGAGGCGAAATTGCTTGCATAAGGGTCTCTTTCACCTTGAACGGTACCCTTATAGAGGCGAAATTGCTTGCATAAGGGTCTCTTTCGCCTTGAACGGTACCCTTATAGAGGCGAAATTGCTTGCATAAGGGTCTCTTTCCGCTTGAACGGTACCCTTATAGAGGCGAAATTGCTTGCATAAGGGTCTCTTTCCGCTTGAACGATCCCTTATAGAGTTGAAAATAATAAGCTCTCATTCTAAATTATTACTATTTGGGGTGCCAATAAGCCCCAATACAAAACCCAAAAAATAAAGCCAGCTCATCAACTAAACTGAGCTGGCTTGTTTATCAATCCTTTTTAACAGGCAATCCTTCTTCTTCCCAGGCGGAGTAGCCGCCTTCGAGGTTGACTACATCCTTGTAGCCATTTTTCAAAAGCAGGCTTGTTCCGATGGCGGAACGTGCGCCTGACTGGCAATGGGCGATGATTTTCTTGTCTTTCGGCACCTCGTCAAGCTTGTCGGTCAGGTTTCCGAGCATCATGTGATGGGCACCTGGGATATGGCCGCTGTCCCATTCGCTCTGATTGCGGACGTCGATGACAAAGTAGTTGTCGTCTTCCATCATTTCTTTTGCCTCGCTGGCGGTGACTGTCTTGTATTCTTCCAGGCTGCCGCCGAGCTCTTTCGGATCAACATACCCTGTGACCTGGTCAAGTCCGATTGACTGCAGTGATTTTTCCACGTCAGGCAGTTTTTCCGGATCAGCAATCAAAACGATGTCCTGATCATAGCTTAATAGCCAGCCTGCCCAGTTCGTGAAGGATTTATTGTATGGGATATTGATTGTTCCTTCAGCATGCCCCTCGGCGAAGTCATCTGCCGGACGGGTGTCAACAACCACTGCATCCCTTGCGTCAGATAATGACACTTTAGGAGTTTCCTCTCGTCTGAGCAGTTCAGGGCCAACTTTATTCAGCTTTTTCATCTGAGCGAAGTATTTCGGAGGCTCCGGCTGTCCGGCAAGCAGCTCCTCAACAAATTTGTCTTCCTCATGAATCTGGAAAGCCCAGTTGAACTTTTTCTCATAGCCTAATGTGGACATTGGCACAGCGCCAAGTGATTTTCCGCAAGCGCTTCCTGCTCCGTGTGCTGGCCATACCTGCAGGAAGTCAGAGAGCTTTTCCACTTTGCGAAGCGATTCGTACATCTGGTGTGCACCCGCTTTGGATGTATCCTTGATGCCTGCCGCTTTTTCGAGAAGGTCCGGGCGGCCTACATCGCCTACGAACAGGAAGTCTCCTGTGAAAATTCCCATCGGCTCATTGGCGCCGCCTCCCTTATCCGTCAGCAGGAATGAGATGCTTTCTGGTGTATGGCCCGGCGTGTGGATGACTTCAAAATAAATATTCCCAATATTGAACGTCGAGCCCTCTGTCAGCAATTCATGCTCATACTGGTCGACATATTGATACTTCCAGTCCTTATCCCCTTCATCGGAGACATACAGCTTCGCGCCATGATGGTGGGCAAGCTCCCTTGCTCCTGACAGATAATCTGCATGAATATGGGTTTCTGTTGCAGCTGAGACTTTGAGGCCTTCTTTTTTGGCGATATCCACATAAGGCTGGATATTCCTTGCCGGGTCGATGACAATCGCTTCGCCCGTTCTCTGGCAGCCGATCAAGTAAGACATATGTGCAAGCTGGTCATCAAAAAACGACTTGAAATACATATGAACTCCTCCTTCATTTTAATAGGTTTATGAAGACTATACTCTCTTATACCCCGCACCATATCTTTTAAAAGTCAAAAAAACATCAGTGCGAGTCGCTGCCTCAATTCCAATATATACCTATATCTGTATTTTACTCTGTGAAAAAATCTTCTTCAAATAAAAAGAACCTGCTCCAAAATTGGAACAGGTCTATTTTCCAGCAGGACGTTTCATCATTAAAATATAGAGAAGAAGCGAAACGGAAACGGAAATGGCGGAAGCGATATAGATGCTGCCATAGCCGAGCCAGTGACCGATCTGGCCAAAAGTCATCGCTCCAGCACCAACGCCCAAATCGAAAAAGGAGAAGAAGGTAGCGTTAGCCATACCTTTTCGATTCATCGGTGCATCCTGAACGGCCCATGCCTGAAGTGCCGGCTGGACCGAGCCGAAACCGAATCCGTACAGGCCGGCTGCGATGAACATCACCAGGCTGTTTGGCAGCCAGGCTAAAAGGATCATGGCGATCATAATTAAAAATGTCCCGGGCAGGAAGACGGCGCCATGTCCCTTTTTGTCATAGAGTTTACCCGCAAATGACCGGGACAGCATTAGGGTAATCGCAAAAATAAAAAAGTACCATTCTATCCCTTCAATTCCCTTCTGTGCTGAGTAGAGGGGCAGGAATGAAGCGATTCCTCCGAATGTGGTTGTAATGAACAATAATAGCAAGGATGGCTGCAGGGCGGACTTTTCGTATACATCCCATCTGCGCCTGACCGCATTCTCTTCCGCTTTTACTTCCTCTTTCTCCACCTTTTTATAGGTGATCCTTGATGCCAGCAGGAAGGCAGCAAGACCCAGGATCGCACTGATTAAAAATAACTGCTTGAATGTGATTGCCGCAGCCAGCGCAAGACCAAGTGTCGGGCCCATCGCGAGAGCAACGTTCCCGGAGAGACCGAAATATCCCATTCCTTCTCCCCTGCGCCGCGGCGGAATTAAGTCGGTTGCGATCGTGCCGGATGCTGTCGTGGAAAATCCCCAGCCAATCCCCTGGACAATCCGCATTAAAAACAAGAAGACGATTCCTGAAGCAAATCCGAATGAGCCTACAGAGACCACGAAAATTGCCAGGCCTATCAGGTAAATGAACCCCCTGCCTTTCGTTTCCAGCATCCGTCCTGCAAATGGGCGTACAAGCAATGCCGAAAAGGTGAAAATCCCAACGACAAACCCGATCAACTGGTCATTTCCGCCCAGATGCTCCACAAACAGCGGAATGGTAGGCAAGGTCATTTGAAAACCCAGGAAGATGAAGAAATTTGCCAGGAATATAAACATAAAGTCCTTGCTCCAAATTTTTTCAGTGCCCTGTGGTTGCTGAGCTGCTCCTGATGATTGATCCATTTGCTTTCATCCTTTCTGATTCCATGCTTTGTTTAGGCACTGTTGCCAATCCAATCCTTTTAAAAAAGGTTCATGTTCAAGATTCCGTCAATTTGTTGTTGCAGTTTTGTGAACAACTTCACAATTAACTCATTTTTATTTCGGATTCTGATATATTGTAAGTGTAATCAATAATTACTTATTTTTGAAGGGAAGCGATTTAGATGTTCGCTAAATGGTTAAGAGAAAACAATATTGCTGCTGGCCTGTTGACTGTGAT
>ENA-ORXC01001900-ORXC01001900.1-marine-metagenome-genome-assembly--contig:-NODE-1900-length-11793-cov-4.332110_pt1 | contig 11793 bp, 12 predicted proteins | sample MGYA00237865_ERZ511478 | MGnify/ENA metagenome assembly ERZ511478 | reverse complement strand
AAGATCACTGACAAGGCGGGTGGCGTCGAAGCGGCGGGTGCATTGGGGGGGCAAGGACGCCAAGGTTCCGGTGGAGGGGGTGGGTCCTTTTAGACTCCGGGTAGAGGCCCGGGATCGCTGGCGGCAGCACCGGGCGACCGCGGCCGATTGGCTCGATATTGCTCGGTGACAACCCCTCCTCCACTACCACCGATTAGCAACGAGCTGGGCATTGACGGCGTCGTTGTCGGCACCGGTGACGTCCATCTAGAATTTCGGCAGCATCACGGCGCTGACGTGCCAGGCCACATGGTGTCCGTGTTCTGCCGCAGCTCCAAGGTGTCCGACCCCCCTACTCGTTACCCCTTTGACGTCGACCAGTCGTTTTGTCTTGAGCGGGGGCACGCCCAAGAGACGGAGCTGTCCCTCTGTATCAATCAACGGGTCGTGTGGCGCTTGACTGACATTGGGTACGTTGGTTGGTTGTGCTCTTTTCTCATTGTATCTCGTGTTCGCGTCCCGATGGCCACCTCTCTCTCGGTCAATCATCCTTTGTGTCACTCAGTTATGTCCTGGACGACTACTCACGCATCCCCTATGTTCGTGACGCTGTTTCTGTTTCGTGCACAGGCCGCGCGTCCATTTGTGGAGTGGGTTACCGGGGCCTTCATCACAGGTGTTGGGCACGGCTTTGATATTGCGTGTCGCTCCACCGTCAGGACAGCGTATGGAAGAGCTCAGTGCTAACTCTTTTTCTACTGCAGTGGAGGTCTACGATGCCGTCTTTAACGAGGGTGCAATACAAGCCGACTATGAAGCGTCTGACCTTATCTATTTCACTGACTTGTATGGTGGGTACAAGACCGACCACTTCGATCAGCTCGGGGTGCCATCTACATTGGGCGGCTTGGCCGACCTGAGGCTGCTGTCTGAGTATCCTATCCGATTTCTTTGGTGTGCAGCGTTTGTAACAAAAAGCACGTGACCAACTATTTATCACACAAGCCACACCAGAAGGCCATGCACGCCACATTCGTCTTGATAAGACGATCGTTCAAACCCCGCACACACAGGGAGCCAAAGGAACGAACCCGGGAAAGTGCAGTGTACACAAGCCCATCGCATGCCCACTGATCCTTAGTAAGGTCGATGCAGACACTGTCCAACTCTGACCCCTGGGCACGATGAATGGTAACAGCCCATGCAAGCAAAACAGGGAGATGCAAGCGTTGCCCAACGACTCCGCCCGGCTCATTGTGCACCACCCACTCCATGCGTTGCAGCGTGATGCGCTCGCCCTTGAACAAGCAAATACACCCACTTGCAGTCAGCGCCAGTACCACCCCGACGGTACCAGTTGGCACGGTCTTGGACAGTCGACGCGTTGCAATGATGGGCGCCTGCTCCTTCATCAGCAGCCGGGAAGGCCCTAGTCGGCGAAGCTGCTCCCTCGCCTTGGCATTGTCCTCGTCCGTGGCACCCATGGCGCGGTCGGCAGCGTCAAAGGCCATCGCCGCACAGGGAAGGAGCTGCAGCTGCTCGTTGTTGTAGGAGTCGACCGACGTGTTGAGCGCCCGTAGCTGGGGCATCTTCAGCCGCTGCTCGTGTGTGAAGTTGTGCCACGTGTCGTTGATGGCGTGGATGTCAGCAGGCTCGTGCCGACCGAGGCGCAGCCGCTCAAGGGTGGCAGCGTACTGCTGGTCAGCCGCTTGACGATGATTACCGCGCAGAATCCCCATCGAGCCCCGCCACGACAAGAACAAAGACCGCCACTCCAAAGAAGAAAAGACAACAGCGTCCGTGGGGCGGGATGACAAATCAACCGGAAGCGTTTGCATTGGGTCACCAGCAACTGCAACAATGCGAAAGAGAGAGACACAAATGAGCAGGGTCGAGACGAGTCAGAAGGCGCTCAACGAGAAGATGGACGGACGCTGAGCATAAGACAACACCACAGCAAAATAAGAGCAGCAACGTACCAATGACCTGGACGCCGCCAGCGGGCTGCATTTGCATGTCCGACGAGGAAACACCGCGAATGATTCGGAGGAACACACGAAACCACGCCGCCGACAGGGTGAAGATCTCGACAATGGCGAGCACACGGATCTTGCGCAGCTTGGCGACCAGGGCGGGTCGTTGCAGGGTCTCGCTCAACATCCGCTTGGGCGACGACATGTGCGTACTGCAAAGGAAGAAGGAATGAAGCGTTTGCCCCCCGACCAGGTCCGCCGCGGCGCCATACCATGACCGCACCCCGACGGCATCTTGTCCATGACAGGCGACGGCATCGTTGATGATCGCGCGAAGCACGACAGACTTGCCGCAGCCGGCAGGGGAAAAGATGCCCACATTCTTGCCAGTACGGTACTGCGCAAAGCTCTCCTCCTGGTACAAGTCAAGGACCACCCCGGCAATCATGCCACTCAGGTCGCAGGACGAGAGTACGCACCACCCCACCCACGTCCGACCCAAAAAGCGCGCCACGACACCCACCCCGCTCCCTCCGCCCCTCTCCGACCACGCTCCACACCTCTGACAAGCCTTGCAACGATCCCGGAACGTGTGCGATACGCACGTCACCCAGAGCGCCCCGCCCCGTGCGGTGGTCACCGTTGTACAGGCTCCACGTCACAGACGAGCCCAGTAGAAAACCGTGGGGGCGTAACCACGCGGCAACCAGCACTAGAGCCGATGTGCGCGACGCCGCAGGCCGCGTGCGCGTAGCCAACGACGCTGTCGCGGGGCGCGGATATCACGCAAGCGCGGACGAGCGGGTGGGAGGAGCAGCGCGCGCGACACCGGGTGGGTGCAAGCAGCGCGCGCAGCAGCGGGCGGGTTCGAGCAGTCGGCACACGGGCAGCACCGTACAAGGTGACGCGGGCAATGGGCCCACGGCGTGTCCCCACAGGCGCGAACGGACAAGGGCGGGCAACGCGGGCGGGCAACGCGGGCGGGCAACGCGGTCGGGCAAGCACAGGCAACGCGGGCGGGCAAACACGCGGGTAAACGTGGGCACATCGCCCCGTTGCTGTCGGTGCCCGCCCGATGCGAAACGACTGGAATGGCGCGCGGTCAGATCGTTGCATATTAACACCACGGTGCTACTCTCACTAATTCGTATTTACCAGTGTAGCCCACCTTTCATTGTGGACGGTGCAAGGTCGCAGATATACAGCGATGGATGAGCAGGTTCCACCATCGCTTGACCTTGTTCCATGGCGTCGCCTGGCCCGCGGCAATCCGCTCTTCATGGTTACTGCGTTGCCGCTCCCTTGTGACAGCGAGTTCAGCTGCGATTCTCAATGGGGCTCTTCCGTCTCTTCCGCGGAAAATAGATCCGACATCTCAGATACAGCGTCAGTTGGTGGCCGCAAAGGACGAAAAGATGACGGGCCCAGAGTGTAACGTGTTCGAGCACGGCAGCGAACATGTTGCAACGTTTGCGTCACGCGGTGAGCGAGGAGCGCATTGTGCAATGCAAGGGGAGATGGGGATAGCCGAGATCCTGAAAGGATTGCTGACGGGAACCTGTCAAGCAAGCGGTCATGCTGGCAAAGTATGTAGCTGAGTGTCGACAGAATAAGATTGTGAGAGAGGAAGGCTCCACGCACACTTTTGAAGTGGGACACACAGTATGAGATTCTCCTTCCCGCAGAGTGTGCAGGCCCGATGCAGGTTTTGCACATCATCTGTCATTGTGTGCGCGCATGCGCGTCCCTGCACTTGGGTCACACGTCCGACCTGCAGATCACGCGGGAGGTGGCTATGACCCCAGCAGCTATGGGGGCGGCGGCGGGGACTCACCCCGCGCCTCTACCACGTCGGCTTTAGCGGCTCGGGTGGCGCGAGACACCCAGACGCCTGTTGGCGTAGTGGCGAGCGGCGGGCGCCTCCGGGACCTGTCGTCGGGTTGGGAAGTCCCGGCAACCGCGGAGGCGGCAGCCACCCTTGGCCTTTGATCGGGGGGATGCGGCGTCGCGGGTCAGGCGGTGGGAGGGGCGGGAGGGGACGGACGGCCGAGCAGGAGAAGTGCGCGGCGAGTCGGGGTCGGGGGCGCCTTGGGTGCCAGGCGTGCAAGGCGCGACCGCGCCTGCGCCGGTGCATACAAGACGAAAACATGTGCCTGTGGGATGTGGGGGCATGTAGAAGGACGGGCGTATACCTGTGGAGGTCCATGTAAAGTGTGGAGGCCGATGGCATATGAGGCTGAGGTGCACCTGGCACTGAATGCCTGCAGGCACTGGCATACATGCCTGCAACCGCAGCTGCGTCTCGGAGTTGCGCTGACCGATTTCTATTCTTGGTGCGGGCAACGCGGATGTCGAGCAGGGTTAGCTTGTGACATGTCTTTCTACCCCATGTTCTGTGGTAGTAGGATTGTAGGTACGGGAGAGTGCCAGGTGAGGTGTACGAAAGTGCTCTCCTGTGTAGTGTTCGGCGCTCGAAGATGTGTCGGGCTTCAAGAACAGGAAACCGGGGCGTCGAGTGACGCTTTCCGGCCGTCACCCACTGGCCACCGCTGTACATCCGTGCGGTGTAACCCCTACTTTGGCCAACGCGCTCGGCTCAACAGCTGTGCCTCAGCATGCCGTCTGGATTGGTTCACCCTCGGTGGTTGCCCTGTCATGGGGTTCTCTCCTGGCGCGGAAGTCGGGGTAGGTTCAAGGTCCCCCCGGTTTGGACATCGCGCACTACAATGGAGACACCTATCGCAACGCAGGACACAGTGATTTTGACCACATGTGCTCCGTGTTCGCATGGAATGACGAAAGAAGCACTTGCCTGTTGTGCGGCCGCCTTCCGGCAGCTGGACGTTCCACGACAGTCACGTCATCCGCATCCCACTCAGAATGTCGTTTCGAGCAGTGTTCGCCCCCACTGGCTCATGGTATCGACTCAACCACATACCCGCTGTTAGGCAGACTTTCCTCGGACCTGGTCTTTTAGTCAGCATCATCCGAAGTGCATTTAAAAGTGGCAGCGAGGCCATCTCAAAGCAGCATATGTGCATCTTCTCCGCGCCTCGGCGCCAGTGGGTGGTGCAACCAATAATGAGCGTGGCTGATGGACAGCCAACAGTGTCGGAGACTCTCAGTCCCCCGACCAAGAGTATGACACAGTACGCGTGTCACTGAAGAACAATACAATCAGTCTGGCTTGTCCTTCTGCTGCCATCTGCCTCACTACTGACGTCGCACAGCGCACTCGGTGCAATGCTCGGTCGTTGTTGCATGCAATGCGGACAGCGACAGCGGAAGGCCTTCTACAGAAAGCTGACGGAATGATCTGGGATGGGGGAAATAGGGACCGGAGACGCCTGGTGCAGAGGCGAAAACACAGTTGACCAGACGACGCAATGTGGGCGCCTGATGGTATTCTTCCGAACCCAAGGCCGTTCGATGCCCTGTGCCTACATGTAAGTCACGGGGGCTCAATAACCGCCGCTGACTGACATCGGTCCTGGTGCGCGGTTGAGAGAGGTGGAGGGAGGCGGGGAGCGAGGCCACTGCCCGGACAGGCTGCGATACCGGACGCTAGAGGTCTGATCACAGCTTGGCTATGGCCACTGATGACCAGCGCCTGCCGCGATGGCCTGTGGAGGCAGAAGAGTGCGGTGGTCAGAGCCCGAAGTGGCTGCAGATGCTTGTGTGCGCTGTGTCGGTGGTAGGTGCGGCGCGGTACACCCCGCCGGTGCCGGAGGAGCGGATGAAGGACAACAGTTAAGGGGCTGGATGGACAAGATAACCTTGCAGTGTTCAGCTTGCCAAGAATCTGCTGTGACCACAGGACTGACTCAATAATTCATTCAAACCCTCGGAAAATGCAATCGCCATGCGGGCTACAAGGTCACAGGGGGCAGACGAAACGACTGCGTGGTGCCTGCGCTTTTTTCAGTCCCATCCCGTCCGCTCGGCACTCATCCGCTGCTTGTGCGGCTGGTTGCTTCCGCTTGAGTGGGCCATGTGCACCCGTCCTATGCTCATCCGCTGCCCACGCTTAAGTTTCGTTCTCCTCCCCATCTCAACCCCCTCCCATCACCCTCCCCCTGCTCCCTTGCCATCCCAACCCCCTCCTATCACCTGCCCCCTGCTCCCCCGCCACCCCACGCGTCCCGCCAACAGGCCGGGTCCTCCAAACGGGTCAACCACCTGCTTCCTTGCGACCCCACCGGCCTCCTTCGCCACCCGGCTCCTCCTGGCTCTTCGCTTGGCTTCTTTGTGCTACCAATATGTCGGGCGACGGTATTCGTGCACCCTCCGCTTTCTGGACTCTTGGGTCGGCCGGCACCTTCCTCCGACACGCCGCCGCGCGTCTGTGGCCAACGGGCGTCGATGAGCACTCTTCCGACGGGGCGGTGGCTACAGGGCGAGTCCTCCGCCCAACAACCGTGCAGCTCCAACTTCCTCCCCCCGCCCAGTTCTACCTTGGAGGTCCGTCCAAGGAGCAGCAGATGGCTGTATCGGCGGCTCCCCGTGCTCCGTGGGCGGCAACCGGTCGCTGTATCGTGTGTGGCACCATGGTGGAGAACACGCTCCTCCCTGCGTCTCCCATGCCGCTGTCTCCAGACCACGGCAGCGGAGCGGCTGGTACTCCTGCACATGGCGGAACCGCCCGTGCCGCCGGAGCGGTGAAGGTCTCTCCCGTCTTCCGGAATATTGTGTGCGACACGTGCGGGAGCAAGTCGGTCACCCTGCCGTCTCGCGGTGCCGCCGCCGTGCCTCAACGTGGCCTCGGCGGATTTGAGAGCGGCAACGGGGGGGCCCTCAAGCCGGTGGCAACCGTCTACATTCGCCAGGAGCAGCTCGTCAACTTGGTGCACTTGCTGAGTGGGATTCTGTCCTCGCCTTCGTTGCAGGCCTGGAGAGAAGGTCTATGGGACTTGTACGAAGTTTCCCCGGGGGCCTGTTGGTCTAAGAATGCTCTGGTTGAGCGTGGGGTCCGTGGGCTGGACGCCGAGGATGCCGTTCCTGGGTCCGCTCTGCACGGCTGCAAGATGTCGGTCACCCGAGTGGTGACTTGCTTTTGGGAGGATTCTGGCTTTGGGCGGCTTAGGCAGTGTGGCGACCACTCTCGTGCGGTTCTTCTCTGTGACTGCTCCATCCAGTCGCATCCCATCTATCTTTGAACTGCCCTTTTTTCCTACCCTGTTTGACTTCGTAGCTAGCTCAATACTATGTAGCACGTCATCTCATCTTGTGCGTGCATGTGCGCGATACAACATCTTGAGCTTGTCAACTGGTGCACCGTCGGGAGAGCGGGCGTGGGTAAAATGGACTTGGCGGCAGACAGCGCTGGGCTCTGTTATCGTTTCTGCCTCAGGTTGCGTCAGATAATTTCCGACCCTTCGAAGGACAGCAATTGGTCTAATTGGATACCGCATTGTCTTTTTGGAAAGGGAGCCCACGCTCCTACCGGCCGAGATGGTCGCTCCTGCTCGAAAAATTGCGGTTATTTCCTTCTGAAAGTACTCTATGCCGCTGTTTAGAAGATCTTCTTGGCCATGTCATTCCATCTTGCAGGTTGCCCGCGCGAGCCCGCGCCGAAGCTCCAACCGACCGCGCGTGAGCGTCGCCCTCGCCAGGTCCTCTTCTCCGACCGCGTTCGGGCGTCCTCCTCGCCGACAGTGATTGCGTGTCTCCCCTGCCGACTGCGAATGCGCGCGTTGACCCGTTCCCCCCCCACCGACCGCGGATGCGGTACCCTCCGACGGACCGCGGCTGAGGTGCGCTCCCATTGACCGGGGCTTTGTTTCCTGCCGACCGATGTCGGCTGCGTCTCGCCCCCGCCGACCGCTGCTCTCTACCCCTTGCGCCGCCCTCTGACCCTTCCGCTGCCGCCTCCGACCACTTTTTGGCGTTCCTGCTGCCAGGGTCCGCTCATTGGCATTGTGCTTTGATGGCACCCGGAGGTTGACGCGCCGAGTTGCGCTCCGTTGTGGCCTGAGGTCGCAGATTACGTACCAGTACATATTTTTTCTCATGCTCTTATCTCTTGCATCCACTCTGATATGTGTTGTTGTTACAGCACTTGCTCTGCTTTGCACGGTTGGGTTGAAGCACGATATTTTTTACCTATGTCTTCCATATGCAGCATTCTGACTGTCCGGCTCAATGTTCATACCTGCTGGATGGCTTCTCTCTTTCTGTGCTCTCTCTGTATGTGTTTTAATGGGTTTCCTTAGGTATTGTAGTCAAGGCGCCATGGACACCGGCACGCCAGTGCCACCGCTCTTCATCTCATCGAGGGAGCACCTTCCCGTGGGTGGGCAGATGCGTCTTGACTCAGAGAGCGACGGTGGCGCCTCGCTCGTCTACCCCGAGTCCTGTAGCTCCGGCTTGCTCGAGTTTTGCGTGTCGGCAGCCATGGACACTGTCCCTGACGCTGACGTTCCGAGGCGATGACATTGGCGACGAGATCTTCCAGAACGAGAGCCCAACAAGCGCGGAAAGCCTGCAGCCGGACGCAAACAAGCGGCTGGGCGGGGGCCAGGCGGGCCTGGGTGGTCGCCCTGAAGGTACCGGGGTGCGCACGCAAGAGAACTTCCCGCGTGGGTCCCTTCGCGTGTTGGCCGAGGCGCTCCACATGCGTGGGGCTACGGCCATGCTCGATGACTCGTGCCTGGGCGCCGTCGACGGCTCAAGTCGCTCGTCATTCCAGAAGCTGGTCGACTCGTGGCGCAACGAGCCGGGCAAGGAGGAGATCTGGGCAATCCCCTACCTATTCTGCGTGTTCGCGCGCTTCTCCGTGTGGGGACGGACGGACCACGGCAAGCGGAGCGCCTGCTGTACGTGGGTGGCGGCTGATGGCTACATCCGCTGCACATGCGTGGGAAATGACGTGTACAACAGCGACTCGACAGTGCCGCGCTCCACAACGTGCGAGAATGTCGAGGTCTTTCATTGGGCTGCGGTGCGCATGGCGCAGGCGATCAATTGCTCGTTTGGACAGGTGCTTCAGTGGCTGCGCACCATCATGGCGGACGCGGATCCCGTATCCTCCGAGGCGGCGAGCGAGATTGACGAGGAGGCGCCAGTATGGCGGTTCCACAAGGACGTTGTCGTCGTGGTCTCTGCCCATCGTGGCTATGACGTTCCGGTGCCCGTGTATCTTCCCAAGAAGGGCGTTTCGTGCGGGTTTTGCCCATTGAGTAACGTCCGTGGCTGCTCACACACGGCCATTGCTGAGCAGTACCGGACCACCAACGGCAATGTGCCGCGGGTGGTGTCGTCGAGCTCTTTGCGGTCTGCCGTGTCCGTGTTTCCCCTCTCGCTGTTTGACTGTCGTTCGGCCATTGCCTTTGACCGCCGCATCGGGGACTTGGCCAAGGTGGGGGGCGTGTACATCCTGGAGGCGCCGACCACATGCATCCTGTGCGACGCCGACTTGTCTCAGTGCACGGGCAGCGACGACACGACTCTCGCTGGCCGTATCCACTCCACGCTCGGGCCTTGCGGGATGCAGGTCGTCAGACGGCAGTGTAGCTCGTGCGGCCAGCGAGTGTCTCGAGAAGGGCTAAGCGAGCGCCTCATCCTGCTCTCTCTGACGTCCGCGTGCACGACGGCATGGGCGCGGGCGTGCGCGGAGCAGGTGCGGTCGGGCACCCACATCTCCGACGTACTCGCTCAATGCTATAGCAGCTGGGCAGGCCTGAGGCGGGCCGACCTCCTTCCACAGACGGCCAAGGCGCGGGGCTCCGACACACTGCGCGCGTTGATTTTGACGTTCATGCGGCTCACCTCGACCGAGCCCGACGGTGGGCTGTACGATTGCTCATCGTGCCGTCTCGCTTGCGGGCGCTACCTCGTTGTCGCGGCCGACTGCATTTGTTTGGGCTTTGATGCCCAGGCCCAGCCGTTCTCCTTTGAGCACGTCCACGAGGCCGTGCCCCCCGTCAACACCAAGGGCCGGGAGGGGTGCATGGTCGTCGGGGAGCAGGCGCGCCGCATGCTCCGGCACGTCCTCGTTCCGGACGATCCTGCTGCCGTGACGGACCGGACGCTGCCGTCGGCCGAGCTTGCCCTGTCCTGCCTCTTCCCCCTTCTCCCCGCCGAAGGCGCCGACGCCGGCGCGCGGACGACCGCTGGATCGGCAAGCATTCGCGCTCTGCTGGCGATGGTGTGGAAGGTGGAGGCCGCCGCCTTACCTTTAGCAGAGTCGCTACTGTTGGCGTACGGCAACACACAAGTCAAGTCGCTGCCCGAGCGCCAAAGGCGTGCCGCGCGCGCCGAGCGTCTCAAGCTGTCCATTTCCAATTGGAGAAAGCGCAACCCAGACGCTGTTGCAGTGTACGACGCCGCTGTGGCAGAGGTGCGGGCGGAGAAGGCGGCGGCGGCGGCGGCAGCAAAATCTGCTGGCGTCAAGCAGTCGGGTGGCGGCGGGGGTACGCCTGCCTCTGCTCGCCGGCGGTCACATCGGCAGCGCCAAGCGTCGAGCTCTACCAAAGCCCACGTTAAGCCCGGAGAGGAGCCTGCGCTGAACATCCCCAAGCCCTTGTTGCAACCCGTGCTGTTGGAACTCGACGACAACGAGGTGGACCATATCTGCCGCATGGTGTTGGCCTTCACCCTGGACCCGGTGGTGGCCGGTGTCAAAGTCCGCCACTGTGTCGGGATGCAGCAGTTGGCGGACGCGTTGAGCTCCAACGAGCCGCGCCGGTGTGTGGAGGCCATCATTGCCCAGACCACCTCCCGTGACCGCGGCCGCTTCCCCTTGACGCAGGCCGCCGAGTGCCTGTTGGAGCTCCGGCACATCCTTGTCGCCCTGCAAGCAGCCACGCTCGTTTTTGACATCTCCCCCAAGTTTGCCACAGCCATCGCCGACGTGTTCTCGGACGCGGTCACGTGCGCGCGCGCGTTTTACGCGGACCTGTCGACGGACGCGCGCGCTCGTCACGAGTACATGACCCGCAACCTGTCGGGAAACACGACGGAGGACGAGCTCATCGCCGCCTTCAAAGAGCGCTACCCCCACGCGTCGTCTGCGGCGTTGGCGACGGGCGTGTATACCCCCGGCCGTGCCCAGTGCCGGGCTGAGCCGTTCGACAAGGCGGACAAGACCTCGTGCGGTACCTGCGAGAAGGGCTACAACTCATCGGAGAAGTACTCTGATGGAGCCCTGACGCTCTGCTGCGCGTGCGCGCACCACAAGATTCTGGGCTTTGTGGTGCTTGACCGTAAGGAGAGCCCCCAAGTTCATATCAACGCTTTGCTCTCACGCTTCCCCCGCCTGCCTCGGTACCTTGTGTATGACTTTGCGTGTGGTGTGGTGCGCTGCGCTATGGCGAAGCTGCCATGGATGTTGCGGGACTTGTCTGTGGTTTCTGATCGATTCCACGTGTGCAACCACACGTGCTCCCACTTCTACAACGCCAACTCTTACGCCGAGCTTGACTTCAAGAACACGCTGACGCACGAGCAGCGGAATGCGGCCATCCGCAGAATGGAAGCCATCCTGCGAGGGGCTGGACGCTACGGCTACATGGCTCTCTTGTGCTACCACACGAGCGTGCTCAACTCCTGTGCGGAGTCGCGGACGGCGTTCCAGCAGCAGGCTCTGTCAGTGGCCGAGGCCGCTGACGAGGAGCGCGTGCGCTTGGCTGGGCAGCACACCTTTGTGTCCTCTACCACTTCCAAGCCGCGGGTCAACTTGCCGCCGCACTTTGACATGCGTGCCGACTACTTTCGACGCTATGCTTGTCGCTGCTGCGGCTACAAGGTGTTGTAGCCGGTCTATGTGGGGCGTTGTCGTCGTATGGCATTTGCCTCCTTTTCTTTCTTCTCGTTTGTGTTCCTTGCAGGGTGGGGGGGAGGG
>ENA-ORXC01001899-ORXC01001899.1-marine-metagenome-genome-assembly--contig:-NODE-1899-length-11806-cov-4.529883_pt1 | contig 11806 bp, 10 predicted proteins | sample MGYA00237865_ERZ511478 | MGnify/ENA metagenome assembly ERZ511478 | reverse complement strand
TGGGGGGGCGCCCGCGTTGCGGCTGGTAGGTGCGGGGGAGGGCGGGCCGGGCTGTGCTGCCGTCACGCCCGTCGTCATCGACGCCTTTGACCGCCTCGTCGCCGACTTGGCCGGCCGCCAAGTGGGAACGCCGGTGCCGTCATGATGGCTGCCAATGGGCACCCGCCTCTGCCGCTGCCAGAGCTCGACGACAGGTGCAGCGGGATAACATGCCGGCTGACCGCGGCCTGACATGGACGCGAGGCTCGAGCGGGTCAACCCCGGAGCAGTCCTGTCTTTCCCACGCAATCACCATGGAAGCGGCACCATCACGTAGTAAAAGCAGCACCCGGAGAGTGGCCGCAGTAGGGTTGCATGCGCGCCGCCGCCGCCGTTGGATGTGTCAAGGCGACTCCCGGCTCACACAGGCGTAGCGCACGACGCACACAGCCGCAGGCCTCATCCCGCCCACTCTCCCTCCCAACTCCATTCCCGACACGAACTTGCGTGTGGGCGGACGTCCGGGACGTTACAGAAAAAGAAACAAACAACTACACGCGCAATTGAAGCACAACGAGTGAGTCACACGGATGTAAACGTGGACGATGCCGAGGAGACAGCCAGCTCCTTGGAGAATGGCACACCAGTCAGATGGTCGACATGAGCACCTCGTCTTCCGAGAGACGCACGGCCACACAAAAGACGGGAGCGGCAGGCGTCCCCGCCGCGGAGCAATCGACACCCAGCCAGGCCGCCGTCCACGCACACGCGGGGATGATGTACACGTCTAGTTCCGCTCCATCAGACTGGATAACCTGTGACCGTAGCGCCCGGTTGCGGCCCACAAGCCAGGAGCCCATGTGCGCGAGGTGGCCCGCGGCCTCGTCGTTCGCGCCCGTCAGACGCAGAACGACCTTCTTGGGTGTGTCGACGGCCACCCGTGACCGTACCTCAGCGAGCGACAGACGGCCGCAGTTAAGTCGCCGCGGGAGCGCCACAAACGCCGTCTGCGTTGGTGGCAAGACGCTGCCGGTCGCCGACCGGCGCTGCACGACGGGCCGGCTCGGGGGCGGGCAGTCCGCCGCCTCCTCGTTGGGCTTGAGGACGGGCTTCGGTGTCGCTCCACCAACCTCGCCCGCGCCGGCAGTGGACCCCGCCGCGCCACCGGCACGGCCACCGACCGGGACCTGCGTGCCCACACCCGCATTGACGGGCGGTACGGCAGGAGCGCCGCTGATACCACTAGGCGAAAGTGAGGCCTTAGTAGTCCCAGTAGACGGCCCGCCCCGCGCTGTCGCCTCTGACTCCTTGCACCGCTTCTCCAGCCCGGCTGCGTCCCACTCGACGAGGCGGCCAGAGACGGCAAAGACGTTCTTGTCCAGATGCAGATCGCCTTGCCACAGGGGCAGTGTGGCAGCCCGCACCCGTGCCGCGGCGCGTTCCTCCCGAGTGGGAGCCCAGCAGCGGAGCGGCTTCCCGACAGCACGATCAAAAAAGAGATGATGCGGCAGCGCATCCACCGCCGCGTCCTCAGCCGACATATACTTGGAGTTGATGTGGTTGCGGAGGACGCTGAGGCGTCGTCCAAGCGCCGCCAGCCGCTCCTCCACGGGCGCCTCCCAGCGGAGCGAGAAGGCCACATGGGGGGACGATAGGTTGCACGACGGGTGATGATTGCGGCCCGAGTCACAGATGCTGATCTGGTAAGCCGACACCAAGCAGGGGCGGCGGTCCAGTTCGCCCTCAACGACGTCGCGCAATCGAGACAATCGGTTCGCCAGCTTGGCAAGGCCCGAAGACGACGACAACGAAGGCGGCTGGCAGACGGTCACCGGCGGCGGCGTCACTGGGGATGTGATCGGCAGTGAACCCGAAGGGCCGCTTGCATGCGGCCCCGCCCTTGGGTCGCCGGCGCCCAACCTAGCGCCACGAGCCCCGTCACCGAGGGCGTGAGGCGCACCATGCCGCATCGGCCCGTCGGTCCGCGGCATTCCCACCAGTTGCCCACCAAGGCCGCTCACTGAACCATTGATCGCCCCCACGCCTCCGGGCGGCGGCGGCATTGTGTGCAACCAGCCCGGGTGGTCACCACCCGCACGCCCACCAGACCCATGGGGATGCACATAGGGCAGGCCCGGTGGCAAAGGCGGAGGCAGCTGCATCCCGAGGTGCGACGATAATGGTGGCGGTGGTGGGGGCGGAGGAGGACCCATTCCCCCCCGAAGCGGGCCCCCGGTTGAGTGCCGACGATTGGCCAGCGGCCGCCGCTCCCCGAGCGGCGACGGCACGCGAGGCGGCGGCGACCGACGTCGGCCAGAGCCGCCCCCGTCGTCACGGCCACTTTCGTTTGCCAAACCGCCACGGCCGCCACCATCCCCGCGACCACCTGTAACGCCACCACCCAGCCGCTCAAAGGCAGCCCAGTGTGCCCGTGGCACCGGCGACCCACCGCGCCGCCGCCGCGGGGGGGACGTGCGCCGATCCTCGACGCGGCGATAGTCGCTGTCGCCCCCACCGACGTGGCTCCACCGACTGCTGCGATCGCCGCCGCGGTCTCCACCGCGGTTTCCGCTTGCGTCGCGGAAACGAGGGCCGCTGCGATCCACGCCGCGGTCACGGCCGCGCTCGCGACTGCGGTCGCCGCTGCGGTCACGGCCGCGCTCGCGACTGCGGTCGCCGCTGCGGTCGCGACCACGGTACGCAGAGTGATCAACGCGGTCGTTGCGGCGGTCGCCACCACGGTCACTGCCACGGTCGCCACCACGGTCACTGCCACGGTCGCTACCACGATCGCTCGCGCGGTCCTCGCCGCCCATCGAGCGACGCGAACCCACGGCAACAGACGATGACGGCGGAACCAGAGGCGGGGGCGGCCGGAGAGGCAGCGACGGTGCCGGCGGAGGTGGCACACTTCCTCGTTCGGCTTGCCTCGAAGGCCCACCTTGGTGCGCCGTCCGAGGGAGAGACGCCGGCGGGCGGTCTTGGCTCTTGCTCAATGGTGACGGCACCCGGGGAGGGGGTGACCAGGTCGTACGCCGGCGCCGGCTCATAAACGGAACAGTGCGGGGTGCCGCCTTGGCGGAAGCGGGAGGCGGTGGGGGCGGTGGTGGCGGGCGTGCCCCGCCGCTGTCGCCGGTGGGTCTCGGCTATGGCGGTGGGGGTGGCGGCGGCGGGCGTGCGCCGCCGCTGTCGCCGGCGGGTCTCGGCTATGGGGGCGCCCGCGGCGCCTTCCCCCCCGACCCGTACGGGCGGTACCAGGGGGTGATCATTGACGCTGTCAATGCGGGTGCTTACGGCGGCGGCCCGCCGGCCGGGGCGGGGGAGCGGCCGCCGCCCCACCGCGACGGGGGCGGCGGCTATGAGCGGCCGTCGGCGGCCGCCGAGGGGGGCCCCTATGCTCGCCACCCGGCGGGTGGGGAGGCTGGCGGCTTTGGCCGCCCGGGCCCGCCCCCCGACGCGGGCCCCTATGCGTATGGCGTCGACGGGTATGGGGGGCGCCCCGGCGCGGGCGGCGGCCCCCCGGCGGGGGGGATGGACGGGTTTGGGGGCCGCGGGGGGGCGGGCGGCCCCCCGCCGGGCGTTGACGCGTATGGCGGCCGCAGGGGGGGGGGCGCCCCGCCGCCGGGCGTCGACGTGTATGGCGGTCGTGGGCGCGTCGGCGGTGGCCCGCCGGGCATGGACGCGTATGGCGGCCGCGGCGACGCGGGCGGCCCGCCGCCGGGCATGGACGCGTATGGTGGGCGCGGGCGCGCGGGCGGCCCGCCGCCGGGTATGGAGGCGGCCTATGGGCGCTCGCCGCCGGGCATGGACGTGTACCGGGGCCTCGTGGCGCCGCCGGGTATGGACCCCTATGGCCGCGGCGGCGGCGGCGGCGGCGGCAACGGCTGCCTGCTCCTCGGCGCTGCGCCCCACTACGTCGCTCCGCCGGCCGCGGCGCGCCCACCACGGTGCGGCGGGGCCTACCTCTGCGCGGGTGACCGGGTTGCTGCAGGGACCTGGCATCGAGGAGGTAGTGGCTGTGGACGCGACAGGCAGCGGAGCACCACTTGTTACCGTAGAGAGTGCTTGCGGGCTCTCTTCCTCAACCAGCCCCCGCCTCGCCGAGCGTCACCACTTCCTGCTCATTTCCCGCCCGGAGCATTGATGTAACAGGCATCACGCAATGCTCAGCCTGGCGAAGCTCACAGCTCCACCTGTACTCACGTAGAGCCCTTGCAGCCGCTTGAATACTGCATTGGACGCACTGGGATCTTGCGCGCGGGCGACATCCTCCCAGAGCCGCACCGCCTCGGGGAGCTGCTCCTGCAACGCTGCGCGGTCATACTCCGTCAGGACGTACTCGAGTACCCCCACCATGAAGTTGTCCAGGTCCCGCGCGTCGTGGGAACGCTGGTACTGGGCGCTCCACTTGTAGGAGTGCCGCCATAGCTCCGCCAGTTGACTGGGCACGTCCCCCTTCTCGTGGCGGAGAAAAAAAGCTGTATCCCAGTCGATCACCCGGATGTGGACATCGCCGTCCCCAGCCAACCGCCAGAATATGTTGGAGGGGTACAAATCGCCATGTACGACGTTGACCGAGTGGATGGCCGCTACAAACGTACGCAGGGCGGCAGTAAACTTGAAAAGCAGCGACCGCCCGATGGGCGCCTGCATCGTGTACTTACCGAGAGGGTTGAGGTTGGACGACTTGGTCAGGTCCGGGAAGAACATGCCTGTACACGACTCGGGGTGGTATGGGGGCAGAAGGACACGCAGGCAAAACCCCAGTGGGAAGCAAACGTTGACGCGCGCCTCACTCTCGTACAAGCAACCAAAGATGTGGTGCATGTTGACTATCCAGGCTCGCAGCTTCTCCGCCTTGTACGGGTCCGGCTCCTTAACCTTCACGGGGCCGAACGTGTCGATGTTGATGCAGCCCGGCTTCACGAAGACGCTGTCCGGGATAAGGAGGAATCGCTCGGCCGGTACGGGCGCGGGTGGCGTCGTGATCAGCAGCAGCAGCTGCATCAAGCTCTCCATGTGCGACTTGGCCTTAAGTAGATAGCGCTCGGCGACACGCGCGCCACGCAGCGACCCGATGTTGAGCGGCTCGCTGAGAACAAGGGGAAGGGGTAGGGTGCCGTCCGCCATAAAACAGGCGGCAAACTGGATCATGCCGCCCGCCACCACATCGACGGGAACAATGGCCTGCTCCGCGCGGACCCCGAGCTGCACGAGATGAGCACAAACATTAGCCGCCTCCGTGAAGGCCTGCGGAAGGGCTACCTGGCACGAGGATGACGACCCTTTAAACTCCCGGATACGACAGGGAACGAAGCCATTGCCCGGAGCGCCATCCACCGTAAAGCCGCCCATAACGTCCGGCCGCGAGTCGCTCGATGCGATGACCGACTTGACGCCGCACTGCGCCATCGTCGTGTTGACGAAGACCTCCCCCAGCGCTCGGTATTTCTCCAGCACTTTACCGACCACGTGCTGTACGGTGTGCGCCGGCATGGCGCCGGATGTCGCAGCCGTCTCAGCTGTAGCCAACATGTTCAGCTTCGCGGTGTCAGCATCCAACAGCAGCGGAACGACTGCGTCGGGGGTGTCTGGCGGCAGAGGGCAAGGAAGAAGTGCCGCAGCCACGCGAGCCCCCGGGGTTGGGTCGAAGAGGAAGGTGGGAAAAGTCCCAGGGCCATCGATGCCCTTCTTGACCCCCGTCGAATCGGATGCCGACCGGTTCACGTCGCTCGCCAGCACGACACGCCGTTGAGGAGTGACTACCGCGACGGCGAGACACGGAAAGACCGCCTCGCTAGCGGCGCGTTCCTCTCTTTCGCAGGCATCCACCTTGCTGCGCGCGGCAGTGACGGCTGCCACGCATTCGCCGAGAAGATCACGGTTGCCTGTTACCCGGGCATCATACACCGTTAGAGACGCTTGACAGGCAGAGGAGCGCGCCTCAGCCAGACGCAATCGGGCGTGGTACAGTCGCATTGCGGAATCGCGTCGCGACGGATCGTCGGGGTCCTCAGCAGCGGGACGTGGCGGTCCAAGATTGCGCAGCTTGGTGATCTCCCCTAGTCGCATTCGCAACTCCTGGACAAGGATAGTATGCTGCGTCTTGGATGGGCGGAGAGCAGCGCGATCGTCTCGGGCCGACGAGCCGGAGGAAGCATCGGACGGCACAGCTGGTCCCGAAGACGCCTCTGTGTTGCTCGCCGACATGGTTGGCAGGAAGAAGAGCAGCACCCCACCGCCGCCGCAAACACGTCGTCTGCCAGGCAGATGGGCGACGCGGCCAAGAGCTGCAGAGATGGCACGCCACAAAGAGCGGTGGGTATCCGCTGTGGGACTCGGGGCGGGAAAAGAGGAGGGCGGAGGAAGTGAAGCGCCGGAGAGCGACGAGCAACTGAACAGTCTTCGACGCCTTGGCAGCAGCAGGGGTGGGGAAACGCCTCGTGAACTACGTGCGGAGCGATTAAATTGGTGTGACTTGCTGTGAGCGTTTCGCACACCCGATCATTCTTTGGCGACGCGCCACAAGCTGGCTCTTTTGGACTGAAAACGCGTTCGCGGAAATACCCTGGACTTGTTCACAGCATGCGAAGCAGCCGCCGACGACCAGCCCACGCGACCCATCCCCCTCGCGCGGCCGCGCGTCCTCGGCAAACAAGCCACCGCCAACAAGCACCGCCGCCGCCGCCGCCCGCGCCGCCGCCGTCACCGCCGCGCCTCCCCCCCCCAGCCACAAGCAGACGAATACCCCTGCACCTCCAGGCGTGCACAGTATTCATGCCGCCTCCGACGTTTTGGCTCGCCGCCTGCAAGCACCTCCAGTACCTGTTGGAAAAAAAACGGAACGGACGGGCCACACAAGCAAGGCACACACGAGCGCAACACGAGCAAGCCTTGGAAGAAAAGAGACGGGCAGGTCAGTCTCGCCCCGCACCGAATTCGACGCCGCGCGCCCCAAGCCCGTCGACATCGACCGCCGCGGCAGCCAGTGCGACCTCAGCTATCTCCCCCACCCGCGCCAATCGGCTGGCGGCGCGCCGCGTCCGTCACGTATACTGGCCTCGTACAGCAGCGACCCATGGTCAGCCAACACCGTGACACCCTCCGGCTGCCGCCCCAGCCGCTGCCGCGTCTGGGTCGCCGCCGCCGCCGCCGTCTCCCCCCTCCCCCCTCCCCCTCAGACCGTCTTCACGGCCGCCGCCGTCGGCCCGCCGCTCCCCCGCACCGCCGCCCCCGGCCGCCGCCGCCGGCCCGCCGTCGCACCCGTCCCGGTCGCCACGGCCGCCGCCGTTGGGCGCCGCCGCCGCCGCCGCAGGCGGCCCGCCGCCGAACGCCGCGCCGCCGTCCCCCGCCGGCGCGTCGGCCACGGTGCGCACGCCCGCCAGCGGCGGCAGCGGCGACGGTGGGGACATGGACCACAGCCCGCCGCCGCCGCCGCCGTCGTCGCAGCCACCACCCGTCGCAGTCGCGGCGATGGCGGGCGCGACGGCGGCGGCAGCCGCGGCAGGGGAGGCGGCGGTGGCGCTGCCGGCGCCCTTCCCCGCTCCCAACGGCGGCGGAGCTCGTCCCCCGTCAGACAGTGGCGGGGGCGAGGAGTGGGGGGGCGCCTCAGCAGGCGGGGCCGCCGTCAACGCTGCCGCCGCGTCGGCGCGGGGGGGGGCGGCGCTGCCTCAGACCACGCCATATCGCGCGCGACGGGCGGTGCGGCCTCCGGCGGGGCGGGGCGTCGGGCGCCGCGGTCCGTGCAGGTGACGTGGAGGCGGACGGACGCCACGGTGGCCACGGCGGGGACACCCACACGCGCGCGCTGGGGGGTGGGTGGGGCTGGTCGCCTCGTCGGCGCGGCGGCCGATCGCGCGCCGGCGGTGTTGGTCGCGGGCGGTCGCGCACCGACGCGCGCGCGGGGGGGGTGTGTCGGGCGTGTGCGGCCGCCGCGGTGGTGACCCCGACGACAGCGGTGGTGCGGCCGTCGGCAACTCCCGCCGGCCGTCCGGGAGCCCTCTTCTCCACACAGCAACGCAAAAATTCTGTCGAGCGACCACTTTGTATAAGCACCAACCATGTTTTGACAGGACACTATCACATAAAGGCTAAACAGTTCACCGATTTGAAGTATATGGAAACATCTTGCAGAAACAGACACCATATTGATTTTGAGCGAGCCCATGGAATCAATGAGAGAAGACTCTGGCTGCCATGATTAGCAGATAGAATACGATGCATCAATCATCGTCACCAACGGTGTTCCAAGATGCCTGTCCAGTGATGTCTTTGCTCGGGCTTGCAGCGACACATTCCTGAGCACTTCGTGGTGAATATTGAGGGCTACTATGTATTCAGTGTTTCTTTGGGCAGTGAGGACTGACCGGCAGGAGCGGTCCAGGAATAGTGGGGACAGATACAACGCGGATATATTCGCGATGACCTCCAGACAAAGGGGACAGAGGGTATATGTAGGTCTTTGAGAAAGAAAACCTCGAAGATGTTCTCCATTTATTCGTACCGACATGCCAGATGCACTTTAAAGACATGTGCAGAGGATAGCAGCCCAAGACTGCTGTACACCGTCGCTAGGTCTAGGAGGACGGTGAGCACACGCATCGACGCCAACGCCGATCGACTCCTGGCACAAATGGAGACACGGAAACGATGTGGTGCAACTTTCTGTTGGACTCGTAGCCCGCCAAAAGACGATGAGAACATCCAACCAAACAAGGAGAGATGCACATAGAGCCGAAGGCATGGTACACAGCACACGTAACAGTAGCATAACTCAGTGACAGGGTCCGTTCCCTGTGTATCACACTTCGCCGACACAGGAGAATCATGCTACCCCCAACCTGGGCGCGGTAAGCACACGGCCCTCAAGGCACGGCCGTCACCCGTCGTCTCGACAGCAAAACCCCTTCACATGTCCCCACATCTGTTCTCCATGACAAGCCAGCGGCTCAACATCACACTCCGAGATGAGCCAACGCACGGTTGACCTATACCTTGTCTGAGAAGCGAGAACCAACGGAGCAAATCGAGCATTCGATGGACAAAGCACACGACACAAGCAGGATGCGCAACATAGGCAGATAACGGCCAAGTCGCTGCATGTTTCAGATGTGCAGCCTCATGTACAGTGCTTGACTCAGTGGTAGCGAAAGAAAGAGTGTACGCCCGTCGTCCCCACTGGGGCAGCTCATGCATCCGCGTCTTCCGCGCTGACTGCGAACAGCCTTCTCCCACACGCCCATCAATACCGACACAGATCTCATAGCCACGTCCGAGCAACACACGGAGAAGGCCGTGGACCAACACGCCCATCCTTCCGTATCGAAACAGTGCAACCGTGAGCCTCCATAGCGACAACGTCACCGATGGCGACACCGCGCCGTCCGCCCGTGTCAGATGCAATGTCCAACCACCTGAATACGTCAAGCTAATAGACCGCCAACAATGACCCGCCCGACGCCTCACCCCCTCTGTCACGCCCAGTCCCAGAATCCGACCAGGTTGTGTCGCGAAGTCTACCGTCGGCTCATCATAGAGATCGCTCTCGCCGGCGGATACAAATGCCGCCGCCGGTTGCGGCTGCTGAGGAGGTCATGAAGCCACGGGTGGGGGCACCCGCGCGGCGATTGCTGCCGCTGCGCAGAAAGGCGGCAGGCAACGCCCAGGAAGAAGAAGACACAGATCTCGCCGCCGCCTATTCCGTCCCCTTCGTCGAGCAAGGAGGCAGTAGTTGAGGTCCCGGCGTGGAGAGTGCGGGCTTGCCGCAACGTAAATGCCCTAGTAGCCCTGCTAACCAACCAGATGTTACTTAGAACTCTCGTAGTCGACAACAAGGCTCTCCAGAACTTTACTGTACAATACAGCTTCTTTCCGAGACGCTCCAATCTCTAGTTCCTGTCACCAGGACTCTTTCCAAAATTGACATGTGGCGTGCACATATGTTATTGGTCAGCAGCATTGATGGCGACGAATTTTAGTCAACTGGCAATCAGACGTTGCGTTGGCTGCCTTAGAGCTTCCACTGCCCACCACTCGAATGAACTTTCGCCGTGAACGAGCTGGTCATGCCGAAGATGCCAGGACACTCCAGGTCGTTCATTGGTGTGTTGCCAGAAACAACCGAGAGCGAGAACAAGCAGCTGTAAGGAATTTTACTACGCAGCTGAAAGTTGTGGCGGTACTCCAAAAGGGCATTCCGTTGTATTCTCACTACAGTCGTCACGCTGCCCCCACCAAACACCCGAGGCCAGCTTCCATAATGGCTCGCACATCTTGATGACGTCCCTTCAAGAGACTGTAGCTGCTGCTCGTGTTTTTGGAATGCGCCGGCAATGCGATGGTGCTGCCTTGTGTAGCACCGAGCAGCATGTCGTTATGTCCGCCACACTGTCTCCGCGGATGTCCTTCCACCACTCTGCCGAACAGAGGCCACCCCTGCATCGGAGGGCGCACACGTGTGCATGGTACGTCCTGCGATGCCCTTTGTGGATGCCTAGATGTGGTCAGGCGGTTTCCCCGCCTAGCCGGTTTTGGCGTCATTGGCCCCCATGTCTCTTGTAGAATCATGCGTGGAGAGTCCCACGGACCATCGTATATATTGACCCACACAGAAGCTCTCTCAGTTCACCCGTCTGCCGCCTCACTATCGTTTCTTGTGTACACGATCGTGAGCAGCCTTTTCCCCGTTGTCCAGTTGTGTACCGTGTCCTAATCTCTCCCTCTCCTTGACGATCCCGCAACCTGACCTCCCTACCCGGCCCTGTCGTTGGCATGTCTCCTAATGGTCGCGGTGGTCGGCGCCGTGACATCACCCCCCGACCTGAAGCCACCAATGAGCGCCCCTTGCAGCGGACGCGTCACTTTTCGGCTGATGACGCTGCAGACATGGCTAAGGCCATGGCCCACGCAATGCAGCGTGACGGGGACCCCGACATGACCGAGATTGCTGCGGCTTTGAAGGAGTACGTGTCAGAGATGGTCATGACCGCTGTGACGAGTGCTGCTGACTCCCTCAAGGCCTCCATCGCTAAAGAAGTGGCAGAGGCAGTCAAGGAGGAGTCTGAAGCTGAGAATGTGCGCCGTCCGTCCGCCGCAGACGAGCATAGGACGGCCGACTTGGTCATCGCGGCAATTAAGCTGCATCTTACTTCTGGCACGTCTTCCGCGCCTAGCGGAGCGCCGTTTGAGCAGCGCCCGCTGGACGACGTCCGCGTGGCTGTTGGGCGTGCCATCTCAATGCCGCAGATTCGTCGTGCACACGTGTTGGCGGTCCGCTCGCGTGTGCTGGGACTGGCAGGAGACCTGGAAGCCAAGGGGGACTGCCTCACTCCCTTTTGCCCAACGGCATCCAAGACGGCGGGCACGACGAGCTTTGTCGTCAAAAACTTCAACAGAGTCGTGATGGCGCTGTACAACAAGCTGCTCGTCGACATGGCTGCCTCGAACAACCAGCCGGCCGTATTCCACGGCAAGGGCCGCGTCAACCCCTCACGACTCGACCGGATTGACCTCGTTGCCCTCTCTATCGTCCGGCAGGCTCTCAATGACGGACAATCCCTGGCTCGAGAGATGATGTATACCCACATGGGCTACCCTTTTATGAGCCGCAACCCGATGGTGTCCCTGCGTATGGCCTTGCCCGAAGAGTTCGCGGTGCCTCGGGCTGCTGAAGCGGCCAACTCGAAGGAATTCCGCGCGACGACCGATCTGTTCGCGTCTGTTTCTGGAGTACTGGCCCAAGCGGGAGAACAAGAGCTTGGTACCGCTGAGGAGTGTGGGGGAAACCCCCTGACAGGGGTGACACGACCCCCCGGCATGAGCCGGGGAC
>ENA-ORXC01001898-ORXC01001898.1-marine-metagenome-genome-assembly--contig:-NODE-1898-length-11808-cov-7.927457_pt1 | contig 11808 bp, 17 predicted proteins | sample MGYA00237865_ERZ511478 | MGnify/ENA metagenome assembly ERZ511478 | reverse complement strand
CCTAACAAAGAGGCACTGTTCTGCGTTTGATTGGCTCAGACAGCGATTGGCTTGACTGGGGTCTCTCCAGCTTTTGAAGGAATCCATAAGGCCCAGTGTCGGGGCTCCTTTGGGTTACTCAGCGTCTCATTCGCTGCAGCATCAATTTCAGCTTTCCATTGGCAGATGCGTGTGCGTCAGCACTGTTCAATGGCAGGTTGTAGATTCCGCTGTTTTTTCTGTTGAAAGGAAACGTGTCGTATGTTATATTCCCCTGGCCTCTCTGACCAGTGTCGAAGATGACAGAATGTTGGTCGCCTCTCGTCGACGGCGACCCGTTCCTCTCATCTTTGGAAGGCAAATGCGCGCTTTTTCCGTCCCGACACGGCCGCTTGGGTCCAGTCGCACAACCCCAAAACGGGTGTCCAGGCCTCTGATGTCTCTCTGCGGCCGGTCTCCTCGTCCAATCCACCTCCTCGGCTCCTCTTTCCTGCCCGCGGGGATGCGTTCCTCCCCCGTTCCGGGGGCCGCCCGCCCCTCGGTATCAGCCACAATCCTGCACACACGGTACTGCTGTGGGCGCACACGCCCCTCGTCTCGGTTGGTGCCACCGAGTTTCGTTTTGTTTCTGTGGTCGTGCACCTCCCCCCCCACATGAGTTCATTCATCCCCCCCCTCCACATGAGGCCATACGCCCCGTATGGTAAGCCCCTCCCCCTTGTGTCCATGACTTTCGTCGTAGGAAAAAAGAATTAAACATACACCAAGTGGCCATCGTTGTGGTCAATAACCTTCCTTCCTCTCCTGCTCTGGGTCCACCGCTCGCATACTTGGATGGTTGTGACGGTGCGTGCCCGCTCGCCGCGCACAGAAGCGATCACCGCGTCTTATTAGGAGGCTGCTGACGCGATCGGCGCACCCCGTCCGCACAGTGCGCTCTTCTGTGAGCGGTCAATCCAGCACTCGAAAAGGACTCGGATGATGAATGAATCATTTAGAAGCTCTTCTTGTCTGTATCACTGCCGTCTGGGGACCCCCCCCCAGAGAACCCGTCCTGGCGGTTTTATTTGGTACGAGTACCAAATATCTGAGAGCCTATCGGAATTCCCAACGTGGCTCCAGGATCTGTGTAATGCTGAGACCCAGGAGAGCCACCTTAACTAGGGGTCTGCCCGTTGAAGATATCTCTGCATCAGTCTGACCAAAAGGCGAGCAGTTATCGTCCAGTGTATTCTTTCAAACTTCTTCTCGTTCACGAGAATCGGACTTGGCGTCCTTATAGGGGGGGGTCTCCAAGCGACTTTCGACTTGAAGAGAACTTCAGACGGCCGTATTTCGGTTCGACCGACCTCAATTGCAATTTGGATTCTACCGCAAGGGCGTGTCCAGTCATGGAGCCAACCACCCAACCCAACGGGCACTTGTGGGAAATATGTGGCCCTGCTACTGGCTCTCCAGCTGCCAATCCAGAACTAGGCACATCATGTCTCAAGCTCGGGCTCTGGCAAGGCTATCAGTCTCCAATATCAGTTTTGTGGCCGGCTAGCCCTCCGCCCCGAAGAACCTGTTGTGAAAGGCGGAGTCACAAGATCTTAATTCGATCGTGCCGGTCGTTTGGCTTTTTCGTGGATTGAAGAGTGAATCCTGTCTTGCTCTGTCCAATCAACATGGAGATCTAGGCATGAATACAAGATTGACCGAGAGTGGGATTCGTTCCGGAGTTGAGAGCACCTCGATCGCCATGCACTCCCGGGGAGCGCTCCCGCCCGAATACGTCGCTCAATGGCTGGCCCTCCTTGTGTTCTTCCCCATCCCAACTCTCGTCGGCAACGCACACCCGAGTACCAGTTGTGAATCATGTCGGTCTCGGATGATGCAGAGGCTATGCTTGCTGTTGCCACGGCTTTTCCAACGGTGAAGACGAAGATATCGCCGCGGCGCTGTTGGCCGTTGAGCACCATGATTATCTGCTTTCCAGCATGATCGAGGGCTCGGAGGGTGTAGAGAAGAGGGGGTCGCTTCCTGGGAGGTCGTCTAACAAGCTTCGTGATTTTTCTCATGGGGAGAGGGGCTTTCTGCGCGACTAATTCGGTCTAGATGGACGACCGCTCATTTATGATGAGAAGGACGTTGAGCGTCGCTTCTGCCTTCCTCACATTGCTTTTGATCGTGTATACCGAGATATCTTGTCTATGCCCTTCTTTCAGCAGCGCTTGAGCGCGACAGGAGAGTTGCAATATTCTATTATGCAGAAACTCACGGCTGCTGTGCGTGTGCTTGCATATGGATTGCCTGAAAACGAGGTGGACGAGTACGCTCGACTGGAAGACTAGACTATTAACGAGACTGTACATCGCTTTACACGCTTCTTGGTTGAGAAGTACAAACCTCTTTATCTACGCGAGCCCATACTCGCAGATCTGCAGCTCATCATGGATGACTATGCGGACGCGGGCTGCCCGGGATGCATGGGGTGTGTGGACTGCTCCCACTGGGTTTGGAAGATGTGTCCTGGCGCCTTCCTTGGCCAATACCAAGGTAAGTCAAAGAAGAGATCCATTGTCATGGAGACTGTGGCCGACAAAGACCTGTATCTGTGGCAATTTTCTATTGGCTTGCCCGGCACTATGAATGATTTGAACGTAATGACTTTTTCTCCTTTTTTGATTCGATGACTTCTGGTTCTTTCCCTCTCCCCAACCCCTACGCAGTGAATGGTGTCAAGCGCACATTGCCGTACGTGCTGTGTGACAGCGCTACCGGAAGTGGGCGGTCCTCATCAACACGTCTGATGGGGAGCAAGAGAAGCAGAAGTACTTTGCTTGCTGCCAGAGGGGGAGGCGAAAGGACGCGCAGCGCGTCTACGCCTACCTCTTTCAGGGGTAGAACATACTAGAGCAGCCGGCACGCGTCAGCAGTGTTGAGACGCTGGTGCAGGTGGGCACCTGCAGCGCTACTCTCAACAACATGATCGTCTCTCACCGCCACGAGGAGCCTGGAGTCCCTCAACCAGTAATGTCGGGTGCCACCTTCATCACCTTGTTAGTTTTGCCTGTGTTTAACACGTTCATTGTCTTGTTCTTACTCACATGTTCCCTGTTCCTGAAAATCGGTAATTGTGGTCTTTCTCCGTTGTCTGCACAGGGAGGCGCACCGAGCCGTTTACACCCGGATCGACCGTTGACACAGGCGGTCGCGGTGGTGCGCCGGAAGAAGGTGGTGGAACTTTTGGGACTAAGGACCATGGAGGGGGAGGCGCACCGCCCGGGGAGGACGCATGCAATGATCCACAAGCTCGCATGGATGCAATGCAAGCCGCGCGCAGCCGGATGGCCAACGCGGCTCAACACGCCATGCTCAGGAGAGACCTCATGGAACATGGAGGCTCCGCCCCGAGGTCTAACCCCGCAAAATCAAGTACAACGAGATGATCTGGAGGCACCCTCTATGTTTTGAGTTATCCCCCCCCCCCGCTCTACCGCCATCCTCCCACCCGCCCCCGCCCTCCTAGTGTCCGGCGGCGTTGGGGGCGGCGCTCGCCTCGGTCCCGGTTCCTGCCGCGGCGCGCACCCTCGCAGCCTCCTCCACCGCCTCCGCGGCCTTTTCCGGCAGGCGCTCGGCGCGAGAGGCGGCGCGGCGCGCCACCAACTTCGCCTCGGCGCTGGCGATGGCCTTCACGCGCAGGGCCTCGTCCTCTTCTCGCCCCCGTTCAGCGCCGGCCTGCACCTGGCGGGCGACGGCCTCCCGGTCCTCCTCTGTCTTCTAAGAGAACATTCGCGCCGCCGTGCGCAGCTGGAAGACCGCGCCACCTGCGTGTTACGCATAGCGCTCGTTTAGAAACATAACACGTTCCATATTTTTGTAGAGTTTGACTCTTGCTTGAAGATGCTAGAGTCAACTCCTTCACGCGCTTGGAAGCAGAGGCGGAGGCCGCAAATATACCGGCCCGGTCCTTCGTCCTCTTCGATCCCGTCGGCATTGATCCCGGGAGCCCCACCGCGACGGGGGCGTGCCCCGCACTCTTCTCCTTCTCGGTGCTGCTACCAACTCCGCCCGCACTGGAAGGAGACGATCGCCGGGTACCGTCGCCCCGTATAGTCGGAGGAGCTCCTGGAACGCCGTCAAAGCCAACATATGAGCTGGGGCGAGCGGGGCGCGTGGAGGTGGGGGCTGGAAAGACAGCAAGAAAGCGGGGATGGTGCCGCAAGACTTTCCAGAAAGACAAAGGGGCGAAAAGACCACAGGAGGAGGGAGCTTCAGGAACATAGGTGACGCGGTTATAGCTGGCAATGGCCATTTTTGTAAGGTCCTCGTCGGTGCATCCAGCTCTGCGCTGCCGAGCGACAACCGCGTAATATGCGCTCAGCTTGGGACACTCGGGTGCAATCACGTCCAGCCATCAACTTCGCACGGCGGCAAGGCTGCGCGCGTGCCAGTACCTGGCGTCAATCATTGTCTCGGTGTACTATGTGCCGGGCGCGAACATTTCCATCCGAATTCCCCCAAAGAATTCAGAAGATCGCATGCTGGTCCCCGCGTCAGCCCTCTAGGACCTCGCAATAAAGGCATAAGAAATTGATAGCTCCTCGTCCGCGAACCACCTGCCCGTCTTTAACATGGCTGTGGGGAAGAAGCAGAAGGAATAGTACGGCTCGGGCGTCCATCTGCCAGAAGAACGCCTCAAAGACGGGTGCACCAACAACGGGCACGACGAAGATGGGTGCAATGACGATGGGAGCGACGACGACAGCCGTCGCTGCTGGTCGTGACGACGACAGCTCACGGCACGACCCACGCTACCCGGGTGCTGATTGAGGCACGATCGCTCGATCAGAGAAGCTCCCCCATTCGTACTTCATTGGACTGCTGAGCGACTTGGAATCGACCCTCTCACGACGCTCGAAAAGCTCTGTGTTGAAGGTGTCTCACTCGATGGTGCCTGCATGCCACGGGTCACGCACCCTGTCGGGGCTGGATGCCCATGTTCGGAACCATGTTTTGTTGGAGCGCTTTGGAGCGCCGCAAAAAGGGCCCGTTCGGACCTTGGTGCCGTTTCGCTGCCGTTGAAGCTCCAAAACTAATCGATCGCGCGCGCCCCACACGAGACCGAATAGAGAACAACAATAAGTGCAGGACCGTCACACGCTAGTTTTGAAGTTCGACCTATCCACCAATGCCCGGTTGGCCAAACGGTGCCACGTTAAGCCACGTTTGGAGTTTTGGGCGGTTGGCTCCATTTCTGGACACGCCCTAAGGCGCCACAGGTGCACTCTTATTTCTCTGTGCGCCCCACCCCGCTACCCACGTGTGATTGCGGGTGTCCCGCGACCACGCGCTGCCCCTTTTTCCATCAGAGACGTTTAGCGTCTCTCGTGCGGATTCCCCCCCCCGACGGCTGTCACCGGTGATCCCTCCCAACACAGGGACTCTTGTCGGGCCAACGATGTCGGCAGCGGGTGTCGGCGGCACGGTGCGGCCCACGGCTTCTGCAGCAGCCTCGGCGGTGGGGTTTGCTTCTTCATCCTCAGCGGCGGCTGGCCGCGACGGAAACGATGGCAACTTGTCGGGTTTAGCGATAGAAGCAAAGTCTAGTTCCAACATCTTGTCTGGTCACGTGCTCCTCGGCATCTTGAAGCGGTGGCACCAAATCGTTTTTTCCCGCGCCCAGCGTCATCAAAAGCGGGGCAAGACCAAGTGCCTCCAGGCGGCCGCGGTAGCGAAATCTCTCCTTTCGAGCGACCCGTGGGTGAAGCGGCTGCGGGTGGCCGGAAAGCTGGTGGACAAGGGGATGCGGTCAAGAGTGATCGGGATGGCCGTAAAGATTTTGAACGATGCAAATGCGATCAAGTTGGAGAACATCGGCGCGGCGGAGGGTCGTGTCGCAGACCTGACGGAGGAGCTGGTTCACCGCAAGAACAATGCGTGGCGTATCTCGTTGGCCGAACAAGAAGAATTCTCGAGATGTCGGCAGACACCCAATCCCTTGTCGGTGGAGTGGGGCGGTCCCTTTCTCTTTTGTTCGGCTCCAGGCCGGATTACGTTCCTCCGGCGGAGCTATCGGGGTCGATCTCTGACAAGGCGACATGGAGACTCGGCCCTGGGGCCCGCGGAAAAGAGGCGGCGTTGACAGCGGCATCCACAACGGCGCCACGTGTGTCATCAGAGGCGGAAGATGTGAGCCCGGTCGTATCGGCTTCCCAAGAGATTGACGGTGGCCCGCTGGATCGCGGCCCAGGCATCGCGGGTCGACGCCATCGAGGCGCCACGCATTGAAGATCTAGCGCGGGGCCATGTCGACGGGGGCAATGTGAGTGACTCGGGAGATTCTCGCTTGTCTTATTCCCCGCTTGTGACTAGAGGGGCTCCGAATCCCACCGGCCCGCGCGCACCGATTGCTAGTGAAGAAAGTGGGCGCTTGTGGGGAGAGCGGGCGGTCCAAGCGAGTTTCCCAAGCGGACGCAGCAATGGAGGGGGCGACTCCCGGTGGCGGCGACCTGATGCAGTCGCTGGCGGCCTCCTTAGCTGACGGTGCGGGACGGTTTGACGAGAATCAGCGGACAAAGCGGCTGACGGCCGCTCAGGTGGAACGGACGCGTCGAAGTAAGGTTCTGGCTGGGTTGGTAGAGAAACACCTGTTCTGGGTCGCACTAGCGTTGCTCGTAAGCTTTCCTTCTTACTGTATTGTCTAGCACATCCTGCTCAATTGATCTATATCGCTCACAAGTTCTCTCTGTACGGCCCGTTTATTCTCATAAGGGCACACACACGCTCACGTACCTCTCGGCGACGCTCACAGGAACCTACCTCCGGCGGCAGAGCAGACGGAGGGGACTCATCCTCAGACTTCTTCTCAGGGACAGCGTCTCCTTGAATACAAACGATGTGCAGCACGCAGCAGGCTACAATCCAGCTCAAGGCGAAGAAGAACTGATTGGCCGTGGCCAACGCTGCACGCATCTTCTTCCAGGCTGCACCACCTTCCCTTCAGGATTCCAATGGTGTGCTCCGACTTGACGCGCAGTCGAGCTAGTTGGTAGTTGAAGTTGCGCTCCGCCGGTGATGTGCACCGTGGCTGCTTGAAAAGGCCAACAACGCGGCTAGTGCGGACATGTCTTCCGAGCGCCATGCGAAGTGGCCCGCATGGCGCTTTCCGCATACTTCGAAGTGGACTTCCTCATGAAATCGTACAACTATCAATCCCTCTCTTTCAATACGCGTTGCATAGAGAAATTATAAAAATTGAAATAAGTTCTCAGAGGCCCTGAAAAAGGACGTTATCCGCTTTCGGTGGATCAGTATCCGTATCACGGAATGCACGGCCCAACCGATGCGTTTCATGCCTTACGAAACGCCCTGCGCATGCGCCACACACACAAAAAGGACTCAAGTGAAAGGCGTTCGTAATGCATTCATATGGCGTTGTGGCACAACCGCGGACGTTGCCGTCGTAGCCGTGCTTAAAACACGGCCACCATGGGACGGGTCCATCTGCCACCCCCTCGCCCATTGCCAAGGGCGTACCATGAGCCCATGTAGAGTAAGGGATCACGAGCGACAGTGGCGGGAGGCATCTCTCTGTCAACAACAGTGGTCTCTGCGGCCGCCGTCACTCCTTGAATACAATTCCAGTGTCCGCAAAACTCTTGGAGCCCCACAACTGTGGCTTGAAGAGGCGCCGAATCGACGAGGCACTTCAGTCCGCTGCTGTGACGGCCGAGTCATCCATAGAGGTAGTTGGCATAGCTGCAGCGCCGCCGTGGGCCATAGCTGTCAAAACAGGATCACACGCATCAACATGCACGTGTTCGTGGTACGTAGGCACCGCCGCTCCGCCGCAACCAAGGAGATGCAGCAGTCCGTGTCGCATGCGGCAGCACCTCACAAGGTGCGGCTGCCTCGAGTGACAGTCTGCCTCAAGTCGGTATCTCATGGGGCGGGCAGGGTCCCCTGGCCAGCCCTCGCTGCGTATGAGACGGGGCGGTATCTATCTGGCAGACAACAGAGGAGTCGCCTGGCGGTCGTATCCGCAGGGTTTGTCACATAAAGCTGCTGACGTGGACGAGGATGCGGGGAGCGGGGCTGCCCCCTGCCTGCAGCGGCACGTCCGCAGTGTGAACGGGGCGTCTGGCGGTGGTGGTGTCGAAGGACGGGCTGGTTAACTGCTGACGCGTCCAATCTCGTCCATATTCCCTTTTCTGGTTCAATTACCACGAGCGCCTAAAGTGCTTGAACGGTACTTACAAATCGAATCAGAGGCAGTTTTAGGAATCACACCCTCTTGCTATGCATATGGCCGCTTGGGGTGCGCCACGACGACGGCAGCGCTAGTAACAGCGCCACGGACGGCATAGCGAGACTGCGGCAAAGACGACGGCGATTGCTGCATGCGCTGCTATGGAACAGACATCAAGGTTTTCAAGTGGCAGGCCTCACGGCCGTGTCAGCAGCGTTGTGACATTCCTGCGTAGCGTCTGTGCAATTTCAGTGTCTGATCGACTCTGCTCCTAGCAGGTGGGCGGTGGGTGCCCGCGACGGCCTCCGGGATGGGGGTGCTCGATAAAGGGGGGCCCGACCCCGTGAAAGAGAGGCACCATCGCCCTCTCGTCCTCATTGACATCCCGCGCAACTCGCGCACACCCGCTCTTTCCTCTACTCACTCCCCGCCCGCGCCACTCCTCACCGACCCCGCCACTGTCGACGGCGCTGGCGTGGGCGCCAAAACGACGCCGCCTGGGTCTCCGCCGCCACACGCCATGCGAGCGCTTCGCCGCATCCATGGCGGTGCGCCGCCCGCAGGGCGACAATGCGCGCATTCCATCGACGGCCGGACGCGACCGCCACGTCTGCGGCGGCTGGCGCCAAGGCCCACTCGGCGGCACGCCGCGGGCAAGGGGGCAGCGCGCGGCACTGTGGCTACCCCCCCCACGCGCAAACGGCGCATCCACCCGAACGAGGGACATGGGGGGATTGGTGGGGGGTGGCCGACCGACGACGCGACCGCTGCGGGCAGCCACTGGGATCCCCCGCTGACCAACGCTGCGCGGCCGCACGTCAGTGCCGACCGCGATCACGCCCCGCCGCACGGCTGGTGGCGCGGTCGTTCGCCGCCGCCCGTGCCTGCGATGCCGCATTGACCGGCAACGGTGGGCGGGGGTGGGGGGCGGGGGCCCCCACACCGCCAGCGGAGCTGGCGGGGCAGCTGCCACCCCGCAGCGGCGACCGGTGGGGCGCCGCCGAGGGACCACGCCCGTGCCGCGACGGACGGGTGGGGCGTGTCGGCGGGCGCGCCGCGCGGGTGCGGGCGCGCCCGCCCGCGCCGCCGTCGCCTTGGCGCGCACCATGGGGGGGGGGTGGCCAGGCCGTTTGTAGCGCAAAGCGACAGCGGCGGTAGCACACTGCCAGCACCGCCGCACGGTCCCGAGCGTCCACGCACCGCGCGGCGGCGGTGCGCCGCCACGGTCCGCGCCTCTGCCGTGGCGGCCGCCGCATCGTCGGCAAGGACAAAATCGCCATCCAACCCCCATCATGCCCATCCCCCATCCAAACGGCGTTTGGATGGGACGTCGATGGGCGATTCCAGCCCGTCGAAAACCCGATCCAAGCCGTCGGGGGATGGGAATTGCACCGCCCCCGGTTCGTGGATTCGACCGGATCTCGAGGTTAAAAACGGTTGTGGACCGAGTGCTGTAACGGGCGGAGATGAACTGGGCCAGTGTTGATTGGATACTGGTCGCAAGCGACTATGACCACCAGAAATTCTCTGCACCCGTGACAGATGTGCAGCCTAAGTTCATCAAAATTGCACGAAGGCGCAGGATTGCTGTCGGCTTTCGGCCGAGGCAGTTGTCCTGCTGGTCTTGTAGCCCGAGAACGAAGGTGTGCGGGGGAACATGCAAGGGACGGCACACCGCCAGCGGGTGCCGGAGGCGGTAGTGATGGTGGCGTCGAGGAACTGGATGTAGTGTGGGCGGGGGGCTGCTGGTCGTCAACGCGGGCTTTGATGTCGAGTGGGCCTCGGTGTCAAGATGGGGAGGCTGTTTGGGGTGGCGGGCAACGGCGACCTGTTGTTTTTTCCGTGGGAGATCCCGGGCTCTGTCCATAACGCGGAATGGTGCTCGGTTTTCTGCACTGTTTTGGGGGGGCAGTTGTGGTTGCCAGTCAGTTGGAGACGTGTAGTGATGCGATGGTATGCACTGTGGGTGCCGCCTCTTGGGTACACATAATGTGGTGATCGCCCCTGGCCCCGTCTGAGGGTGATCATTGAAAAGGAGGGATCAAGCTATTCTCTGTCTTGAAGCACGGTTGGCGTCTCAGTACATACAAGAAACAAGAGGACAGAACCAATTGTCGCTCATCGCTGCTGTTGAGACTTCCACCACCTTTCCTGGCGGTTGCAGCGGAAGTCATGATCCCAGCTCGATCTCACCTGCTTCTATGTTCGTGGCATCCCTGTGTGCCATGCAGACTTTGACAGTGGTGCGTCATGTCTGGGTGCCAGCAAGGCGCGTGATCTGGCTTCGATCGTGGGACTGTTTGCGACCGATCGTCGGTGAACCGGTTTGTCGATCGCCAATTAAAGGCTCGTCAGTGCCATTTATGTACACAAGCTTGCATTTACACACAAATTATATGGCACATTGGAACTCGTAAATGCGATCGAGATCCCGCACGCAGGCGATCGACCGTCCTTCGGTGCCGCATCAGAGCAAGCGAGGCCCAGAGGGTGCCCGCCCGAATCCTGACCATCAAGGAGACGAAGGCCCCGCTTCCGTCGCGGCGCACCGATGCAGACAACACGTTTTCTATGCCAGAGAGCATGTCCGCGGCGTGGCTGGCAGGTACATTTGCTTGAGGGCTTCTGCTTGGCGAGGAGTGAGGGAGGCGGGGACGCTTCTGCCTGTGCTCCAAGGACACCACTTGCGATGATCGATTCGTTGGACGTGGAGGCTGTTCGGTTCTGTCTTCCCTGTGCTCACTCTCGACTGTGAGTACAGTGGAAATGAGAGGCCCTGGCCTTTGAGGATGCTAGTACCCTGAGGTGCGTTCTTTCCTAGCGTGGTGTATTGCCTCTCTTCGCGCCCTTCGTGTTCATTCGAGCCCCTTCCTTTCCGCTGCCTATGTTGCCCATGTTATCTTGCTACGCCTTCCGCCGCTCCGACAGGTTTATTGAGACGGTACGGCTTTCTAGGGCAGCTGTCGTGGTTGTGCCCGTGCCTGCAGTGGCGCTGCCGCCGGCATTCATCCCCAGGCGACGAGCACGAAGACGGCGATCAACTCTGTCGCAAGGCTGTCCGCGGGCTCCAAGCAGTCTTCTACCGATCCCAGACGATCACCGGGCCGCGGACTGGTGTCGCCTTCTTTTATTGTGTATCATGCCTTGGTAGTTCTGGTGGCTCGGTTGTGTTTGTCGTTTTTCTCTCGGTGTCTCGTTGCTTGGCTCTCGGCTTGCTTTGTACTCTGGGCGCTGCCCAGTGCGTCGGGCCCACCAGCTCTAACCAGATGTATCTCTCTACGCCGCTGCAAAGCGATGAACACGGAAAAGGGGGTAGTAAACGTGCCGGTATCAGATGTGACCCCGTCTCAACGTCCTGCTGTCCAGCATCCAAAAATATTCCCAGACGCCTTCGAATTACAAGTACTACACTTTTGTTGTTACGTACTTCTTGTAGGCAGTGTGTCACGCGGCAATTGTGCTAGATACGTTTGTCTCGTGACTAAAGCCCCATCGGCCGATCGACCTTCTTCCCATCCACGAATCCCCATCGAGAGCCCACATGAATGTCCGTCGAACCCCCCCTCGGATGGGGCCATCCGCGTCCATCGAAATCG
>ENA-ORXC01001896-ORXC01001896.1-marine-metagenome-genome-assembly--contig:-NODE-1896-length-11814-cov-6.252279_pt1 | contig 11814 bp, 8 predicted proteins | sample MGYA00237865_ERZ511478 | MGnify/ENA metagenome assembly ERZ511478 | reverse complement strand
GGGCGCGCCGTCGGCGCCACCCCCCGCCCCGGCGCCCCGCGCCGCCACTCAGCCTCCTCCTCCTCTCCCCCCATCATCACCAGGCGCCACCGCCGCCGCGGCCGCCGCCCCCTTTGGCGACAGTATCGTCGCCGCACGACAGAGCGCGACGCGCGGCCGCCGCAGGCCCCAACTCGGCTGCACCGCCGCCTACGCCGCCACCGCCGCTGCCGCTGCCGCCACCGGCGGCTCGCCACCCCGTGGCGGCGCGGCTGCCACGGCGGGCACGGCGACGGTGGGCAGTGCGGGAGGAGCGGGCGACAGCGCCCGCCGCCGACGCCGCGCAGGCCGGCGGCGTCGGCTGCGGCATGGTGGCGGCAGCAGCGGCGGTGGCGGCGGCGGCCCCCCCCAAGCACACCTGCCGCAGAGCCCACACGCCCAACACACTCGGCACAGTGCCCACGACGTGCACGCCGACCGGCGAGGGAGCCGGTGGCGCGGGGGTAGCATACTGGCGGGGGGCGGGGGGGAGCGGCGGCGCCTTCCCCACCCCACGGCGGTGGTCGCCTCTGCCGCGGTGGCGGGCGGTGCGCGCCGCCGCCGACTCGCCCATTCCTTGCTCCGCCGCGCGCCCACACCTCCCGCCGCGGATCCCCACGGGCCTGGCCGGCCAGGCGCTCGCACGCCACGGGGCAGGGTGTAAAAAAAAAAAGAAATGGGGCGCGCCGCCGCAGGCGCGCGCACCCGCCACCCGCCGCGCGTCGCCCGCGGTGGCCGCCCGTGCCGGCCGCGCCGGCCGCGTCCGCCCGCGCCCGCCGCCGTCACCGTGAGCACGGCCGACGTCATCTCCTTTACGACCACTATCAGGTCCCTCACAGGCCGTTGCATACGTGAGGGAGTGGGGGGTCATGCCGCACGGTTGGCGTTGGGGACGGTGACCGAGGCCCAAGCTGCGTCCCACGAGGGGGCTGATGCAGAGCCCCCCCCCGGGAGCGAACGGGCGCCGCCCTGCACGACCGCGCACAGGTGCCCCCTGCCCCCCCCGCCAGCATGGGGAGGAACGAGAAAAAAGGACGGAGCGGCGCCGGCCGACCCAGGAGCACCGTCTGTACCCCCCCCGAGTCCTCCCCACGCCCGCGCCCGCCGTGGTCATAACCTTGAGCACGTCCGCCGCCTTGACCACGTCCGTCGCCTTGACCACGTCCGCCGCCTTGACCACGTCCGCCGCCTTGACCATGTCCACCGCCTTGACCACGTCCGCCGCCTTGACCACGTCCGCCGCCTTGACCATGTCCACCGCCTTGACCACGTCCGCCGTCTTGAGCACGTCCGCCGTCTTGACCGCCTCCACCTTGTCCGGCTGCCAACACGTCCGCCGGATGCCCCACAACCGGAAAGAGCAGCACCAGCACCGCCCATAGCGCGGCAGGGGTGGGGGCGGAGCCCCCCGGCACCCACCGTGGTCGGCGGGACACGGCAGGCCGCAGCCACACCAGGGCAGGCCGAAAGGAGAGCAGACGCCCCGGCCGCCAGCCGCTGCGGCCGTGGCAGCGGCCGGCCCCGCCACTCCCGCGGGGGTCGGCGCCGAGCACGACGCTGAGGTCGACGGGACGGAGCCATCCCGGCCGCCAGCCGCCGCTAAGCTCCTCGTGGCTGCCGGCAGGGTGCCACCCAAGTCATGGGTGCTACCGCCCCCGGACGGTTGCAAGCGCCGAGGAATACGGCGCAACGACGCAGTCCTGGTGAGTCCTGGTGTAAATGGCTGTACCTGCCATAAGTTTAATTAATTCAAGGGGCTCGAAGGGCCGATGAATTAATCTATTAATTAATTCATGAATTAATCTAAATAATATAATGCATACATTATATTGCTGCAATCCATGCTCTCAGCATGCGAGGAAACACCCATTTTTAACGAGCGTTTACGAGGAATGCGAGGGAAAAGCGGGCTCGTGGTGGATCCAGCAACGAGGGGCACTGCGCTGTTTGCTGCACTTCTGCCCTCGACGCCTGGCTTGTTCTCTCTGTCCTCGTGGCGTCTACCTGTCGAGCCCGCCACCTAGTCGCCGCGGACCATGCAGCCCATTCCTGCAACCACCCCCCCGCCTCCCGCGCTGCAACTGCTCAAGTCGGCGCTGCGAAAGCGAGTCACCGCTGCCCTCAAGCAGATACCACCCCACGTTCTCGCCGCCGAATCCGTGGCCGTAACCTCCGCGCTACAGGCCCACCCGGCCTTCGCGGCCGCCTCGGCTGTAGCCGTCTACGCGTCCATGCCCGCGGTGGAGTTAGACACTAGGCCGCTGGTGACAGCCGCCGCCGCGGCAGGCAAGCGCATTTACTTTCCGCGCATTCTGTCGGCGGCGGTCGTCAGCTCTGCCGGCACTGCTGGTGGTGGTGGCATCTGTGTTGCCACTACCGCCGCGGACGACACGACCGGCAGCGGCGGTGCGGGCGGCGGTAGCGGCGGCGGTGACGTCAGCAGTGCTCCTGCTTCTCCACCATCTGCGCCCCCCGACAGTGCCATGGCCTTCTTCCCCTGCGTCGGCGGATTGGCGGAACTCGACACGTGGGACACGGACAAGTGGGGCATCCGCCAGCCGCCCGTCCGCGGGAATCCCGCCGGCGTGCGGGGCGCTGAGCTCGACCTGGTCGTCGTCCCTGGGGTGGCCTTCGATGCTGCCGGCCGCCGGCTCGGTCACGGCAAAGGCTACTACGATACGTGGCTGGCAGGCGTGGCCGCCGATGTGCGGGCCGGGGTGGTGCGGGGGCGCATGCCGACGTTGATTGGTCTTGCCTTGTCTGTGCAAATGGTCGACGAGGTACCCGTCGATGACCTGGACGTGGTCATGGACGACGTGCTGTGCGTGGCGACTATGGGGGAGGACGCCTCGTGATGCCGGCCTTTGGGTTGAGGAAGAACGACGGCGTAAGTGGGAGATCGGGTGATGGCTTAGGACAGGGATTCCATAGGGAAGACGAGAACATGCATCCGGTAGCGTAGAGGACTGGTCTACAAGGCTAAACACCACACTTCAAACGCCATCCTATGGGCGACGTAAACGTCTCACCAAACAACGCAGTGCTGCACAGGGAATTCCACCGGCAAAACAATACTGGAGATCACGGATCACGCAACACGCCCTACAACAAAACAAGGCGCTCGTCCCTCCGCAGCCCACCAACTGCAGCGGGGCTCCTCTAAGAGCACCCCCGCACGAGCGTCGCCTACCGCAGACACTCCGGCGCGCGACGCCGCCTCAAGCCGCAATCATCTTGTACGTGAAGGTGATGATGGCCATGAGGACCGTCAGCCAACCGACGAGCGCGAGCGGGTTTTCCGCGTTGCCGGCCGGCGATTGGCCGCCGCCCGTCGCATTGCCCGCAGCGGCGGCTGCAGCTGTCGCGGCACCGCCAGTGCCTAGGCCGGCGCGTGCGACGGTGCCCGTCGCGCCTGCCGGCGCCTTGGCAGGCGCCGAGCCGCCGTCCGCGGCGACTGCGACGTGAGAAGGCCCAGAGGCGCCCGTGGGTGCATCGGAGGAAACTGCGCCGGCGGTGGCGTCAGCAGCGACGGCGGCGCCAGAGGCACCCGCTGTCGGGCTTTCCCCTGCAGAAGACGAGGGCGCCTCAGCGATAGCCGGCGCTCCTCTGGGCGCCTTGGCGTTCCCGCTACTCACCGCGGGCGTCGACAGTCCCCACACCGCATTCGACCGCACAAACTCTGGAAACAGCTCCAGAAAGATCTTGTCCTTGCGGTTGTATGCGTGGCTCTTGCGTGCCAACCGCTGCTTGTCCGCGTCCGAAGAGCGGATGGCCCCTGCCGTCATCTCATCGGAAGTCATGAAGGAGAGGAAGCCGGACAGAATCGTCGACAGCCCCCAGATGGGATTCCAACTCTCCACGTGGGCGGATGTCATGCTCATGCATACAGACACACCCGTCTCAAACCGCCCCGACGGGGTGTGCATGTACAGGGTAGGGGGGTGGAAGGGGTAGTCTTTCGGGAACTCGAGCCGCCCAACGTAAAGGCCCCCAGCATACGGTGTGCCGGGGGGGCCTTCAATTACGAAGAGCCAGCGGAGCATGTTGGACGGCACCGGCCGGGCAGTGACGTGCGGTGGAGGCTCCCGATTGAGGTTACGGAGCTCCTTGCGGAGCCGCGCAAGGCAAGTCGGCGTGGCCATAGTGAGCGGCAGGCGCCGAAAGGACGGCTAAAGGGTACAAGTGCGAGTCGAGGGGACGGAAAGATGGAGAGATAAAAAGGGAAGCACTTGCGAGAAAAGGCACCGGGTGACACTTGCTGTCGCAGTGAGCTGCCGTAGCGGGTGGCGGCGCTCACCGCACGGCTCACGCCAACCCTACCCGCCGGGCCCCACGACGACCTCACTCCGCGCCTCGTCACTCGCACCGCGGCACCGTCAGGGAGACAGCGGCCGACAGACCCAGTCCACACACGCAGCCCTCGGTCGATGTCGGCTGAGACGCACCTCGTCCACGCCGCAAGCACGATGGCAGCGTTGGAGTTGCGTTTGCACGGACGGCGGGGACACGCCCATGTAAATATCACTGCCAGGAAACGAGTTGAAAGCAGGCCTCACCAAGGGTATATCAATTTTGGCCAAGAGTACGCAGCGAGTATTGGCTGACAATGAGATGGTTCTCCGAGGTCCGAGTATGAGTTCCGCCCAAACCTGGCAAAGCATATCACGGGTATATATCCTTGAAATTTTTGGGCTGTCGGTATCCCAGATCGTTCTCAGGCTGTGTCTTGACGGCGAGTGTGAAATGTGTGAGAAGAGTGGCCCGGTGCCCCGTCGCTGGTGGGCGGCGGGGTGGTGGCGGTTTAATACAAAGCGTGGGAGATACAAATCTAATGCAAATCAAAGCGATAACAATAATCACTGATGACACTTCCCGTCTTGTCAGGCAGCGGGGCGGGGCGGCGTCTTGTCCGTCCCGCCGGTCTTGGCCGCGGCGGGGTGGCGGCGAGCCGTGCCTTGGCGCGGACCCGGGGGGCGGTTCGTTTGCTGACGGCACACTTCCCCCGCTCCGTCGGGCGCGGGGGGGTGGCCGTAGGCGAGGTCGATGCCGGGGCGCGGGGTCGAGCGGTAGCCGTCGGTGGTCGTGTGGGCAATGACCGGGGTGCGGAGGCAGCCGGTTCGGAGGGCGTCGGCGAGGGCGTTGTTGGGCGGCGGGCGGGAGAAGGTGGGCTTTGAGAGGGCGTCGGCGGGGTTCGCGTGCCCGTGAACGTGGTTGAGTTCGGCGAGGGCGCCCGAGAGGAGGGCCCGGCGGAGCATGTAGAGGTCGTTCTTGCCCGACATGTCCGCCGGGTCCTTGAACGATGTGACCAGCTCGTAGGCGGTGGCCGAGTCCGTGTACCCGTCGAGGGGGACGCGGATGGAGAGGAGCTCCTGGAGGAGTTGGCGGACGTCGAGCGAGGCAGCGACCGCGTCGGCGAGTGCGAGCAGCTCTCCAGCGGTGGAGCCGCGGCAGACCCGGTGGGGTCGGTGCGACGCCCAGTGGAGGAGGGAGAACCGTCGGGAGGCGTCCGTGAGGGCGACGAGGTAGCCGACCTGGCGCTTATCCATGGGCGAAAGTGTCGATCCGGAGTAATCGGCGTAGACGGAGAGCCGCAGCGAATCGGCGTCGAGGCGTGGGAAGTGGAGGGTGACGGGCCGGTTGGTGAGGATGGCGAGGGTGTCGTTGGCGCGGCGCGTGTCAAGGGAGGAGGGGTTGGGGCAGTTGACCAAGTGGGTGGCGTTCGTCAGGACGTCGGGGCGGGCGACGCGACCGACCCAGAGGATCTGGGCGGCGAGGGAGTGCAGCGCGGCAGGGTTGCCGAGGGGGGTCGTCATGGGCGTGGGGGCGTCGAGGGGAAGCAGGGCGTCGGTGTATGGGCGGCCGTGGCAGTGGAGGCCGTCGGCGTCGGCGTACGCGGCGATGCCCGCGAAGCGGATGGCGCCATGGTCGGGCGTGTGGGTCTTGTAGGCGCGGAGCACCGTGGCGACGTCGGCCTCAAAGTCGGGCGTGCCGGCGGTGAGGGTGTCGTCCACGTAGGACGAGAGGCAGCCGCGGCGGGGGGAAAAGTACACCGTGTCGAAGACCGAGCTGAGCTCGGTGTTCGGGATGGTGAGGAACTTTTTTTGCGTGGAGAAGTGGAAGTGACGGCCGGTGTTGCCCTTGCCGTACATGGGGCGGGAGAAGGCCCACACGGCCGAGGGTGGTTCGTCCGCCTCGGGGGGGGCGTGGACGTAGACGGGCTTGGCGAGGATGTCTGATTGCAGGTAAGCCCGGAGGAAGTCCTCCGTGTGGACGCGCCAGGCCAAGATGGAGGCGACGGCGATGGTGGTGCGAATAGCGCGGTGGGGAGTGACCGGGGAGGTGGGGACATCGTTGTCCTTGTTCCATTCTCGGTCACCCGCGATGCAGAAGCGAGCGCGAGCGGGCGGCTTGCCGTTGCCGCGGTCCGCCTTGTACGTGCAGCGCCACAGGAAGTCGAAGATCTGGGCGTCCCGTGGGACGGCGGAGGCGGGGATGGTGGTCTTGCAGTCGAACGCGTCGAAGACGGAGATCTCGAGGCGCTTCGCAGCGTCCCAGCGGGGGTGGTGGTGGGAGTCGGGGTGCGGGTGAGAAGCGAGGAAGGCGCGGCGGCGGGCGCGGGGGTGGCGCCGGGAGGGGGAGGGGGGTGGGAGCGGGAGACGAAAGGTTTCGTGCGGGCCTCGTGGGAGGAGAAGATCTTGCCCTCACGGCGGACGTAGACGGTCTTGCCGTCGAGAGAGTCGACGGTGCCGCGCAGCCAGCCGTGGCGGTGGCGGTGAAACCAGACGTCCTGGCCGACGGAGACGAAGGGGACGACGGTGCCGGGGTGGGAGAGGGCACCGCGGAGGCGGTCAGCCGCCGAGTAGCGTTCCATGGTGGAACGCGCCGTCTGCATGGCAGTGGCGCGGGCGGCGAGGGTGGGATTGGCGTGGTGGTTGTCACCTATGAGGAGGCGGGGGAGGTCGCCGGTGACGGCGGTCGTGGGAGCGACGCCGTGGGCGCGCGGGGCGTCGTTTCGGGCCTTGTAGGTCATGGCGAGGGCGAGGTCGGGGGCGAGGGCGGGGGTTTCCGCCATGATACGGAGGAAGGCGTCGCGGATGGGGCCGTGGTGGCGTTCGTTCCGTCCGACGCTCCAGGGTGCCTCGGTGGGGGCGGGGCGCCAGTGGATCCCCATCGAGTGTAGGGCGTGGATGAGGGCGTCGTTCTCTTTTTCGGAGCCGCGGTCCGTGATGACCGTTTCGGGGGGCCCCAGATGGCAAACCACGCCAGGTAGAGGATGGAGAAGATGATTTCCCCCCTCATGGAGGGGATGAACCGGCCCTGACCCCAGTCAGTGCGGAGGTCGGTGATGTAGAGGACCTTGGGCAGGGTGGGCGACAGTTGGAAGGCGTCCATGGTGATGACCCGGTTGAAAACGTGCGGGGGGTTTGGACAGAAGTGACGGGGGCGGCGGGCGAGGCGCGCGTGTTGTTGGCAGGGGACGCAGGTGTCTGTGATGGACCGTAGGTGAGCAACGTCCTCGGAGGAGAAGGTGCCACGGGGGAAGGCGTCAAGGATGGCCTCGACGCTTGCGTGGCCGAACTGGCGGTGAGCCAGTCCCATCTCGGTGCGCGTGTAGTAGGGGGAGGTGGCGGCGCTGGGGGGGGGCGGAGGCAGGACGAGGTGGCCGCGGCGGATGAGGCAGCGGATGGGCGTGCGGGAGGGGCCCGTGTAGATGATGTTGGCGGCCGTGTCGACGACCAGGCGAAGGCGCTTGTGCGAGTGGAGGCCGACGAGGAGGGGGACGGAGGCGTGGCGGAGGATGTGGACATTGGGGAGGTCGAGGTGCAGTGCGGCGCCGTCGGCGGCACGGGTGAGCAGGCGCATGGAGACGCGGCCGATGGAGGTGGGGACGTCGTGACCCAGCGCGTATGTGGTGGTGGCGGGGCGGATGGGGCCGGTCAGGAGCTGCGGGTGGCGGCGGAGCCATGTGTCCCCGACGATGTCGCCTGGCGTGCCGATGTCGGCGATGGCCGTGGCGACGTCCGGCTCGGTGGTCGAGTAAATGGGGGAGATGGGGAGAGCGAGGGCGAAGTAGGCATCGTCGTAGGTGATGGCCGGAGCGGGCTGGGGTGGGATGTCGGGGGCGGGGGGAGGCGTGGGTAGGGGCGCCGGCGTGAGGGTGGGCAGCTGGTCGGACATGAGCAGCGGGGAGGCCAAGTGGGCGCCGGAGGTCGCAGCCGGGGGGGGCGGGCGGCGGGGGTTTGGGCAGGTGCCGGCGAAGTGGTCGGGGGCGCCGCAGTTGTGGCAGGGGTTGTCCGAGCTCGGGGGCGGCCGGCGGAAGGGGGTACGTTCCGATTTGTACGATGTTGCGGCGTTGGCACGGAAGCGCTTGAAGACGTACCAAAATTGGGCGTCGTCGGTGGGGTCGTCCTCGAAGTGGACGAGGAAAGAGTCGCCGGGACGGGGCGTGTCGGCGGGGGCGCCGTCGGCGAGGTAGGCGGGTGCAGGGGGCAAGGGGGGGGGCCAGTTGGGTACGGATGCGGTGGGGGGCATAGGGCGGGCGGGCGGAGGAGGGCCGGCGGTGAGGAGGAGTTGGATGTGGGAGATGAGGGCGTGGGGGCTGTCGGCGGGGTGAGCGAGGATGGAGTGGGCGAACCACTCGGAGCGGGTGGCGTCCAGGAGCTTGTCGTACAGCATGGTTGGCGACTGGTATGATTCGGGCAGTTGGGTCTGGAGCAGGGCGAGGGAGGAGAGCATGCGGTCGAAGCGGGCGACGGGCGTGTCCCCCGGGAGGGAGGGCTCGGCGGCCAGGGTGGTCGTTTGCCACATCTCCCGGACGCGGAGGGCCCGAGCGGGGGTGTTGACGCGGCGGGAGATGAGGTCCCAGAGGTGTGCCTCGGGGCGGCCGCGAGCATCGGCGACGAGCGCGGGGAGGTTGAGGTCAGAGTGTTTGAGCGCAAAGGGGAGGCAGATGGCGCGGAGGGAGGCGGGCACCTCGAAGGCGTCGCAGATCCGGACGAACTCGGCGCGCGCACGGGAGAGCGATTGGAGCGGGTGGCCGCCAAATTGGCGGGCGGGGGTGTAGTACTGGGAGACGTGGCGGACGGCGGAGGCGGAGGAGGGGGAGGAAGATGGACCACGGGGGGGGCCGTGGAAGGGGGCGGCGGCCGTGGTTGAGTCGTCGGTGTGGCCGGTGGGGTGGGCGTCGGCAGGTGGCAATGCGGGGACGGCGGGGGTGTGGGGGGCGGGCGGCGGGGAGGCCGCTGGGGACGGGGGCGGCGGGGGGAGGTCGGCGGCCGGGCTGGACAGGGAGTAAGGCCCGGCGGCGGACAGGAGCGGGCGTTGGATGGCGGCGACGTTGTCCAGGTCGCCGTCGAGGTAGGTGTCGAGGACTTTCTTGCGCGACATCTGAGGATCGTGGCGGGTGGTGTTGTGGACGGGGTAGAGGGGCCAGACGGCTTGTATGAGGGAGGAGACGCGGAAGAGCTGGGCGGGGGTGAGGGTGGATGTGTCGTATGCACTGAAGGCCCAGGTGACGACGTTGTTGACGTCGAAGGCCGTCCAGTCTGGGAGGAAGGCGTAGTGTGTGGCGGTGAGGCGATCGGGGAGGTCTTGGAAGGAGGACGGCTCTTCGGACAGGGTTGCGATGAAGGCGGAGGGCTCCATGGGTGGACAGGGATGGGGGCAGGGCGGGGTTGGGCGCGTCCGGGCGGGGCGTGGCCGAGCAGGGCGGAGCTGGGCGGGGCGGGTCGGGGCGGCTCGCGCCACGTCGGGGTCAGCCCCCGTGGCGGGGTGTGGGCGGCGCCCGGTGCCGTGTGGGCGGTGCGTCTTCTCGCTTTAGTTTGGGGAGTCAGCTCCCCGTGCGGCGCGTACAGGGCCGCGCGGGGGTCATTGGTAACTGCAAAAACACACGCTCCCCGCGCCACGACGGCGCCGTGGCCGCTGCCGCCGCCGCCGCGGCCGCTGCCGCCGCTGCTGCCGCAGCTGCCGGTAGTCCGCCGGCCGCGCGTGCGCGCGTGCGCTGCGCACGAGGTGGTGGCGGTCCGCCTAGGGCTCGGCTCGGCCGACGCCGCCGCCGCCGCCGCGGCTCCGTCCCCCTCCGGCAGTGGCTGCGCCCGTCCGCCGCAGGTGGTACGTTGCCGCCACAACGACCACAATGGTAAACGCGGCCACCGACCCGCCCGCGGCGAGCACAATGACCCACACGGCGGCGCCGCCGCCACGGCTGGCGTCGTCGCCAGCCGCTCCCCGCTCGGCCGACGTGGAGCCAGGTGTCGGGGTGTCGTCGACCGCGTCGCCGGCACCGCCATTGGCGGCCGCGCCGGGTGGAACGGCCCCGACGCCGTCGCCGCCGCCGTCGCCGTCGCCGTCACCGTCGGTAGCCGCTGGCTCGGCCACGCCCGTGGCGCTCTCGGCGCCACCTCCACCGCCGTCAGCCGCCTCTTCCACCCCGCTGGGACCGGCGGTGTGGTCCGCGCCGTCCTCACCCCCTCCTTCCCCGCCCGACTCTGGTCCCCGGTAGGAGCTCTCTGGCGCGCCGCTCCCGCCAATGAGGTGCGTCTGCTCTGGCGGGCTGCCCCCTTTGCTCCAGCCGCCCGAGTTCTCCACCACCCCCTCAATCCACTCGACGTACGGCGCCACGAGCGTGTAGACGCCCGGCTGGTCGGGTGCGGCGCAGGTGCTCCCAAAGCTCGTCACGCCGACTTGCATGTAGGACGTTTCCTCGACAAAATTGACGGTGCGCGTGACGGACTGGTACAGCGGCCCGCCGCTGTCGCCCGTGCATGTGTCGCAGCCGCCAGAGAGGTAGCCGGCGCACAGCAGCGACGGCGCCTCGATTTGGTTGGTCAACCCCGACAGCGGCTGCCCCGCCGCCGCCCGCTCATAGGCAGCCAAGCACTCATCCTTGGCCAAGAGGGGGACGTCGAGATAGAGCAGCTCCGCCATCGACCCGTTAATCCGCAACATTACGTCCGTGTCGCCATAGCCCGCCGCCCGTGCGTAGGTTCCGAAGAGCGGCGCGTCGCAGGCGCGCGGCAGCTGCATCACCGGCACCCCGTCGTTGGGCGACCGCACGGGGGTGGTGATGACGAGTACCGCAATGTCATTGAGGCCCTGGTCGCCGCCAAAGTCGGGGTGCGCAAAGACGCGGGAGATGGTGCGGGGCGCGCCACGGATAGACACGGAGCCGCCGATGTACACCGTGTCGCCGGCGACAAAGAAGCAGTGGGCGGCGGTTAAAATGTGAACGGGGGAAATGACCGACCCGCTGCAGTAGGCGTCCTCGAGGGCGGGCGCGTACACCAGCATCCGCCGCTGATCATCGGACTCCAACTCGCGGCCGCCAATGACGCGGGTGGTGCGAGCGGGCAGCGCCGGCGGCGGGCGGCGTGGCGGGCAACCCGCCGACGAGGCCAACGACGTGGCGGCGCTGCCAACGTCAGACGCGTCGGACGCCGACGCCCCGCCGCTGCCATTGGCCCCGTCCCCGTCCGACGCGGACGGGGAGGACGACCCAAAGTCGAGCCGCCGCCGCCGCCGCCGCGGGGGCCCCCGCCGCCGTGCCGCCAGTGGCAGCGGCGGCGGCGGCGCGCCGGCACGGGTCGGCGCCGCCTCGTCGCCCGACGGGTCGTCGGTCGCCGACTCGGACGAGGAGCCGCGGGCGCCCCACCGCCCACTCCCGTCCGTGTCGGCGGGCGGCGGCGCCACCTCCACCGCCGACGCATAGTCGCTGCCGTCTGTAGCCACCGAGTGGTACTCGGACCAGTCGCCGCCGCTGCCGCCGTCCCCCCCCCCCGACGGGTGGCCCGCGAGCAG